>JACYYJ010063517.1_pt1 | contig 10307 bp, 14 predicted proteins | sample 8236861 | NCBI WGS metagenome assembly JACYYJ01 (sample SAMN14103086, study PRJNA606662) | landfill metagenome | isolation source: landfill solid waste | place: India:New Delhi, Okhla landfill site | collected 2017-11-05
AGCCAAAGCCCTCAGCCAGAAAATCTTCAAATTGCATGTCTGTCTCTCAGTAATGGAGTCTGATATTTAATACGAGAGCAGATTTATCTGACCTGCGAGCCTTTCACTCGCTACGTTTTCGGCGCTCTGAGGATTTGCCTCAAAGACTTACGCGCTTTCGGTCCGCTCGTTTAGCAGTACCCAAGCTCCTTAGCACGGTCTGCGGCGTATGACCCAGCAAATGCTAGAGGCTTCAACTCTGGTTCAACCATTGTCATTGCTCTAACATAGCCTCGCGCAGCTTCCATTGCGATGCTTGAACCTGCCGACTTCTTCGGGTTGATGTCGAGATGAATTGAAACCTCGAAATCATAGAAGATGTCTTTGAAACGATCATGTAGCTCAGCAACCTTCTCTGCTTCCTTCATCATTCGAGTGAATGGCTTGGAAGGATCAGCGTCGTAGTCTACATCACGTGTCGTTTCAGCAAACAACTTACAACCTTTGCAACCGTCGATGTGAACTACGATGACCACGGTGTAGTCTGCGTACATCTTCCCATCGACTTTTACTTTCTCGGAATCTGCTCCGAGATAAACCTTAGTCTCAGGACTCATGGTTTGCATGAAAGCCTGAACCTCAGCAGGGTCAATCTTCTTCCTCATGACAAAGTCCTTATGACGGATTACTTATCTACTTGTCAACTCAAACTCCACAACGGTAGCTCGGTTCGAAGACCACCACTCCAATCCTCGATTGTGCTCTTCGGCAATTTCATGTGCCAGAGATTCATCAAGTGTCGTGCAGAGAATCTTCGTAGCCGTTTCCCATTCCTCAGGATTCGGATGACAGTATGTTTCGGTGTAACTGTACTTGGCTTGGTATACCTTAGACATACAGCACCTTCTTGATTGGTGGGACCGGTAGGATTCGAACCTACGTTGGAGCTTTCGCTCGTCGGATTAAGAGTCCGCTACCTTCGACCACTCGGTACACGATCCCAAATTTGGTTACAACAGTATGAAAATGATTCCTGCATAGGTCAGGTAGTGCAACAACTGATCTACGCCCAATGAAATCCAGAACCACTCTGAGGTATCTGCCTTCCAACCTGTCCTTGCGTTTCGGCGCATCTTAGCCCAGTCGATGTGATAGTGAACAGCCATATCAATCATCGAACCAACCAGAGCAGCCATAGGTCCAAAGAACCAGACCAGAACAGCGAAAGTACCTACCGCATGAATGCCAGCGTGAACAATTCCTCCGATATGTCCATAGGTACCTTTGTTTCGGTACATGAACGGAAATGCCTGTAGAGGAAAGTCACAGACAAAATGTTTAATGAAGAACAAAACGAACAATAGAACAATCAATTCCATCTATGTCTCCATCATGTTGGTAGCGCAAGGAGGATTCGAACCTCCAGTTCCGGGTTATGAGCCCAGCGTGTTGCCCTTACACTATCGCGCATCAAACTTGGCGCGGCATACGGGATTCGAACCCGTCATCCTCCCCGTGACAGGGGGAGATCTTCACCAAGCAGACCCATGCCGCATATTGTTTACCACTCAGACTCTTCTCGAACAAAGCCTGAAAGACTTCCATAGTCTTCGGAGATCATTTCATCCTTGAGGTAGAGCCTCACCTGAAAGTCTCCTGCAGAGTAGTAATTGCTGTCTACCTCAACGCGCAGGTTTTCCTTCAAGAACTTAATCAACTCTTCCTTTTCCATGATCTTCTCTTGTTTGGCTCAGGGTACTGGATTCGAACCAGTGATGGGACTTTCGTCCGACGGGTTAACAGCCCGTTGCTCTCGGCCTCTGAGCGAACCCTGAATATCTTTACCGCCAGATGTATTTAGCGTTGGTGCAGCGTGCCTTACCGCGTTTCCGCGAAGCGTCTGCCATCTTACTATCTACACCGCCTTTACTCAAAGTCCGAAGCATGTCAAAGATGGCATGTCTGATCTCGGACTTTACAACTCGTGTCTCAACAATGACCTCATCCTTAATGTCGTCGATGACCCGACAACCATAAAGGCCCTTGCCAAGATAGGTGACTTTCGTTCTCAACCTTTCCATAGCATTGTTCTCACTGCTAAGTCCAACAATTTTACAGTAGGGGTGAAACGAAACAACCTTTCTATTTGGTCCGGATTGTAGGACTCGAACCTACGACCTCTTGCTCCCAAAGCAAGCGCTGCTACCAGACTGAGCTAAACCCGGATAAGTTGGCAGTCCCATCGGGAGTCGAACCCGATTCTCTACCTTGAGAGGGTAGTGTTCTAACCTGTCGTAAACTATGGGACCATTGAATTGCATTTCGCAAAAACTTCAACTGAAGCGTTTGAGGAATACAACTCCTCGCTTGGCCTGAGAATACAGCCTAACGTGCTGGTTCGTTCGATCGGATTATCAGCTCTTGCGGAGCCCTTCCCGTCTTTTCCACATGACTCATCTTTCGATGCAATCATGTCTACCAACATGGCAGCCTTTTTATAGTGGTAGCGTTTCCACTGTCACCGTAAGCTATTCGACCTATCCGTTTCCCTCTGCCTTGCGAGCAGTTCGAAGGGGCTTCCTTCTAGGTGCACTTCCTGATCAACTATCATCTGCCTTGCGAGCTTCCGATAGGGTCAATTCACATCGTGTTGACCATTATGCCACTTTCACTTACGACCGAGCCAGACTTTGCGTTTTAATAGGACTGAGGGAATTGAACCCACAACCGATTGCTATCAATGCAATTGCTCTACCAATATGAGCTAAGTCTAACCCACTAAGGTCGAGCTGGCTCGTAAGTCCATAGCCTTTTGGGCTACAGCTTCTTACCCGACCTCCTCTGCCTTTTCGCCCGCTAAGGCTACATTTTTCGGCAGCGAGCTTTGCGATGCGTGGACACCGCTAACCCTGGAACCCGCCCTTACCCGCTAAGGCTCAGACTACATTCCTACCGATTCTATCATCAACTGCGAGTGTTTGCATGAGACTAGAGCCTTGCGGGCGCTTCAGAACTGCTTCACCAGTTGGCCTGGCAGTCCCTTTCATCTCCACTCGTCCTTCAGTCTATCTCCGAACCTAATCGGCTCGAAGCCCGTCCTTCGACGTTGACATCTCGGCTTGTCTTAGTGGCACCGTTTCCGGCTAGGCGCTTGTGGGCGCGACTCTCATTCGGCACATCACTGTACCTTATGCCTAAACAATAGCCTTTCGACTATTGAGTTGCTAGACCATACGTCTCACGACGTTTCGTTCATTGTTTAGCGTCCTGAACTCGTCAGTGGTCTGGACGTTACTTCATGTTACACAGTCTAAACCGAAGTTTGTTCTATGCAACCTTTCTATTTGGTGTCGCCTGTGATCACGAATGGACGAGCTTTCCTCGATACCTTTTACGAAAACGACAGCTTTTAACTGAGAGATCGTGTCAACGTGCAAACGACATATCTGGTAGTCCGTGACGGGCTTGAACCGCCGACCCTCTCCTTGTAAGGGAGACGCTCTACCAACTGAGCTAACGGACCATTGATTTGGTGGACAGCCTAGGTTACGATCCTAGCATGCTCGTATGAGCGGAGGATTTACAGTCCCCTGAGTTCACCAGCTCCCTCACTGTCCGATTACTTTACCTGATGCGTCTACGATACCTCTGCTACGGAGGTCTGGTCCTCTCCATAGCTCGACGACAACATCTGGATACTCTTTTTGGAACATTTCAAACTTGGCGCGATTAGCTTCGCGGAAGTACCCCTTCACCTCTATTAGCTTGACAAACTTGCCATCTTCATAGATGAAGAAGTCGGGGAAGTAATGTCGTCCATCCGAGAGTATAAAGCTTCTCTCGCCATACCTCCAATCAATTCCGTTTGCATCAAAATATCTTGCTGCCCCTACTTCCCACCTAGAGTCCATACGAATATTTCCGTAATAGCTCTGACGGTCACCTCGGTGATGAGCATTTGTATTGCCCTTCATCGCAGCAGATATTCTTTTCTTTGTTTCCTCAGAATGCGATTTGACTCCGCCAACTTTGCGACCCTTCAAAGTGGCAGCGTGATTAGCTACTCGCTTATCTGTTTCCTTTGAAAGACCTTTGTTCCAGCTCATAATCTATACATTAATCGGATGTTTGGCCCGCCTGGTTGGACTCGAACCAACGACTCCATGCTTAGAAGGCACGTGCTCTGTCCAGCTGAGCTACAGGCGGATTGTTTGGAGCTGTCGACGGGACTCGAACCCGCATTCCCGAACTTGAAAGGATCGTTGCCTATTCCAATTAGCAGACGACAGCATTTTACTACATGATCGGCGCTGAGAGCTGCCTGATCAATTTGGAGCGGGTTACGAGGATCGAACTCGTCTCTCTAGCTTGGAAGGCTAGGGCACAACCACTATACCAAACCCGCATTAATCGCGTCCAGTGTTAATATTGACAGGTCCACCACTGGCAGGTTTCAAGTCTCACATCACTTTATCTTCTCTGACTATCGAAGGGATGAGCTCCGCCACGTTCTTAACGGCAACGAGGAACCCCGACGTTTGATTTGAGTGCCGAAGGAATCGAACCTTCGAGTGGGATGCGCGCTGTTCCCTAGACCAAATCAACTCAGACTGTTCTGAGTCGCAGGTTACGATCCTGCTCTAACCGTTACACTCAAATTTGGTGCTCCCACCAGGAATCGAACCCGGTTCTGATGCTTACAAGGCAACTGCATCGCCAGCAATGCTTTAGGAGCTTAATTTGGTAGGACCGGAGAATTTTGAAATCTCGACCTTCGGGTTAAAAGCCCGCTGCTCTGCCTCTGAGCTACGATCCCAATGTTTGGAGGAGCCTTTTCGCCTTCCTCAGGCGTCCGCCTTTCACGGAATCATCGACTGTCGAGCAGTCTTGATAGGTTTACCTGGAAGTAGGAAGCGTTGCTCTTCCATCTTAGCAGAGTAGCCCGACTCTGTACTTCCTCGCGCTACTTAAAGCGCGTCCCCAACTTCATGTTACACAGTCTAAACCGAAGTTTGTTCTACACAACCTTTCAACTTCAATTGGTGCCCTCGACAGGCTTCGAACCTGCACGCCTTTCGGCACGGGATTCTTAGTCCCGCTCGTCTACCAATTCCAACACAAGGGCAAACTTGGTGGAGCCAGTCGGGATCGAACCGACGACCCTCTGCTTGCAAAGCAGATGCTCTCCCATCTGAGCTATGGCCCCGAAAATTCGGTGCTCGGTTTTATGTCTCCAGCTCGACAAGGGGAAGCATAGCTTCCCTCCACCACTCGGTTTACGTCCGAGAACGCCCTAAAGGAAAAGGGAGGACGACTTCTTAGCCCGCGACATCAATTAAGCTGCCGGTTGGATTGACTACCAACATCTTCCTCTATTCTGGCACCGCATAGAGGATTCGAACCCCTGACCTCCTGGTTCGTAGCCAGGTGCTCTGTCCAGCTGAGCTAATGCGGTATAACGTTTGGAGTCCAGGGCCAGAATCGAACTGGCACCTCATGGCTTTGCAGGCCAGCGCATTCGCCGTTTTGCTACCTGGACATGAAAGAACAGAGTCTGGATGGCTGGATTTGAACCAGCGACCACTCGGTTCCAAACCGAGTACTCTGACCAGACTGAGCTACACCCAGACTCTGTTCTCTCTTATTTGGCACGGCGTGAAAGACTCGAACTCTCACTAAGGGGTTTGGAATCCCTTGTGCTGCCATTACACCAACGCCGTATAGAATTGATATTTTCCAGTCCAAGGTCTTAAAGGTGGCCATACCTTACGAGGACCATCGTCCTCGTAAGATATCCTTTATTAGCAATCCGGGCCAACGGTTCACCGCGCTCTCTTTGTCATATGGCGCGCCCTGGACTGGAAAATATCAACTCCATTTCCGCTCAAGTTTTTAAAGATCAAGTCCATGCCTCGATGCATTGGACTGTACTGCATGCGAACAAGTATACACCTTGTTCCTTTTCTGTACACCTCGGACTCTTTGCCGAGTCCCTTCTAAGTCATACGTCAACTTAGGAGACGAGAAGAGCTACACGATTGAAACAGTAGCCAATCCCGAAGTAAGGCTGGTTGAAACCGAAGCCTTCAAAGAAGCTTCCAATCTTGAATAGAACGTTTGCGGTCACATGTCTGTTCCTCTTGTGCGTTGTTTTGTTCAACTTAGGAATACACATGCTATACAGAGGCCATTTCGTATCAACCTTTTCGCACCGCAAAGTAAAAACCCAGAAACTTTTGGCTTCTGGGTCTGAAGAGATGCGTCGATTGAAGTCTATTCTTCAACCATCACCAAACCCATTACAAATTCCTTCACCAAAGCCGTCCACGAGTCGATCGGCAGGCTTGCAAATGACTTGCAGGCTCCAATTCGATGTATGGGTTTTGGGATAGGAGGTTCTGTTCATATGTGTATTTATGCGCTAGAACTCAGAATCAGGTGAGAGATAGGAACAAGTCCTTACATTTCTCAACCGCCCGAGTGAAGTCAGTAAAGACAGGAACTCCCTTTAGCTGACAAGCTGTTACAACGTGATTGTAGTGCGAGTACTCTGGGTCAACATAGACGAATGTCGTAGCGTCTTCGTCCGAGAGAGCTGCTCCAAGTTCTAGAAGAACAGTCGGCGACTTCGTGTTCGCAGGGATGCAGATGAAGCGAGTGGTTGAGCGATAGAGCCAGTCAAGCTCCCAACGGATATGTCGCTTGATGTCTTCCTCTTTTGGACTGACTCGATCCCAATCCTTCCGACTGGTGTTCACTACTGTGACGTTCGATCCTGCAAGAGCATCAATCACAACCTCTTGCCAGTCTCCCTTGGCAGTGTTGCCGCCGAGGAAAAGAGTTGATGTCTCAGACATCGTGGACGGATAGGTGATGATGTTCATAGCTCAGATGCCATCTTGATCTTGAGTGATTCCATAGCTGCCTTGAAGTCTTTGAACAGTTCAATGCCTTTCCTTCGACAGACAACCTCAATATTTCCTCTCCTCCAGAAGCCTTCTTCGACACAGATGGTCAACTTCTCAGGAGCAACCGAAGAGACAATTCCGAACTCAAGTAGAGTGATTGGTGCCTTGCTCTCAGCGGCGATGAACATGAAAACGTGATCGGCGCTCTCTATCCGATCTAGCTCCCATTCAACCTGCTCACGGAACTTTGGATCACTGTCCTTTTGCTCCCATGAACTGTCCCAATCATCGCGTCTTGGATTGTAGATCGATCCAGGAAAGTATTCAAACTCTTTCACGAACTGATCTTGCCACTTCTTTGCAGAGCCCATATCAATGGACCCTGCAAGGAAGACTGTCGGTGAGACAGCAAGGATAGTCTTACTAGGTGGCTTGAACTGCTTCATCAGCAGACTTCGCCCGAAGGAATCCAGAACGACGTGTGGTAAGAGTTTGGACGATGTCCGGCGTAGGAAAGATTTCCATCAATCGCTACATCTTCTAGGAAATGGTCCCACTCGACCGCGGAGTCATAGTCGCTCGGAGAGTACTCGATCTTCCTTGCAAGATCATTCAAGTCAGCAACAAGATGACGCTGCATCTCTGCAATTTCGAAGAGTGCAATCTTCTTGTTGTTGATTTCTTGCTTCAGCTCTTCCTTATTCATCAGCATGTACTCGGTACCCAGAAGGAAACGGGCTCTCCAACTCCCCAGCTGCTCCAATCATCGAGACCTTCCCAGACCATCTCGACATCATAGGCGACCTCGCTGATCATGTCCATGAGCTCCTCTTCAATCTCTGGATCTTCATCAACACCAAGGGGCTCAAAGCTGCCGGCGACTTTCTCGACAGTGGAAGTGATGGTGTGCTTCAGCTTGTTGACTTTCTTTTCAAGCTCAAAAAGTTCCGTCCTCTGAGGGGCGACCGATTCAATAGCTTCTCTCAGCAGTGCAATTCTGTCCATGTTCAATCCTTAGCAGGTAGAAGGGAGCCAGAAACCATATTCGAACGAATCAAACTCAAAGTTTCCGGCGTATGCAATCTCGTGTGCGATTTCATATGCAGTATCGAAACCTTCATCATCAAGATTGCTAGTGTCAAGCGACTTTACGAGCTCGTTGGCTTCTTTGTGAAGGTTCTTAATCTCTTGAAGACGCTTGACCAGGTCCTCACCCTTTGTAAGAAATTCATCAATTTGCATTACAACATTTCCTCACAGTTAGAAAAATGGTAGGCTAGGTCGGACTCGAACCGACAAAAGACACAGATTTTAAGTCTGTTCGCTGTACCAATTTGCTTTGTCCACTAGCCCTTATCGTAGTCGATTATAAACTCGAAGCTGTAATTCGCACCGTATTCTCGGAAGTGTATCTTAGAGATGGCTGCCAACTTGATCGTCTCCTCAAAGTTCTCGACAAACCACTCTCCAATCCTTGCCAGGAGAGGCTTGTTAGAAGCCTTCAAGATGACGATGCGTTTCATGTCCTTGACAAGGAAGTAGCCCTGCTCGTTCCAATCTGGTTCGACAAAGATGGCTTCCTTCAGCCAAGATTCGAGAATCTGCCGGACGACCTTAGTGTACTCAGTACAGACAGCACACTTGGGATCGTAGTCCTCATGGTGCTCTATTTCTGTAGTGAAGCCTTGGACCAACTGGTCGCCTCGGAACGTCTGGTAGAACACACCGACAGCTTCTTCCCTCTCAAGTCGTGTGATCTCACCACGGTTGTCTAGGTTGTAAGTGTGGCTTAGCCACTTCATTACGAGGCTGTGCAACTCGTCTTCATCAGACCAGTACCTAATATGGTGCGAGTGATGCAGCATGTGCACAGCGTTGCCTTTGATCATATTTCCACGTACACCGAGATCCTCAACCTCGACCTCGCGATGCACGAAGATGTAAGACATCAGTCTGTGATGGAAGCGCTGTTCCGTGTTTAGGTCTGCGAATTCGACTTCCCAAAAATACTGACGGGCCTCCAAGGACCCGTCAGCATGAACAATCGGAATGGTGCAGCGGTTCTGATATTTTATCTTTGACATTTACTTGCAGCTACAATTATGACCAACACTGCCAATGGCCAGACACACGACAAGGTGAGAGACGGCAGGGGATTGTAGTCTTTTCCTGCCGAGTAGGATACGAGTGCATCTACGCCCATGAAGAGGAAGGCAATCAGGAAGTAAAGCTCAATAGTCATTGCAGAGCGCTCTCTTCGATCTTGATCAGGTCATCCAGAGTGTCGGCAGTCTCTTTATCCCACCGGATTGAGATGACTCTCGGGAGGAACAGCGACTGAGGCTGGTCCGGCTTCTTCGAACTGATTCGCTCGTTGTACCTGACGGTCACAACCTTGGGCATGTCCTTCAGGAGGTCGTCTCGGATGGAGTCAGGGAAGTCCTTGAAAATTCCGACATCCGACTTCACCTTGCCACACTCAGACTCGATCTTGAGTGCGCCGACTCGGTGCTCGTTCTTGGTTCCCTTCTTACCGTAGTCGAATCCTACAACCTTGAACTCGGCTTCGATCTCTGCCTTGAACTTGGCCTGGAACTTGACTCGCTTCCCTTCCCAGAGAGCATCACGCTTCTTGAGGATGGTTCCTTCGAGACCGGCTCGTCGAGCTTCCTTGAAGTGAGCCAGCGCTTCTTCGTAGGAGTTGACCTCTCGGGACTCGATAGCCCGAACCCGTCCAGTGAACCCCTTGACCTTCTCGAAACGTTCGTAGTACGGAAGGGTCTTGTCCTCAAGGTCCCAGGCAACCAGAACCAGCAGGTCAGCCTCTTCCTCGCTGATCGTGCCCTTGATCGCTTTGTTGACGATCCCGTTGGACTCCTTCCGGACCAGCCTTTCACCGTCACGGAAACAGACCAGCTCACCGTCCAGGCTATCGCCGGGCTGTAGGTGCTTTGCAGCCCAGTCGTCGAACACGCCGTGGGTACTGATCTCATTGTCTGCACGGGTGGTCAGGAACGCCTTCTCGCCGTCCCACTCCAAGCGACAGCGGGCGCCATCTTCCTTGGTCTGGCTGATCGCCGGGAAGCCGATTGCCTCGTCATCGAAGTCTGCGGAGCAGAGCATGAAGGCTGGCTTCGAGATCAGTCCTGGCCAGATTCGGTTGGCAGTGTCTCGGGTCGCGCCTACGCGCAAGTCTCCGAGGATGACTCGCTTGACAACTTCCGCGTCCTCGACTTCGAGTCGCTGGAAGATGTTTGTCAGGAAGTCCGCAGCATCGTTGCCCGTCTTCTTGCGGGTGCAGAGGATCTTCTGGATTTCGTCCAGCGCCTGATCGATGGTCAACATCTTTCGGCTGCCATGCGTGCCCCACATCGAGGGGTCGGGGATCGTACGAGTCCAGAAGAGGATCTTCTTATCGTA
>JACYYJ010084319.1_pt1 | contig 10304 bp, 8 predicted proteins | sample 8236861 | NCBI WGS metagenome assembly JACYYJ01 (sample SAMN14103086, study PRJNA606662) | landfill metagenome | isolation source: landfill solid waste | place: India:New Delhi, Okhla landfill site | collected 2017-11-05
TGTGATTTGTTTAGTGAATGTGGATATGGAAAATCTGCAACCATGGGCAGCAAAACATGGCATCATTGGAAATCGAGAGGAATTAGCAAATCATCCAATGATCCAAGAGCTTCTGAATAAAGAGGTAAAAAGGTTAACGAAATCATTTGCCTCATTTGAGCAACCAAAAAAAGTAGTCATTGTAAAGGATGAATGGACGATTGACCGTGGAGATTTATCTCCTAAATTATCTATTAGACCAAAAATGATAGAGGATAGATACAGGGATGTCATTGAACAAGTTTATGAAGAATTACCAAAACAAGAAGCAGTTGCAACGACAGAATGAGAAAAAGGAGCTGAAAATGCTCCTTTTTCTTATTTCTATTGAACGTTTAACATTTTGATTAGATAACGCCATCACGTATTGCTCTTGCTACTGCTTCGGTTCGGTTTCGAGCTTCCATTTTTTGCATAATAGCCGATATGTAATCACGTACTGTATATTCGCTTAAATTTAAAGCTACTGCAGCCTCACTAGTGGAGGCACCTTCCGCCATTAACTTCAACACTTCTACTTCTCGAGGCGAATAATGAAGTGTTACTCTTTGTTTTAAGCCTTCATTTTCGGAATGAAATTTTGCTAACACTTCTCCTGCACTTTGACCGAACTTTATTAATGCAGAGAATACTTCCTGGGATACCTTAAATTGTTTTTCGGGACCTTGATCTAAAATTGCTGCTCCAAGCAGTTTGTTTGTGGAAGTAGTAAAGATCGGCGCAATAATGATAGAGCTTAATTGAAATTGATTAATATATTGTTTTGGAAATCCAAGAGCAGCATTTTTTATATAAATAGGCTGTAAATAGTCCATTTTACCACCAAATAACTCTAATACTTGAAGGTTATTTTGGATAATTGGAAGATTTCCAATGTCCTCTGTTATATTTTGAATTGCCTTATTATCTATTTGGTATCCATGTAATCCGAAACCCATTTTGTCATTAGTAGAGTAGGAAAACAAAGCACATCTTTCGAACGGTAAATACTTCACGAAACCGGAAGTAATTGTTTCTAGTGCATCATTAAGGGACTTTGCACGCATCATGGTTTCTTGAAACATAATGACAGAGTCTTTCCATAGCTGGGCGTCTTTTGTTAACTTAATCGATTTTCTACTTTTTTGAAAAAGCTGTAAAGAGTAATGGATAAAGGAAATGATAGTAGATGTATCTTTATTTGTTGTACAGATTAATAATGTTTTCGTTTCGTAGGATAGCGGGAGCACGGATTTCTGTATTGGTTCATCGGTAGGCATTTGAGCTAGTAATTTTTCAGATAGGTCAAAGATTGATTCTGCTTCGACTGTTTCAGAGTCCAATATTAACGGATGATTTAAATGATGATAGCATTTTTCTAGTACATAAAGATTGTTTTCTTTTGATACCATTGCAGCCCAATCTATGGGAAGTTGTTTTGATGTAACAAGCTGCTCTAAAAAGGATTCTACTGCTAAATCTCTTTTATAGGATCTTGATAAAACTTGTTCACTTACAGTGGAAAATAAGTATTGCACTGCTTGGTGGTCGTAATGGGTGTAAATTGATTTCCTTTGAATAATGTTGTGGACAGCATTTTCTAGTAATGTATACATAAAGGGGTTCCATTGTAGTGATGTTTCTATATTTTCTTCAGCAAGTCTTTCTAAGTCTTTTATCCCTTCTATCTGTTGTTTGAAAAAAACTGAGGCTAAGTATTCCATAATATCTTCTGTATCCTTTGTAAATGATTTGCTTGTATTTACGTGCTGTATATGCTCCATAATTTCCTGCCATTCACCCAAAATATCTACTTCGTACTTTCGCACTAACTTCAGTCCATGGAGAAACACAGAAAACAATTGTATTTTCATCGATAACGTCATACAAAACTTTCCTTTCTGATTCTTACTATATGGTAAGGAATTCGCTAATGAAATCGAAAGTCCTTTATGTTCGCATAAGATTTATAACATGCTTATTCAAATGCATCCCTATTTATGTAGTGTCTGATCACAAATATCGCTGTTCGCGGTTGAGATGTACAAAAATTAGGTTTCCTTGCTACGATTTAAGGGAATACATTTCCTGAATATTAAAAAAATTCCTATAAAAGTAGGGTGTTCTTTTTTTGATATGTAAATTACAATAGTTTTAACAAAACATTTTTTCTAATAATTCTGAAAAAATTCAAGGGAGCAGAAGCCGTACAGAAGAGGGAGGGGAAAGGTTGAAGAATGGATATTCCATAGGGGTTACTGTAAAAAAGAAATTTCTAGCATCGTTAGCTGGGGGTATCTTCCTTTTTACTTCCTTAATTGCACTCTTTGGTTTTACTGGCACAATGTTTGCCTTACCGCTAGGGGGGATGGGGGACTTTTATGTTGAATTTGAAACGTTAGAAGGAAAGGGCTTTACCATGTCTCCTCGTTTAGGGGAAACAGGTGATCAAAGTGATGTACCATTAGTTCGAAATCAAATAGAAACGGCAAAAATTAATGGACTACATATTTACAAGGAACTGAAGCTTCCAACAGGAAAGTGGATTCGAATTAATATTACCTCTTCTGGACCTACTACAATTGAAGGTTTAACCCAGGATGCCCGGTTTATTGAGGCCAATTTACAATTTAACAAGATGGAAATGGAGCAATCAAACACAAAAGAAGCAACAGAAATGGAAGCGCTTCATACGAATTGGGGGCAGCAAGCGAGTTCCGTAACCATTACAGATGCAAAAATCGTAACGGATTATTTGTTTCAAAATGTAGTGTCTTTGAGTGGGGCAAAAATTTCCATTGATGCAATCGATGAACCAACCAATGAACAGGAAAATGAACATACGGAAGTGAAAGGAAATCATTTCACTAGTGAACAAGAAAGTAGTGGAAATGCAGATTCAAAAGAGGAGGATCATCGCTTTCCATGGTTGCTATTTATCGGTGCGCTAATGGTAATTGTTATCATTGCATTGATCTTAAAAAAGCGTTTAACTTCTCTGAAAAAAGAATAGTTGAGGTGAACAATGAATGAGTAAAATGGATGGTGCAAAAGTAGGGAAGACGTGGAAAAAGAAATTTTTAGTAGCGTTTATGTCTGGATTTCTTGCATTGGGTAGTCTTATAGCAGTCTTTGGCTTTACCGGGACTGTTTTTGCTTTACCGCTTGGTGGTATTGGCGACTTTTATGTGGAATTTGATGAGTTAGAAGGAACGAACTTCCAATTACTTCCTCAGATCGGGGAGACTGGAAATTCAGACGCTGAGCCTATGGTGCGAAACAAAATGGATACTGCTAAAATCAAAAACTTACACATTTACAAAGATATAAAGCTACCAACAGGTAATTGGATACGTATCCACATTAAAGCCTCAGGAGATACAACGATTACAGGGCTTATCCAGGATGCTCGCTTTATCGATGCAAACCTAAGTTTTGATGAGCTTGCCATTAAGGAAAAAAATACAGAAGCATACAACGAAAACTGGACTCAATCCGCTTCCACAATAAGAATAACGGATGCAAAAATTGTTACAGATTATTTGTTTCAAACGACGGTAAGTTTATCGGGAGCAAAAATTTCTATTGAGAGCATTGAAGAGCCGGAAATGATGGGTCAATAAATCTAACCTGGAGAAAGGAGGATACGGATGGGGAAGGAAAACGCAAATAAAGAAGAAGTAAAAAAAGCAAAAAAGGAAGCAAGAGCATTAAAAAAAGAAGAGAAAATTCATAAACAATACGAGAAGCTTCAAGAAGCTAGTAAATTTAAAAAATGGCGTAATGCCAGGCCTTTCTGGGGTGCAACACTTACTGTTCTTGCAGGTTTAATGATTTTATATATACCTTTACATTTATATGCCATCGCATTTATTCCAGGTAGTCTTGTATTTGTTGGTTTTTTATTTGGTGGACTAACCTTAATTATTGGTATTTTGTCATTCTTTTTCCCACAATTCTCAACGATATTTGGAATCTTCACGTTATTTTTATCTGTCCTATCTGTCATGGGTGCTTTAGGAGGGTTTTTAATCGGAACGTTGGTAGGCATTGTTGCTGGATCATTATGCATTGCATGGCAGGAAGAGACGGTGGTGCTGAAAAAGGATGGAACGGAATGGAATAAAGAAGTAGTCGTAAACCATACCAATCAAAACAATCCGACTTTACAAGCATAGACTTACTAAAGTTCCTGATTCTAAGGGGAGTTTACATGAATTACAAAAAAAAGATGATCGTCTTAATTAGTTTCGCTGTGATGCTCATATTTGGAACTGTTTGTAGTCCTTTCGGTAGCTCTTTTACCTTTGCAGATGAACAAAAAGAGAACCATAGTGGTGGATTTACAATCATCACGGAAAAAGTAGATGGCCAGATGGATTTATTAGCTGCATTACAAGGGAAAATAAAAATTCAAGAAGGAACGATTTCTGGATTATCCATCTATAAAAAGCTAGAAACTGGCTCTGGTCGAGAACCACTTATTATAAAAATCAAGAGCCAAGGGCCAATACCTGTCTCGAACTTGTATGCTGAGACAAAAGGAAACGGACTTCCTGAGATAGGCGGATTATGTGCACCAAGTAAATTAGGCTGGCTTTGTTTAAGTAATGTAAAGATGGTTGTTACCGAGCAGACGGTCCAAAACATTACATTACCCAATGCTACGGTAGAAACTTGCTATGAAAGTCAATGTGGACCTATACCGGAAGTCAATTCTATATCGGTTGAAGCGCTGGAAGAATTGTTAGAGGAAGAAAGTGAAGAGAAGGAAGATCCGCTTAACGAAATTAAAGAGGAGCTAGAAAACGCAGAAAATCAATTGGAAAACCTTAACTCTTTATTAGAGCAACTAAGAAGTGAACTGGCACATTTAACTAGTGAGGATGGATTACAACAGAGCATTGAAAATACAATAGCGAAAGTAAACAATGTTTTGAATGCAAACCATTTTGATGACGCATTACAAAATGACTTAATTGCATTAACCGATAAATTAAGTCAACAATATGATGCCTTTGATCAAGCTTCTAACCATTTAACTACGATAACGAAAGAGATAGAGGAAGGAATAAAACAACTCGAGCAACACATTTCCGATCTAGAAGCGAAAATTCAAGCTATTGAAAAAGAACTACAAAATTCAAATGAAGAAGCTGCAATGAGTCAGCTTGAAATATACTCTGAATTAATTGAAATGGCTGAAAAAGATAAAAATGGAGAGAAAGGTGAAGAATTAGAGGATCCTCCTGAAAAGTCAAAAGAACTGAAAGACATTAAAAAAGGCTTAAATCAAGTGGACGAAAATCTTTCCATTCGAAAAGAAGCATTTGAAGAATTAAGCTCGGAAGTTTCTCCAATAAAGGAACAAAGAAACGCCTTTAAAGATAAGATTGAAAAATTAAAAGCTTCCATTATAGAGCTGTTGAATCGTATTCAAGAAGAAAATAAAGAAGAGGATAACAAGGAAGAAGAACCAGATTCGGATACTGATTCTGAGTCAGATTCAGGCGGGAATGGAGAAGATGAGGATGCGGGTACGGAAACAGGAGAAGAAAATGATGACAAGGCAGACCCAGGTACCGGTAATGATGATGGAAATCATGATGATGGTGATGATGAAAGTTCCGATGAAGAGGAGGACGATGGTAGCATCCTTACCGATTTATTAGACTGGTTGTTTCATTTTTAATAGCCCAAAGACCACTTGATGTAAATAGAAATCAGGTGGTCTTTTTTATGTAATAGGAATTCAAATAACAAGGGTAGGTTAACCTAACAATAAGGAAAAATATCGTAAAAGGTGATGTTCATGAATTCCAAAAATCTAGACAATGTCCAACGTTTTGAGCTTGCCTTTAATCGAATCCATGCTAGGCTTAAAGAACTATCGAAAGGGAGTAACAGTGATCGATTTGTTGATTTGCTACAAGAAAATAAAGATAAATATTCCGCTTTTCGTTATCATTTTTATAAATTAAAGCAATATGCCAAATTACGGAACGCCATTGTCCACGAAGAAGTAGAGGAAGGTTATTATATTGCTGAGCCTCATATGTCCGTTGTGGAAGATATCGAAAGAATAAGTGAATCCGTATTTCGTCCGCCTTCCGCTTATAAGCTTGCTACGAAACCTGTGATTCATTTAAATATTACAACACCGTTAGAAAAAATGCTTGAAATCATTTCAAGGTATGGTTATTCACAGTATCCTGTATATGATGGAAAGCGATTTAAAGGGCTCATTACAGATGGAGGAATAGCAAGATGGCTCTCTGATCATATCCCAAAAGGTTATTCCTTTGTAAAAACATGTAGCGTATCTAATGTATTAGAAACGGAAAGGAAAAAGAATGTAGCTTTTATGGCGAAGCATAAAGATGTATACGAGCTGGAAAACCTATTTACTCAATTTGCTCAAAAAAAATTAAAGCTTGAAGCAGTTATCATTACAGAAACGGGCGATCAACATGAACTACCTATTGGGATTATCACTTCTTGGGATTTATTACAAATTGATCATTCTACAAATTTTATTTCTGTTTCTGGAAACGAAACTTCATAAAGTCTATTTTCTCCATTAACTTTTACACATTATCGTGTTAAAATCATAGAACACGAATGTATTTTGAAAGTGATATTTTGGAGAAGAGGAGTTTAATATGAAGGTAGCTAAATTCGGAGGAAGTTCTGTTGCAGATGCAACGATGTTAAGAAAAGTAGCAGATATTATTACGAGTGATTCAGAACGCAAATTTATTGTTGTATCTGCACCGGGGAAACGAAATAAAGCAGACGTAAAAGTAACCGATCTTTTTATAGAACTTGGCGAAAGGTTTTACCAAAAAGACAATATAGACTCTGTTAGACAACAAATATTAGATCGTTTTGGAGATATATTGCAGGACTTAGAGTTATCAACGGAACTATTAGCTGAAATTAATAGTGGGATTGAGGATGCTCTACATAACGAGCGTTACGCTAGAAATCGTATTGATGCCTTAAAGGCTATGGGAGAAGATACATTAGCGAAGATTTTAAGTGCCTTTTTACAAAAAGAGGGGCACAGTGCAAGCTATGTAAATCCGAAAGAAGCTGGCATTATCGTAAGTGATGATCCAAGCAATGCCCAAGTGTTAGAAGAAAGTTATGAACAATTATATAAGCTTCGATCCCGTGATGGAATTCTTATTATTCCAGGATTTTTCGGCTTTACGAGGAATGGGGAGCTAAACACTTTTCCACGTGGTGGCTCCGATATAACAGGTTCAATCGTAGCTGCTGGAGTGAAAGCAAGTCTCTATGAGAATTTTACCGACGTGGACTCGGTATATTGTGTAAATCCAACTATTGTGGATAACCCGAAAGAAATAACAGTTTTAACGTATAAAGAAATGCGCGAATTATCCTATGCTGGTTTTTCCGTATTTCATGACGAAGCGTTAATTCCTGCATTTAAAGCTAGGATTCCCGTCTGTGTAAAAAACACAAATAATCCTACTAAACCAGGAACGATGATTGTTTCAGAGCGCGAGAAAAAGGAAGGAACCGTAATTGGTATTGCAAGCTCGAAAGGCTTCTTAAGTTTATATGTGAGTAAATATTTAATGAATAGGGAGATTGGGTTTGGTAAGAATCTGCTTCAAATTTTAGTAGACGAAGGAATCTCGTTTGAACACGCACCATCTGGAATTGATGATATGTCTGTTATAATTCGAGAGGGACAATTAAGTCCTGAGAAAGAGGATATGATCATCAATCGTATTTATAAAGAATTAGAAGTTGATACAGTTACCATTCACCGTGATTTAGCAATGATTATGCTTGTTGGGGAGGGTATGAATAGCACGTATGGAGTTGCGAGTAAAGCGACGTCTGCATTTGAAAAATCTAAGGTAAACATTGAAATGATTAACCAAGGGTCTTCCGAGGTGTCGATGATGTTCGGTATCAAAGCAGAAGGAATGGATGAAGCGGTTCGTTCCTTATATAAGGAATTCTTTAATTAAAAAACGAGGCAGCATCACGCTGCCCCGTTTTTATTATGCTCTGAAACTTCTCTTTGTTTTTTTATTCTTCTTATCCCGGTGTAATATAAATCCTCCGATAAAAGCTAATCCACCAAGAAACAGTATAAGTCCGATAATAAATTGAATTACAACACTGAAAAAGAAGGGATAAACAATATTAAATAGTGCATCCCGCATTATTTTTATCCCAATAGTAGCAATGATACCAGGAATGACCACAATCATTAAAGCAATAAATCGTACCATGTTAAATTACTCCTTCTTTACCCTACAATAATTAAAATTATAACAAAAAAGATGAAATAATTAAAATCGCAACAGAGTGATAGAAGTTTGCCAATTTTTTCACGATAAAGTAAAATTATGATGTGCAAAGAATTGCAAGTCAAGGAGAGACAAGCCTATATGAAAAAGGTATTGATTGTAGGAGCTGGGAAAGGCGGAGCATCTCTGTTAAAGGTGTTGAAAGACACAGATAAAATCCAGGTAGTAGGAATTGTAGATTCCAATCCAAATGCTTATGGCTTACAACTTGCAAAACAACACAATATTGAAATTGGCACAGATTATATGGATTGGCTTTCGAAAGATGTGGATATCATATTGGAGGCAACAGGGAACACAGAAGTATTTCTCGACTTATATGAAAATAAACCGGATAAAACGGTTGTGATTCCAGGGGAAATAACATTTATTACATCTCAATTATTAGATGAACAAGAAACCTTGCTTAATCAACTAAAGCAATATGTTAATCATCGCGATTTTATTTTAAATTCGATTCACGATGGCATGATTGTGATCGATCAGCATTCAAAAATTACTTTTGTGAATAGAAGTGCAGAGCGAATTTTAGAAAAGAAACAAAGTGAGATGCTTCATAAACAAGTAGATGAGGTGATTCCGACAACAAGGTTACCACATGTATTGAATATTAGACGTAAAGAAGTCAATCAAAAGCTTGTTCTAGATAATGGCAAAAAGGTTGTTACAACTCGTATACCATTACTTAATTCAGATGGGAAATTAATTGGAGCGTTTGCCGTTTTTAAAGATATTACAGAAGTAGTAAATCTTGCTGAAAAAATTACCGATTTGAAAGATGTGAAAATACTACTTGAATCGATCATTCAATCTTCTGGGGAAGCAATATCGGTAGTAGACGAAAAAGGTATTGGCTTAATGATCAATCCAGCTTACACGAAATTGACTGGATTAACGGAAAAAGATGTGATTGGAAAACCAGCAACTGCCGATATTTCTGAAGGAGAAAGTATGCATTTTAAAGTGCTTAGTACAAGAAGGCCTGTACGTGGCGCTAGAATGAAAGTAGGTCCAAATAAAAAAGAAGTTATCGTTAATGTCGCCCCTGTTATCGTAGATGGGAAATTAAAAGGTAGCGTCGGTGTTATTCGAGATGTTTCAGAAATTCAATCTTTAACAAATGAGTTAAGGAGAGCCCGACAAATAATTCGTAATTTAGAGGCGAAATACACGTTTGATGATATTATTGCCGAGTCTCCTGAGATGGAACTTGCACTAGAGCAAGCAAAGGTTGGAGCAAAGACACCGGCAATCGTGCTGTTGCGGGGGGAATCTGGTACTGGTAAGGAGCTGTTTGCCCATGCAATTCATAACGAAAGTGAACGCAGACACAATAAATTCATAAGAGTTAATTGTGCAGCCATTGCCGAATCCATTTTGGAAAGCGAGCTATTTGGTTACGAAGAAGGTGCATTTTCTGGTGCTCGTCAAGGTGGAAAGCGTGGATTGTTTGAAGAAGCAAATTATGGAAGTATTTTCTTAGATGAAATCGGGGAATTATCGTTACATATGCAAGCAAAACTACTACGAGTATTACAAGAAAATGAAATTGTTCGTGTTGGTGGGACAAAGCCGATTTCACTCGATGTCCGGATAATCGCTGCAACAAATGTAAATTTAGAGAAAGCGATTATGTCTGGTGATTTCCGGGAGGATCTTTATTACCGTTTAAACCGCCTACCCATTTATATACCAGCTCTACGGGAGAGAATGTCTGATTTGCCGGCATTGACAAATCACTTAATTCAAAAGCTAAACCAAGACTATGGTAGACAAATTAAGGGGATTAGTGAGGAGGCTCTTCAATATTTAACAAAGTATTCCTTTCCAGGAAACGTACGAGAATTAGAAAATATTATTGGTAGAGCAATTATTTATATGAAGAATCATGAGGAAAAAATAAAAAAGAAGCACATACCAACGCTCACATCT
>JACYYJ010011636.1_pt1 | contig 10302 bp, 6 predicted proteins | sample 8236861 | NCBI WGS metagenome assembly JACYYJ01 (sample SAMN14103086, study PRJNA606662) | landfill metagenome | isolation source: landfill solid waste | place: India:New Delhi, Okhla landfill site | collected 2017-11-05
CGGAGGATAGCCTGCGGACCTCACCGCGAAGACGCGGCTCTCGGTCCCGGTTCTTCACCCCGGCAGCGATGCGATACCCCCGACGAGCTGTGCGGGGGCTACGGCACCGCAGGGCCGAACGGCCGCGGGGTGGGACGGTTCGTCGGCGCTCGGGGAACGTCGATCGCTGTCACCGCCTCCTCGGGCGTCATCCGCCGGTCGAGCGCCCGGATCGCCGCCACGGCTCGAGCGGACGACTGGTCGTCACGGTGCGGGAAGGCGTCCTCGCTGCGCTTGCGGTGCTCGGGCGACGGGACGAAGCCGTCGGTCGCGATCTTCTCCAGGGTGGCGATCACGTCCTGCTCCTCGTAGGCGACCGGCCCGAACCCGTCGTCCTCGTAGGAGAAGTACCCCTGGCGCACCGTGTGCGTGCCGCCGAACGCCTCCGCCTGGTCGAACTGGTAGTAGACGATCGGACGCCCGATGTACGCCGCGTCGAAGACGATCGAGGAGAAGTCCGTGATCACGACCTTTGCGCTGGTGATGACGTGCTGGATGTCGTTGTCGGCGTAGGTGAGGGTCTCCACGTGGTCGGGCAGCGCGAACTCCTCGAGGTACGGCTGCACGTTGGGATGGGGCATGAACGCGATGCTCGCGCCGTGCGCGTCGGCCAGGCGCCGGAGCCCCTCGGACTTGAGCAGCCCGAACCACGACCGCGCGTACAAGGTCTCGGCGAAGTCGTCCCTCAGCCCCCGACGCCCGTTCCCGTCGCTGGTGGGATCGAGGAGATACTCGCGCCACGTCGGCAGCACCAGGATCCGGTGGCGACGCTCGGGCGCCAGCTGCGCGTCCAGCCTCTGGAGCCGGTCGTAGCGCGGCAGGCCCGTCAACGCCACCTCGTGCGGAGTGAACCGGTACGACGAGTGGTCACCGGCGATGGCCGCGTACTCGTCGGTCGTGGTGGTGAGGAACAGGTCGAACCTCCGCCGGTTCAGCCACCGGTGCAGGTCGGTGGCGATCACGCCGTGCTGCAGGAAGATGAACCTCCACGACGGACGCCTGACAGGACGGAGCGCCTGCGGGTTGTCGACGTACGGTCCTGCCTGGGACGAGATGACGTGCGTGGCGTTGAGGCAGACCAGCATCCACTTGAGCGACCCGTACGCCAGGAGGTGGCGAAATCCCTGCGCCTTGAGGCGCTTCCAGTCCTTGGACCCCTTCTCGACGGCGAACCAGGACCGGATCGACCGTTCCTGCGCCTGGAGGTGGGCAAAGAGGTGCTCGGCGTTGTCGTGACCGCTCTCGACCCTGTCCATGAGTACCCAGGAGCCGCCGTAGCGGCGCCTCACCGGTGCGCTCTGTGCCAGAGCGCGCACCGCCCAGCTCTTCCACGTCTCCGGGGACACGAACCGGCGCAGCAGGGAACGGGGCGTGCTCGCCCAGGCGTCCTGGGCCGAGCGCCGTGCAGAGAAGGCGTCCGCGACGGCGCGGGGCGACCACGTGATGCGGCGGCGCGGCGCCCGGATCCGGCTCAGCGCCACGAGCTCTCCGTTCAAGGTGAGCGAGAGCCGACCGACGTTCGAGACCCACAGGATGCGCTCGTAGGCGAGCACCCGCCCCGCGTAGACGATGGTCCTGGTCTTGGCGATATGGGCGTCGACCGGCTCGCCGTCGACGTAGACCTGCTCGGCGGGCGCCGTTCCTGCGTATCGGAAGGTGAGCCGGTTGAGGCCCTGCCGCGGGTCGCGCGCATCGAGGATGACGGGGTCCTCGTGCCAGTCGGCTCCCGGGTAGCCGTAGCGCAGCGCCACATAGCGGTCGAGCGGCATACGAGCCAGCTCGATCGAGTCGAGCAACCGCGGGTCGATCAGCCGCATCACCTGGGACACGAGGTGGTGGTAACGGTCCTGGAGATGGTGCATCTCGGCGTTCATCTGACCCGTGAGGCCCTCGTCGGCCCGGAAGTACCAGCCGAGGTCGAGCAGAACGGCATGCTGGATGAACGCCGGCGCGGCGCCGGCCCCGCCGAACGAGGTGAGCAGCTCGAGGTGGCCGTGCTCGACGACGTCCGTGAACCTCTCGGGGTGCACGAACGACGCGCGGCCGCCCGCGGCGGCATCGTCGCGCTCGCTGAACCGGTACACGACGTCGACGTAGGCGCAGACCGGATCCTCCTGCGCCGCGAGAAGCCTGAGGTAGAGCGCCTGGTCCGAGAAACCGGCCGCGAGCCGTTCGTCGAACCGCAGCCCCGACGCACGGACGTCGTCGAGCCGCACGAAGGTGGTGCGCGACGAGGTGGGCGAGTCCTCAGGCTGTCTCCGTAGGTGCACCACCGCCGTCTGCCCGTCCTCGAACGCTGCGTCCAGGAGCGGAGGGGGCAGGAGTCGGCCGGTGCTCGGGTTCCAGCGTCGCTGCCGGGTGACGACGACGGTCGCGTGCCGGTGCTCGGCGGCCGCCTCTGCCACTGCGGCAAGGTAACTGGGATCGAACGAGTCCGGGGCCTCCGGGAACGACACCCACGCGTCCTCGGCACGCGCTCGGTCGAGAACCTCGTTGCGTGCCCCGGGACCGCCCGATTCATGGCGTACGACCTCGGCCCGATCGGCGTTCAGCGCTGCCCACCGGGTCGCAATGTCCGTCGCTTCGGGCGACCTTCCGGCATCGAGCAGGACGACATGAACCCGAGCCCGCGGCCAGGTTTGCGCGTCGATCGCGGCGAGCACGACCTCGACACCCTGCTCGACCTCGACACCGAGGAGGAAGCCAGGAGCTGATGGCGAGGAGGCGCTGTCAGAGCTTGCGGGCATGCCGCTCATCCTAGATCTGGCCCTGTGCGCCACCCCTGCTGAGGCACCGTGCACGGATAGAATCCCCGCCATGCCCACGACGGTCCGGTCCCTCGAGCCCTACCAGGACGACGACGGGAACGTCATCGAGTACGCCGGCGCCCACACTGCACACACGCGGGTCGACGTGCTCTTCCGGGGCGGCAACAACCGGCTGATCGTCCACCCGGAAGCGACGACGAAGCGTCTGAGCATCCGCTTCGACTGCGACAACGGCGTCGTCGAGCTGGGTGCGAACCCTCGCCGGCGGAACCTCGAGCTGAGTCTCCGCGTGGGCCAGGACTCCACGATCCGGATCGGCGACGACGTCAGCACCACTACGGTCCTCCTCGCCTCCGCCGTCGAGGGCACCACCATCACGATCGGGAACGACGTGATGTTCGCCAGCGGGAACCAGCTGCGCGGCGACGACGGGCACCCGATCTTCGACGTCCGCACCGGCGCACGCGTCAACCACTCCAAGGACATCACCATCGGCGACCACGTCTGGATGGGGCGCGAGGCCTGCGCGCTCGGCGGCGCCTCCGTCGCGAGCGGCTCGGTGATCGGGTACCGGTCGCTCGTGACCGGCCGCATCCCCAACAACGCCATCGCCGTCGGCACCCCTGCGCGCGTAGTGCGGCGCGACATCGCCTGGGAGCGCCCCCACCTCTCCCTGGCGAAGCCGTACTACAAGCCGGACGCGTCGACCGTGACGAGGTCCGAGGAGTACTGGTCGCTGACCGACGACTCAGCTGTCACCGGCCGATCGGCAGCAGCCTCCAGTCGGCGGAGATTTCTCGGACTCAGCTTCGGCCGACGAGCGCGCCGTCCCCGTTGAGCCCAAGCTAGACCTCGACGGTGCAGACCTGGAGCGTGTTCTCCCGCCCGAACCTGGTCGAGACCTCGACGCCGCTCACGCCCGTCACGTACGAGGCGGGGTCCTGGGCGCTCTCGTCGACCACGGACGACGGCAGCACACGGATCTTCCTCAGGTCCGGTATGTCGGTCGAGAGGCAGGCCAGCGGTGCGAGCACCCCCTCGCCACGGAGCGAGATGTTCCAGATCTCCTGGCTCGCCACTCGCCGTTCCGCGAACAGCTGCACTGGCCACTCACAGCTCACGCGACCGCCGTCAAAGACACCCGCACCAAGCTCGATCTCACCGACACCGCTCGGTCTCCGCGCCACGACGTCGAGCGCCTGGCTGTCGCCCCACGCGCCCATGAGCTCGAGCTCGACGCGGAAAGACGCCCCGTCCGTCGACACGGCGCGCACCTCGGCATGCCGCTCCCGTCGCCACACCCTCAGCCCTACGTGCCCGGACAAGGTGGTGTAGGGCACCGCGCGACTGAAGATCGCTCGGTCCGTCGCGGGACGCTCGTAGAGCAGGGTCATGGAGTCGATCCAGAGCGGACGGACACGCAGCGTTCCACTCCCGCCGCGACGCGCCGAGTGCAGGTTCCAGATCCCCTCATCGAGGTCTGAGCAGTCGAACGTGCCTGATGGCGCCCCGCCCTCGGGGAAGAGTGGCACGCGGAGTCCCGCACCGTTCCTCCAGAAGGCCCCGGACAGGACCGAGGGGTCGCCCTGGAGCGTGAGAGTGTCGGGGGCGGTCACGATGACCCCCACGCCGGCGTCGGCCCCAGCACGCTCCCCGGTCTCGCCCGTGGGTGGCGCCTCCGGACGCCGTTGCCGAGGACGGACGCTCCGCCGAAGTACGCTCCGCAACCGTCTGCCGATGGGCCTCCTCACGCCCGCGACCATCTCGAGGAACGTCTCCGCCACGCGTGCTGGGTCGTACCGCATCGACGTCTGGAACCCCGCATCCGCCATCGCCAGTCGCCGGTCTCGATCACCGATCAGCGTGCAGATCGCGTCTCCCATGGCCACCGGATCTCCCATCGGGACAAGCAGGCCATCCCTTCCGTCCGTCAGGATCTCCCGAGGACCGTCGGGGCAGTCGGTGGCGACCACAGGAACACCGCATCGGAGGCTTTCAACGATAGTCATGCCAAACGACTCATAGTCGGACGAACAGACCGAGAGCGCACCCTTGGCCCATTCCACATCCATATTCGACGTCGCCCCCATGAAGTCGACCACATTCCCGATTCCCAGTTCGAGGGCCAGCTTCCGGAGCGCGCCACCCAGCGGGCCGTCGCCGTAGATGCGCAACCGCCAGTCCGGGTGTTGCCCGGCAACACGCGCGAAGGCACGCAGGAGAACGTCATACCGCTTCTGCTCGGAAAGCCGGCCAGCCGCGACGACAATCCGATTCCCCGCGCCGGAAGCCGTGACAGGCGGACGAGGTATACCGTTGGGAAGAACCCGCACACGCGATGCCGAGACACCCACGGCTTCGATCACTCGATCTCTGTCGGCGCTGCTCACGGTTGTCACGAGATCGACACGGTCATAGGCCTCCCTCATTCGAGCGATCACCGACGTGTCGAGTTTGGTGATCGTGGTGTGCTCCTGCACCACCCGCACGAAGTCGTTCCGATTCGACGTCGCGATCGCCAGGTTGAGGGCAGGTCGGGTGCCGACAACAACATCCGCGTCCGTCGACTCAAGATATTTGCTCAGCCTCGCGTCCGTCAGTCGGCTGTACTGGTTGAACAATTCTTCGGCAGGCGGCACGACCCGACTTCTCTCGTTGTGCAGCGCATTGCCGACATCGACGCCGCCAGCTCGGACGTCAATGAGTGGTACCAGGCTCACTCGCGGAGAGATCCGCAGAGTGGGAACATCAACGCGACGAAACAGGGAAACGATCCGGACGTCATGGTCGATGCTGAGCGCATTCGCCAAGTTGATGACGGACCGTACAGTTCCCCCGACGCCATAGATGTTCTGATGAAGGAAGTCGATGCGCACCTATGTCACTTCTCCCACGGTGATGCGACGGGGAAATATGCCTCCAGGAACGGGGCGATGATCGCAATCTGCCCTGCAATATCCTCCGCTTCTGAGAACGAGTCGTTCAGACAAAAAGCGTCCCGGTCGCGGCGGGTGAGAAGTCGGTCGAGTCGGGACTTGAGGTCGCGAGCAGAAACACCGGCATAGGCAAAGTTCATTGCCGAAGGTACGGCTCTTCCCACTTGGAATCCGAAGTGGTGCGCGAAGTTGGACGCAATATTGAGGTCGCCGGGTGATCGCGTCTTCGACGCCGAAGTAGCCGCGAACTCCTCCGGGAAACGTTCCTCCATCGCCTCGAGTACGCTCCTGCGGAGAGAGTAGGGAGCATGCTCCATGACCTGCGACACCGCCACGCCGAACTCCTGCTGGAGCAGGCGGCGCACGTTCCTGGTCGCCGCGTCGACGGGTGTGTCCCATCTCCGGTCCCGGGAGAACTGAACCCGGGACTGAGACGGAAAGTACTTGGCGATGCCGTTGGGGTGGAAGAAGACGTTGGGCGCGACCGGGCGGCCGATGAACATGTCGTCGTTGAAATAGATAAAATGCTCGGACAGCCCCGGAATTCGATGGAGATTTGCCTCGATCGCGTGAGAGTTGAACACAGGGAGCGCGGAGAGATCGCGGAAGATCTCTCGATGGTCGACGACCGCCACTCCTGGATGGTCCAGGAGCCACGACGGCCGCTGTCCGTCGGTCACGATGAAGACGTTGTTCACCCACGGTGCGTTCGCATAGAGCGACCTGAGGGAATAACGCAGCTCGTCCCGGCTCATGAACCGTGCGGCCGACGCGGCCTCCCGGTGCGACTCGGCGTGAGACTCCCCGTCACGCCTGCGGCGCCACTCCGGGTCCGTTCCGTCGACCCACGTGTACACCACGTCGATCGGGAACGTGATCTGGTCCGGCAGCGGCTGGATCAGATCGGGATGCGCCATGACGGGCACGTCGAGGGAGCCGCCCCCGGAGAGCCTGGCAAGCAACCCGAGGTCGGTCACGACAGTGTCTCTCCCCGCCTCGACGACCCGCGCTGCGCGGTTCGGTCGTGGGGCCACAAGCCGGTTCTGTCGCGCCGCGTCGTCCATCTCGGAATGGGTGTAGACACCCTCGCGCCACGAGTCGGTCTTCCAGAACTCGAGGTCGACGGCGTACGACTGCCCGAAGATGATCGAACCGGACGAGTCCGTGAGCGGCCACCACGTCTTGAGCACCGAAGCCGCAGCCAGGGACTGGCGCCCAGGCGTCGAATCCGGGTCTACGGCGGAACGCATGACGGGGGGCTTGGGCGCGGCCTGCGTGACAAGTGGCCGCGGACTCACGGTCATGAGTGCCTTGGTCACGGCGGCTCGATGGTCTTCGTCGACCGCTACAGCGCTGCCGCGATCGTTGAAGGCGGGGACGATGAAGTAAGGGACCCCAGCGTCCCGAAGCAATGTCGTGAGGGTGACGAAGTTGGTGGTCCGGACACTGATCGGACGCGGGTCGGGGTGCACCCAACAGTCCACTTCGGTGACGAGGTTCCGAACCATCCTGGACTCGAGCTCACGGGTGACCGCGGTCGGAACCAACTCAGTGGCCCGCCGGGCGAAAGCGCCTTCCGCCACCGCGGTCGCCGTCATGACTTCGTCGTCAACGTCCGCATTCTTGCCGGTCATCCCCGGTGTTCCTCCCTCAAAGCCGGGGTCGCTGGGACCAGGTCCCACCGGCGCCACACTGTCGTCGTGCACAAGGCCCGCGCCTTCACTCGTCATTCCGCTCGCGCTTTCTCGAAACTGCTGGGAACGGGGTAGTACGTCGCAAGGAACGCACCGAGCAGCTCGACGGAGCGGTCGGCGGCAGGCCCGGGCACCAAGTGGGTGTCGTTGAGGCAGAACACGTCGTACCGCGGCTCCTCGGCCAGGTCTGCCAGGTCGCGCGGCGACGCCAGTGTCGAGATGTCGCGGTAGGTGTACCGGATCTCTCCCCGCACGGCGCGCCGGGTGGCGTACGCGTAGTAGTGGTGCAGCGCGGAAGTCAGGGAGATGTCGTCAGGGTGCCGGAACCTGCTGGCCACCACCTGGCGGAACAGCTCGGGGAACTGCTCCTCGAGCTCCTCCAGCACCTGCCGGTTCTGCGGGTGGGGCGTGTGCCTGAACTTGGTGGTCACGGTGCGCCCGAAGAGCTTCTCGACGAGCGCACGGTTGTTCTTCGCGGCGGACAGCACGGGCAGGTCCCGCACTGACGGCGGGTCGACGTCGAGGAGCATCTCCGAGAGGAAGAACTTCGTCAGGCCGTTGGCCTCGAAGAACAGCTCCGGCTCGACGGAGCGACCGAAGAACACGTCGTCGTTCAGATAGAGATAGCGGTCTGCCAGGCCGGGGACGTGGTGCAGCTGGGACTCGATGGCGTGCGAGTTGAAGACCGGCAGCACCGAGGGGTCGCTGAAGATGTCCCTGTGGTCCACGACGCGGATCTTCGGGTGGTCGGTGTCGAGCCACTCGGGGACCTGCCCGTCCGTGACGAGGTGCACCCGGCGCACCCAGCCGGCGTACATCTCGAGGGACCGCAACGAGTAGCGGAGCTCGTCCCGCGTGGCGAACCGCGAGTGGGAGGTCGCGGTCTCGTTGATGGCCGTGGGGTCGACCTCGCCCAGCACAGACCGCATGCGCGCCTGCCACGCCGGGTCGTCGCCGTCCACCCACGTGTAGACGACGTCGACGGGCTCGGTGACGTCGAACAGGTGCGGCACGGACTCACGCGCCTCCGAGCCTCCGCTCCTGCGCGCTTCCCAGGCGTCGGGCGTGAGGTAGCCGAACGAGGCGTTGGCGACGGGGGCGATGCGCGTCCCCACGACGTGCCGTCCACCGTCGGCGCGCGGGACGGAGTCGTCGTGCACCGTCTCCCACGTCTCGACCGCCACCCCCTGACGATCGGTCCCGAGCACCCGCCCCCGCGGTCCTGCGAGCGCACGGAAGACGACGAACCTGCGGGGCGGCTCCTCCCCCTGCCACGCCCACGCCGCGAGCGACCGGTGCCAGCCCCGCCAGCCAGAGGGCCCGAACGCCACCATCCATTCGGGCCGGGACGCCAGCGCACGCATCGCCGTCATCAGGTAGGCGACGTCGTCGCCGTCCACCGCGACGACGGTGCGACCTTCCACCCGCCGAGGGAGGACGACGAACCGCGCGCCGGCGTCCGTCAGCGCCTCGCGGAGTGCGTCGAGCGACTCCTGCGCCACCTCTCTGGACGCAAACCCGGAGACGACGCGGGCGAGGCCGATGTGCCCCGTCACCTGGACGGCCCGGTACCCCTGCGGGACCACACGGCGCCGGGCGGCGGTCCGCTCCGCGAACGCGCTGCGCGTCCGCACCAGGACGCGACGAGCCCGGCGCGCGACGGCCCCCCCGAGCCCACGGACGAAACGAGTGCTCGCCATGGTCAGAGGAACCTGATCGCACGGCCGACGATGACAGCGACGTCGATGTCCACGGCATCCAGGATCAAGACGTCCACGGCACGCACCTCCGGTCCACCGAGTGCCACCTGCCACACCTTCCGACGTCTTTTGCTTCCACCACCTGCGCCGCTACAGAGGCCCGCGAGCCTCCGCGGTCCGGTACCGCGACCTGCGGACCGGGACGAAGCGTCTCGGCCTCCGCACGTGCGAGGCGTCATCGAGACGGTGGCCCATCCGCACCTGTCGACAACGCTCCCCGCCAGAGGATAACGCCTGCGCGATCGTGCGCGACGGCGACACCACGGCGCCGCGCCCGAACGCCCCGGTCCGGGCTCACCGAGGGCTGCGCACGTCCCGCTACGATTGCTGCGTCCCACTACCTGCTTCCGAAGGTTCCGTACCTGTGCCCTTGCTCCGCGACCTGAAGACGATGAACGGCCTCGTACGCGACACCTTCGACCGCCGGCGTGCGCGCATGGAGTGGTCTCGTTACCAGGCGGCGGCCCCAGGCCTGGCGTCCGCGGAGTACGAGGTGGCCATCTTCTTCGCCGACCCGCCGGTGAACCTCTACCAGCTGCGGCAGTGGTACGAGCCCATGCGCCGCCTCGCGGAGAAGCACCCCGTGGTCGTGCTCGCCCGCGACGTGCAGACCGCGGTCGCGCTCACGCGAGAGTGCCCCCTGCCCGTCGTGCTGCACCCCACCGTCGCGGAGACCGAGGACTGGATGGCGCGGCAGTCGGTGGGCATCGTGTTCTACGTCAACCAGAACATGACGAACTTCCGGATGCTGCGCTTCCGCGACCCGGCACACATCTTCATCAGCCACGGCGAGTCCGACAAGGACTACATGGCCTCGAACCAGCTCAAGGCGTACGACTACACGTACATCTCCGGGCAGGCCGCGTACGAGCGCATCGGTCGGCGGCTGGTGGACTTCGACCGCGACACGCGCCTGGTGCGCGTCGGCCGACCGCAGGTCGACGTCGACTACGAGGGCCCCACCCTGCCCGACGACGGGCGGACGGTGGTGCTCTACGCGCCCACCTGGGAGGGCGACCGGCCGTCGATGCGCTACTCCTCCCTGGCGTCGCACGCCGGCCCGATGCTCGACGCCCTCCTTGGCACGGGCAAGCACCGCGTGATC
>JACYYJ010015443.1_pt1 | contig 10300 bp, 9 predicted proteins | sample 8236861 | NCBI WGS metagenome assembly JACYYJ01 (sample SAMN14103086, study PRJNA606662) | landfill metagenome | isolation source: landfill solid waste | place: India:New Delhi, Okhla landfill site | collected 2017-11-05
GCGTATAGAGAGTAGAGAAAGCGCCGGGCAGTGACGTCGCCTTGCCCGGAAGGTGGGAATCACTCCATCCGGGACAGCGGTGCGCATGATCATGATCACCTTGATCGCCTGCGATGATGCACGGAAACGGGGCGCCCGATGGGCGCCCCGTTTCGCATGTGCTTATGAACCTGCGTGAATTAGGTCAGAGCAGGCTCCCGTTCCGCGTGCCCCTGCCGCGCCGCGAACACCTGGTAATCGATCATCGGGAACGGATTGTCCCGCTCCTCGAGCGCCGCCAGGTTTTCCTTCTCGGCCTCGCTGAGCGAATCTGCGTGATCCGCCATTTCGACAAGCGAGTTGAACCGGTCAACATGCTCGTTGAAGCGCTGCGTCGCGTACTCCTTCGCCTGTCCCGTCGTGACAAGGAACGGCCAGTCACTGCTCTGCAACAGGAGCAGCTCCCGTGCAGCCTGGTTCAGGACTCGCAGGAGATCGCCTTCCGCCGACGGGTACTTCGCCACGAGCTCTTCCATGCGGGTCTCAGCCGCATGGATCGGCTCCCACATCCACTCGGTGTCGGCGTTCATCCACGTGTAGTGCGTGCCGGCCATGCCCCAGCTCGACTCGGGCAGCACCATGACGTCATCCCCGCCATGTTCCTCGACCCATGCAGACGCAGTCGTGAGGTCGACCGATTCCGTCTCAGCGAGGCCCCGGATCACTTCCTTGATCCAGTCAACACCCTCGAACCACCAATGCCCGAACAGCTCGGTGTCGTAGTTCGAAGCGATGATGCCGTATTCCCCGGTGTTCTTCTTGTACTCGGCCAGCAGGTCGCGGACGAGCCCCACGAAGTGCGCCGCATGGTCCTTGACGCGCTCGGCGGCCTTCTCCGGGTTGTAGACCGGCTTGTCACCGAGATCGGTGCCCGGCCATCCCACGCGCCAATATTGCATGCCGGAGACGCCATCCTTGCGATGGAACTCCCGGTACCATTCGTCGCCGGGATAGCCAAACGAGCCGGACCACACCTGCTGTCCCGTCCGGTTGTTGCGCCCGAGGACGGCGACGCGCCCCGGCTCGTCACCAACCCAGTACGACTTGAACGTTGTCCCTGGCTCCTGCTGCTGCTCGGCCGGCGGTGAAACGAGCTGCCGACGCGGCATGGCGCCATAGACACCAACGGCGTCGCCAGCGGCCTTCCCGACAGGACGGCCGCCCTCGACCGTGTGGGTTTCGCTGAAGAACACGCGAATCCCCTGCTCCGCCAGGAATGATTCCAGGCCAGGACGGGTGGTCCCGTCCTCGGCGACGTACGCCGGACGATACGCGCATTCCGGCAGCCAGATCGCTTTCGGGCGACGACCGAAGTGGCGCTCGTACGACCTGATGCCGGTTTCGATCTGGCCATAGATGGATGAATCGCGCGCCAGCAACGGCAGGTAGCCATGCGTGGCGGCGCTCGTCGAGATTTCGACCAGCCCCCGATCCTGGAGCTCCTTGAGCGCTCCAAGAAGGTCGGACTTGAACCGGTCGCGGAAGGTCGTCAGGGCTCGCGAATACCAATGGTGATAGAAGATCGCGAGGGCCTTGAGCTCCTCATCGCCGGCGTCCGAAAAACGCTCGATGTCTGCGGCGGCCCACGCGGCGCGCTCCTCGGCGTACGTGATGAAGTGCTCGACAATCAGCGGATCGCTGAGCTGCTCGGCGAGGATGGGCGTGACACTCACCGTAATCCGGTAGTCGACCCCCTCATCGGCGAGGTCATGGAGCGCGGCCCACAGCGGAACATAGGTCTCGGCAATCGCCTCATGGACCCACTCCTCGCCGTGTGGCCACATGCCGGCCTGTCGTGCGTATGGCAAATGACTGTGCAGTACGAATGTGAACGCGCCGTTGGCGTTTGTCACGTATCTCTCCTTACGTCGCGCTGGGCGCGAAACCACCACCTGTCCTGGACAGGTCGGCGGGCGCGGTTAACCGGTGCTATGGCTGCAAACTGCAACATCTGTCGACGTTTGGTCAACCCACTACTTCTGGTCCAGGACGCTACACGACCGGGTACCGGGCGGTTACCAGTGTTTCTCTGCGGAAACGCCCGATGCCGGGTCCGTATAGTCCAGCGGATTGCTCCCCTTCGGTGTGAACTCCTCGGGAATGCGGCCGTATGCTGCTGTTAGGACTCGCAATCCATCTGCCAACGAGAAGTCCAGCTGCTCCGGTGTCATTCGCCACGACCAGTTCCCCGCGGCCGTGCTCGGCGTGTTCATCCTGGCCTCGTCGCCCAGCCGCAGGATGTCCTGCATCGGGGCGATCGCCGTGTTCGCTGGCGACGCCCATGCGACTCGAAGCATGTCCCACGCCGGGTCCGGCACCGCATGACCCAGGTATCGGCGAACGTGGTCCTTGTCCTCTTCCGAGAGGCCCGAGAACCATCCGACCGTCGTCTGGTTGTCGTGCGTGGCGGTATACGTCACCGAGTTGCGCTGGTGATTGTGCGGCAGGTAGGCATTGCCCGGGTCGCCGTCAAAGGCGAAATGCAATACGTTCATCCCGGGAAAGCCAAGGATCTCCCGCAATGAAATGACATCCGGCGTGATGAGCCCAAGGTCCTCCACGATGACCGGGAAGTCGCCGAGCTCGCGACGCGCTGCCGCGAACACCTCGCCACCCGGCGCGATCTCCCAGTGACCATTCTCGGCTGTTTCGTCCCCGAACGGCACATGCCAGGCCGCCGCGAATCCCCGGAAGTGATCGATCCGGACGATATCGACCATATCTCGGGTCGCCCGAAGCCGTTCGACCCACCAGCGGTAGCCATTGGCTTTCATCACTGGCCAGTTATACGTCGGGTTGCCCCACAGCTGCCCTGTCTCTGAGAAGAAGTCGGGCGGCACGCCGGCCACCAACGTGGGGCGACCGGTCGACTCATCGAACTGGAACTCACCCTGATTCGCCCAGACATCCGCACTATCGAGCGCGACGAAGATGGGAATATCCCCGACCATCCGAATCCCGCGCTCGTTGGCATAGCGACGGACTTCACTCCACTGCCGCTGGAACAGGAACTGGATGAATTTCTGGAAACGGATTTCCCGCTCCAGGCAGCCTCGGTAGGCGTCCATCGCGTCGGCCTGCCGTGTCCTGATCTCCAGTGGCCAGTCGAGCCACCAGCCACCACCGAGCTCGGCCTTGATGGAAACGTACATGGCGTAGTCGTCCAGCCACGCCGGCTCGTTCTCGAGGTAGTCCTGGAAGTCGGACGCCAGGTTCTCTGATGCCCCCTGATCGAAGCGCTCGAAGGCCTTCCGAAGCATCTCCATCCGGAAGGGCGTCACGCGCTCGAAATCCACAAAATCCCGGGCGAAACCCAGGGCGGGCTCGAGCTCGGATTGCTCGAGCAGCCCGTCGCCCTGCAACCAGGCAAGGGAGACGAACATCGGATTGCCCGCAAAGGCCGATGTCGCCGAGTATGGCGAATCGCCAAAACCCGTCGGCGCAAGCGGCATGACCTGCCACAGGCGCTGCCCTGCTTGCTTCAGCCAGTCAACGAACCGGAATGCTTGCTCCCCGAAATCGCCAATTCCAAAGGGCGACGGGAGCGATGACGGGTGCATGAGGATTCCGCTCTCGCGGGGAAAGTTCATCTGGGTGGTCCTTATCTGTTCCAGCACCGTATGCGGCACGTCGACGACGTCCGCGCGCGGCGCACGATCTATCGTACGCCGTCACCATGCGGGATGCGTGCCATTGATTCCTTTTATTCGCCCGCAGGCTCGAGAAGTTCGAAGGCAACCCAGCCCTGCGTGTCGAGTACCTCGATCTGCACCCATTCCGACCCGTCATCTTCACGGATGACCGGTCCGCCGATCACCTCGACCACCTGGAACTCTCCGATCGGTTCGCCGAACGCAAGCTCGCAGTCGGTGCCCGGCCCCACCCGGAAGTTCACGTCGACGGCGACGACGTACGTCGACGGCTCTCCGGTGAACGGGGGCACATTCTCGACGTCACAGCTGCTAACGGAAAGCGGCTCCGCGGCAGAAGACTCCGGTGTGGCGGCGGGTGTAGATCCGGAAGCCGGCGTGGCTACATCGGTGGCTACCGGGGTTGAAGCAAGATCGGTGGTGGCGCCGGTGGTACCGTCGCCCTCGATCTCATCGGAGCCGGTTGCGTCCGTCCCGAGATCCGTCTCAGGCGTCGCGTCCCCTACCCCGTCGGGAGTCGCAACATCGTCCATCTCAGGCGGCGTGAGAACCGCATCGGTCTCGGGAGTAGCGGAGGGCGGCGTACCGACATCCGTCGCTGCCGGAACGGTTGGTGTCGCAGACTCAGGCACGGTTTCATCCACCTCGGATGCGGTCGGTGACTCGGCAGCAATGACCGGGGGAGTCCCCGTCGCCTCTTCAGCTTCCTGAGTCACCTCGACGGTCGGCTGCGCGTCCGACGTCTCCGGGGTNNACGAGCGTCATGACGCGAAGTACCCGAACGACCCGTTCCATATCCATCCTCGATTCCTCCACCAGGACTGGTCTCGATCGACGATGGCCGTGGAACGGCTCGCTCGTCGACTATCGTTCTTCCAGGCTATCCCGCAGGATTTCCATATGTTCCAGCGCCAGACCCGTGCCAATCGCGACGCACGAAAGCGGGTCGTCCGCCACATAGCACGGCACGCCGGTCACTTCGGTCAGCAGTTCCGGGAGCTGGCGCAGCATCGCCCCGCCCCCGGTCAGGATCATTCCCTTGTCGATAATGTCCGACGACAGCTCCGGCGGCGTTTCCTCCAGAACCGCTCGCACCGCGCCGATGATCGCCTCCAGAGGCTCCGTGATCGCATCGGTGATCTCGCTCGCGCGAATCTGGACCGTTCTCGGAAGCCCCGCAACCTCGTCACGGCCCCGGACCTCCATCACCTGATCCTCTTCCATCGGCATGGCGCTGCCGATCGCAATCTTGACCTCCTCAGCTGTCCGCTCACCGATACGAAGGTTGTACCGGCGCTTGATATGGTTGCTGATCGCATCGTCAAACTTGCTACCACCGACGCGCAATGAACGGGCCACCACGATCCCGTTCAACGAGATCACGGCAACCTCGGTGGTCCCGCCACCGATGTCGATAATCATGTTGCCAGAAGGGTCGGCGACCGGTACCCGGGCGCCGATCGCGGCGGCCAGCGGCTCGCTGATCAGGTACGCGCGGCGGGCGCCGGCGTTCAGGGCTGACTCACGAACCGCCCGCCGCTCCACGCCGGTCACGCCGGCCGGAACGCAGATCATCACGTCCGGCCGGATGAACGAGAACCGTCCAACGGCCTTGTTGATGAAGTATTCGAGCATTTTCTGGGTAACGACATAGTCGGCGATCACCCCGTCCCGCATTGGACGGACCACTTCGATGGTCTCTCGAGGCTCTCGACCGAGCATGTCCCGCGCCTCGATGCCGACTGCCTTCACCTTGCCGTCCTTGGCGGAGATCGCCACGACAGACGGCTCGTTGATCACAACACCACGGCCACGCACAAACACCAGCACGTTGGCCGTTCCAAGATCGATCCCTATTTGCTTCGCCATGCAGAGGCCCTCGGTACTCCCGGTTGGATGAGAAAAATGCCCTGAGTCGAGCGAGTATGCGTCTGGGACACGTTGTCAGATGGGCTCTCGTCGCGCACGATTGTTTGGAACAGTCGGTGGCTTGCTCAGGGGGCCAGAACGCCTATCCAACAAAGGGTAAACCAGTGTCCGCATCCGATGCACCATCAACCGGGGATCGACGCCGCAGAAACAGGCGATCCCGCCCACGTCAGGGTGGCAAACAGCACGAATCACCAACTATCGGTGGCCGGCAGGAGGCGCGCAAGGTCGTCCCTGAGCAGATGGACAAACCCGCGCCGAAAGTGGTGCGTCCGCTCAGGGACCACGTCCNNGGCCTGGCAACGATTCGACCGGTTCCCGTCGATCATATCGGGGATACGATCCTATCCTGCGATTGCCTGCACGAAGGTCCACATGCGTGGCCCGACGCATACCATCAGGTCACAACATCAGATCTTCCGGGAACCGATCCAGCGTCTCCGTCAGCTGACAGCGTCGACGAGAGCGAGGTAGGCGTCGAGTGACTCAGTCGCCGTGATGGCCCGAATCACCGGCTCGTCGACCGCGTCGAGAAAGGGCATCAATCCGGCAACCATCTCGTCAGGGGACGTGACCATCACGGCCGAGTCCAGCGCGCGAAAGCCCAGCCGCTTGAAGTTCGCGGCGTAGGACGGTATGCCCTCGTACCGCTCCGCTTCGCGCCGGAGCACCGGATGCGCGTCGGGGTCAACAGCGCACCGGATATACAGGCTGACTTCGGCGCGCTTCCCGTCCATGTCTTCCAGGTCTCGCTCCTTGTCAGCCATCGCCTGCCTCGCGGCGTCCGGAGTCAGCCAGTTCAGCAGAACGCCGTCCGCGTCCCGCACCCCTGACCGCCGCATTTTCGGGCCGAGGGCGCCATAGACGACTGGCACGTCGAGCTCGGACGAGATCGTGGTCGTCGCTTCCCGAATGGTTGTCAGGGGGCTGGGTGGCGAGCTCGCGCCGATGCCGAGAACAACCCGGTCAGACGGCAAATCCAGATCCTTGAACTGCGCCACGACTTCTGACGCGGGCAACTTGTCGACCGGGATGACTCCTGATCCGAGACGCAATGTGGACGTGACGTCCGCCGCCACCTTCATTGATTCGAGCGCATTGCCGCTACCGGCATGGTTGAACCACATCGAGCGGAACCCTGCATTCTCCAGCCGAGGCGCAAGCTCACGCACGATCTCATGATCAAGTACGCCGGTGACGCCGAATCCCATTCTCGACAGATCGAGCCGCATGATGTCCTATCCCTGTTCGAAACCAAGACCGAGGCGCTTTAACGAAACGTGCTTGCCTCGGCCAATGATCACATGATCGATCACGTTGATCTCGAGCAATTTCCCGGCCTGCACGGCATCCCGGGTCATTTGGATGTCGGCGGATGATGGCGCGGGGTCGCCGGACGGGTGATTGTGCACCAGAGCCAGGGCGCTGGCGTTGTGACGGACCGCCGCCTTGAAAATGTCGGCCATGCGAACCGTAATCGAGCTGACCGAACCTGTATAGACGTGTGCCGTGGAGAGGATGTGGTGCTTGGTATCGAGCAGGACGACATGCAGCTCTTCCTGTTCCTTCGCCGCCAGCTCCACCCCCAGGAGCAACACGATGTCTTCCGGTGTCCCAACCCTCGGACGATCTTCGTCTGCGAGCATCGAGACCCGCCGGCCGATCTCCAGCGCAGCCTTCACCTTCGCCGCCTTTGCCTTTCCCAGTCCGCGGACCTGCGCCAGTTCGTTGACATCCATCCTCAGGAGACCGGCCAAACCTCCGTGGTGCGCAAGAAGCCGTTGGGAGATGGAGGTAACGGATTCGCCGCTAATTCCGGTGTTCAGGATGATCGCCAGCAACTCGGCTGTGTTGAGCGCGGATGGACCGGCGAACAACAAACGCTCCCGTGGACGGTCTTCCGGATGCATCTCACGGATCATGACGCTGTACGGTCCCGGTGATTCGCGTTGCTGCATGCACCAATCTCCCACCCGGCCCTGCACGTGTGCAGTTCCCGGGCCGGTCATCGACTTGACAGGAAACGATGCAGACAGTGTACCCGGGTCAAGTAGTTTTGGGGACCTCGGTCGTGACCCGGGTTTCCTGGACAAGGAAGGCGAGCGTGAGAGATGCGGCTATTCCAGCCGCCGCCAGCGCGTAGGCGCTACCATCGAGACTCAGCGCGCTCGCGATGAAACCGACCACCAACGGCCCCACGACCATCCCGACGTCACCGATCAGGCGCTNNAGATACCCAGGAATTCCCCCGTCGCGCCTTCGGGAGCGAGATCGGCCCCGAGCGTCATCATGGAGCCTGAGCCAAGCCCGTTGCCGAGCCCGATCACGATACCGGCCGCGGACAATGTCACAAACGAGTCCGCCAGCGGCACGAGCCCGATCCCGATCGCCATAATCGCGAAGCTCGGGACAGAGGCGATTTTTCGTCCGTAGCGATCCATCAGGAACCCGGCGGGGAAGAACATCGACATGTCGACGACGGCCGAGATTGTCATCACCGTCCCGATCTCGGCGGCATTCAGCCCGATCTGGGCGCCCACGAGCGGGATCAGCAACTGACGGCCTTGCCGGATCATCTGGGCAAAGAGCTGCGCGATCCCGGCAGCGCTGAGGTCTCCAGCGTGGGATCGCAGCGTCGCCCGCACGATGGACCAGCGCTGCCCTGCTCCACCGCGCCGTTGAACGTGGACTTCCGTGTCTCGCGGTACAAAGAGGTAGGCGGCTCCCCAGGCAAGCATCGCCATGACACCGGTCAGGACGAACGAGCTCTGCAGCCCGAACGCCGTCCCGACCACGCCACCGAGGGCCGGACCGCCGAAAATGCCGATCCGGTTGATGCCGCCAAACATGGCGATGGCGCTACCCCGCCGCTCGATCGGCACCGCTCCGGCGATAAACGCGTGGCGTGACAGGCCCCACAAGGCAGTCCCGAGGCCCGCCAGGATCCGCATACCGACGATGGCCTCTGGCGACAGGTCCAGCGCCAGCGAGAACGTGCCTACAACGACCAGCGCGCAGCCGACGAGCATCGCCCGACGCAATCCGATTCGATGCAACAGCGCGCCCGCCGGCACATCCGTGACGAGCGTCCCGATGGCAGCGGCCGCACTGATCAGGCTGACCATCGTGTAGCCAACGCCCAGCTCCTGCGCGTACAACGGCAGTGTTGCCAACAGCGCTCCCTGCCCGAGGGCAAGCAGGATCGTCGGCAAATACACCGCCAGCATGAGCTCGCGTTGACGCATGGTGTTCTCCGGGTGTCTCGAGTTCGTCGTTCCCCAAATGTCCCGGTGGTTCGGGACAGAGGTGATCGTACCAAAGGTCGGGAAATTCTCCACCCCGGACGCCGGGACGGCCGGTGTATACTTTCATGACGTGGAAATGGCCGGATTCCGGCTTCTTTTGGTTGCCCAGCAGGCGACCCAACGCATTCGTCACGCGACACATCGCGCCACGCTTCTTCCGTGCGTGACCCCCAATTTGGCAGGAGCCAGTTCCTTGGTATTCAGAAAGCTCTTCCGGCGAAAAGCAGAGCCGGATGTCCAGATAGAAAAAGGCCTTGAAAAGACCCGTCGTGGCGTCTTCAAGGAGATCACGAACCTCTTCGACCGTTCAGAGCTCGATGACGAACTGTACGAAGACCTCGAGATGCTGCTGATCCAGGCGGATGTCGGGTGGGACGTCTCGCAGCAGCTCGTCCAGGAGCTGCGAGACCGTGTCCGGGAGGACCGGATCGAAAACCCCGCCGACGCCCGCGAGATCCTCCGGCTCGAGATGACGAATCTGCTGGAGCTCGCGACGCGTAACCGCAAGGTGAAGATCCTGCAGCGCGGCGTCCCCTGGGTCATCCTTGTCGTGGGCGTGAACGGTACGGGCAAGACGACCTCGATCGCCAAGCTCGTGCAATATCACCAGCAGTTCGGCCGCTCGGTCATGCTGGCCGCTGGTGATACGTTCCGGGCCGCAGCCATCGAGCAGCTCAAGGTCTGGGGCGATCGGCTCAACGTGCCGGTGGTCGCCCATCAGCAGAACGCCGACCCGGGCGCAGTCGTCTTCGATGCGATGCAAGCCGCGCACAACCGCAATATGGATGTGCTGATCATCGATACGGCCGGTCGACTTCACACGAAGTACAACCTGATGGCCGAGCTGAACAAGATCAAGAAGATCATCCAGAAGACAGTTCCCGAGGCGCCCCAGGAAGTGATCCTGGTCATCGACGCAACAACGGGCCAGAACGGACTGGTGCAGGCCGCGAAGTTCACCGAATCGGCCGACGTCACCGACATCTTCATTTCCAAGCTCGACGGCACGGCGCGCGGCGGAATCGCTTTCTCCGTTGCCAAGGAGCTCGGCACGCCGATCTCCTATATCGGGACGGGCGAAAAGGCCGGCGACATGGCCGAGTTCAAGCCGGAAACGTACGTCGACTCACTCTTCTTCGGTGAAGGCGAGGGATTCTAGCCCATGTTCGAGACACTCTCAGATCGCCTAAACGAGACATTCGGTCGCCTCGGCCGGGGCGGACGCCTGACCGAGAAGGACATCGACGACGCGATGCGTGATGTCCGCCGGGCATTGCTCGAGGCGGACGTCAACTTCAAGGTCACCAAGGACTTCGTCGCGGCCGTCAAGGAGCGCGCGCAGGGCCAGGATGTCCTGAGCTCGCTCACGCCGGGCCA
>JACYYJ010127962.1_pt3 | contig 10298 bp, 5 predicted proteins | sample 8236861 | NCBI WGS metagenome assembly JACYYJ01 (sample SAMN14103086, study PRJNA606662) | landfill metagenome | isolation source: landfill solid waste | place: India:New Delhi, Okhla landfill site | collected 2017-11-05
TTGTTCGACCCGTCCGTGCACACACAGCGGAAGGGAGGCAGCGATCGTGGCCACGACACTGCGTCCGGAGGAACTCGTCGACAACTCGGTCGTCGACGCGGAGGGCCGCAAGATCGGCAAGGTGGGCACCGTCTACCTGGCCGAGGAATCGCGAGACCCGGAGTGGGTCACCGTGCGAACGGGCCTCTTCGGGCAGAGGGAGAGCTTCGTGCCGCTCCAGGGCGCGCGGATGGACTCCGACGGCGTCCACGTCTCGGTGTCGAAGGCGCAGGTCTCCGACGCTCCTCACACGGACGCCGACAGCGACCTCTCCGGCGAGGAGGCCGCGGCCCTGTACCGTCACTACAACCTCCCGACCCCCAGGTCCGCGATGCCGGAGGAGTCCACGGGCCGAGACACGGGCACCGGCGGTCGAGGTGAGCGGAGTGGGACGGGTCCGACCACGGGCATGACCGGAGCCGCCGGTACTGCCGGTACCACCGGNNACCGGCGCCGCGGGCACGACAGCGGCGGGGGAGACGGGAACGACGGCCGGGCGGGGGCGCCCGAGCGACATGCCCCAGGGGCGGCGGCCCGGCTCGGAGGACGAGGGCATGGTGCGGTCCGAGGAGCGACTGCACGCGAGCACCGAGAACGTCGAAAGCGGTCGGGTGCGGCTGCGCAAGTACGTCGTGACCGAGGAACAGCAGATGACGGTGCCCGTGTCCCACGAAGAGGTCCGCATCGAACGGGAACCGGTGACCGGAGCCGAGCGCGGGACACCGCACGAGATCGGCGAGGAGGAGCAGGAGATCACCCTGCACCGCGAGGAGGCGCACGTCACCAAGGAGAACGTGCCCGTGGAGAAGGTGCGACTCGGTAAGGAGACGGTCACCGAGGAGGAGACGATCTCCGGCGAGGTCCGCAAGGAGCAGTTCGACATCGACGAGGAGCGGCGGGGTCCGGGCGAGGGCCCGACGACCCGCTGACCGTCGTTCGACCCGGCCGCGGGCGAGGCGCCAGGCCCTCGTCCGCGGCCGTGGTGTGTCCAGGGGAAGTGGTGCAGACGTCGCGCGGATCGGTCGGAGACGGCACCGGCGCCTGTCGGCGACTGACCACTGCGAGTATGCGTCGTACTGTCCGTAGTGGACTTGTTCTGCACCGGGATCGACTGTGGCGACGGCATGTCCGGGTTCGCCCGGATCAAACCTCATTGTTGCCATCACCACAGGCGAGAAGTGAGGACGCCCTTCGCGCCGCTCGGTAGCGTGAGAGCCCAGTGGCCGGTGGCCGTTCGACGACGACACCGTCCGGTCGCGCTCACACTGCTGTCGACGCGGTGGACGCCGTGCCCCTCGCGCTCCCCGACGCGCGGGTGCGGGCCGCGTGCACCGTCCCCGAAGGGATTGAAGGATCTTGCGGCGAGCTCTGCCGCCGATGCTGCGCGCGTTCTCCAGCCGGAACTACCGGCTGTGGGCGCTGGCCGACCTCGTGTCGGTCACGGGAACGTGGATGCAGGTGCTGGGCCTGAACTGGGTCGTGATGGAACGCACCGGTTCGGCGACGTCCGTGGGACTGTCCGTGGCCCTGTCCACCATCCCCGCGATGGTGTGCGGGCCGTGGGCCGGCGCGTTGGCCGACCGGGTGTCGCCCCGTCGGATCATCCTGGCCGGAGAGACACTGCACGTGCTCATCGCGCTGGCGTTGGCGCTCACCGTGTGGGCCGGTCTGCCGCTGCCCGTGCTGTTCGGTCTCACCGCCGCCGCGGGCCTCGTCGGCACGTTCGAGGGGCCGGCGCTCGGACGGTTCGCGAGCCAGGTGGTGCCCAGGGTGCACCTGGGCAACGCGCTGGCGTGGAACTCGGTGATGAACTCGGTGGGCCGGGTGCTGGGGATGAGCCTCGCCGGGGTGCTGGCGGCGGTCGTCGGGGAGCCTTTGCTGTTCTGCCTCAACGCGGTGAGTTTCGGCGCCGTCATCGTCACGGTGCTCGCGATGCGCACGACGCAGTTCCACCCTCTGGCCGTGAGCAAGCCCGAACACGCCGGGGTGCGCGCCGGACTGCGCTACCTGCGCACCCGGCACGTCCTTCTCGTGCTGCTAGCGCTGGGGTTCGTCCTGTCGTCGCTGGGCCGGAACTACCAGGTGAGCATGGCCGCCATGGCGGAAGGACCGCTGGGCGCGGGCTCCGCGGGCTACGGAACGCTGTCCTCGGTGTTCGCCGTCGGGACGGTGCTCGGCGGGCTGCTCGCCGCCCGGATCAAGGACTTCACCCTCCCCGTGCTCCTGGTCGCGGCGGGGGTGACGAGTGTGCTGCAGGCGATCAGTGGCTACGTCCCGGGGTTCGCCGGGTTCGCGCTGGTGCTGCTGCCGATCGCGGCAGGCGCGGTGGTGATCGACACCGTGAAGAGCACGCGCCTGCAGTTGGACGCCGCCGACAGCATGCGGGGCCGTGTGTTGGCGGTGCAGGGGACAGTCGCCGGGGGCGCGGGAGCACTCGGGGCACCCGCCCTCGGCTGGCTGTCCGAACGGTTCGGTCCCCAGGAGGCGCTGCTGGTCTCCGGGCTGGTCACGCTGGTGGCGACCGCCGTGGCGGCCGGGGTGCTGCGCTCGTTGACACGCGGGCACAGCACCCCGGCAGGCCGTCCCGAGCCCGCTGCGGAGCCGGTGATCCGCGCCGGCGCCGACCCGGAGCCGTCGCGGTCGCTGAGCCCGGCGTGATCGCGTGACCGCTTCGGTACGTCGAGTGACCTGACGAGCGGTTTGGCAGATTCCTACAAAACCCGCTGACGCGACGTGGTGAGTCCGATCATTACCGGAAGGGGCTCCCAACCGCGAGAGTGGCAGGGGCCGGTCGTCTCTGCCGAGGCGTCCGCGCCGGTCGCGTGTCGTCGCAGCAGGGTAAGGGGAGTTCGGTGTTCCGTCGGGTCGCCATCGTCAACCGCGGGGAAGCCGCTATGCGGCTGATCCATGCCGTCAGGGAGCGCAACGCCGAGGGTGGGCCGCGACTGGAGACCGTGGCGTTCTACACGGACGCCGATCGGGACGCCACCTTCGTGCGGGAAGCCGATCACGCGTACTGCCTGGGAGCGGCGTCCGCGCGGCCCTATCTGAACCTCGAGCTGCTGGAACGCGCTCTGGTCGAGACCAGGTCCGACGCGGCCTGGGTCGGCTGGGGTTTCGTCGCCGAGGACCCGGCTTTCGCGGAGCTGTGCGATCGGCTGGGCGTCACGTTCGTGGGTCCGAGCGCCGAGGCCATGCGCAAGCTCGGTGACAAGATCGGCGCGAAGCTGCTGGCCGAGGAGGTCGGCGTTCCCGTCGCGCCGTGGAGCGGCGGGCCCGTGGACGACCTCGACGCCGCCCGCGCCGCCGCGGACCGGATCGGGTATCCACTGATGCTCAAGGCCACCGCCGGCGGTGGTGGACGCGGCATCCGGGTGGTGTCGTCCGACGACGAGCTCACCGACGCCTACGAACGCACCCGGATGGAGGCCGAGCGCGCCTTCGGCAGTGGCGTGGTGTTCCTCGAACGGTTGGTCACCGGAGCGCGGCACGTCGAGGTGCAGGTCATCGCCGACGGTCAGGGCACGGCGTGGGCGCTGGGGGTGCGCGACTGCTCGGTCCAGCGGCGCAACCAGAAGGTCATCGAGGAGTCGGCGTCACCGCTGCTCTCGCCGGAGCAGACGAGTGAGCTGAAGGCCTCGGCGGAACGGCTCGTGCTCGCGGTGGGCTACCGCGGAGCGGCGACGGTGGAGTTCCTCTACCACCCCGGCGAAAAGCTCTTCGCGTTCCTCGAGGTCAACACCCGCCTGCAGGTGGAGCACCCCATCACCGAGGCCACCACCGGTATGGACCTGGTGAAGGCGCAGCTGCACGTCGCGGCAGGGGGCCGGTTGGAGGGCGAGAAGCCGTCCGAGCTCGGACACGCGGTGGAGGCGCGACTCAACGCCGAGGACCCCGACCGCGACTTCGCCCCGGCACCCGGCCGGATCAGCCTGCTGAACTTCCCGGCGGGCCCGGGCGTCCGGGTGGACACGGGAGTGAGCGAGGGCGACACGATCCCGGCCGACTTCGACTCGATGATCGCGAAGATCATCGCCTACGGCCGTGACCGGGACGAGGCGCTGGGTCGCCTGCGCCGCGCGGTGGCGGACACGAGCGTGCTGATCGAGGGCGGCTCCACCAACAAGAGCTTCCTGCTCGATCTCCTCGACGCGCCGGAGGTCGTCGACGCCAGCGCCGACACCGGGTGGATCGACCGGGTCCGCGGCGAGGGACGTCTGCGGTCGACGCGGCACGCGGGCGTCGCGCTCGCGATCGCCGCCATCGACTCCTACACCGAGGCCGAACAGGCCGAACAGCAGCACCTGCTGTCGACCGCGCACGGTGGGCGGCCGCAGATCCGCCACTCCGGCCCTCGCTCGGTGGAGCTCAAGCTGCGCGGCACCGGCTACCGGGTGACCGTGGCGCGGACCGCGCCACGGCGGTACGGGGTGGCCATCGAGAACGGGCCCGTCACGCACCGGATCGACGTCGAGATCGAGCGTCACGGCGAGGCCACGGGCCAGCTCGTCGCGCACGGCACGCGGTTCCGTTTCGTCACGGGCACCCACGGCCCGGTGCACGTGGTCGAGGTCGACGGCGCCGTCCACCGCATCAGCCGCGACGAGGGTGGCATCGTGCGTTCACCGGCGCCCGCGCTGGTGGTCGCGGCGCCCGTCGAGGTGGGCGCCGAGGTCGAGGCGGGTGCGCCCGTGCTCGTCCTGGAGAGCATGAAGATGGAGACGGTGCTGCGGGCGCCGTTCCGCGCCGTGCTGCGGGAGCGCCCGGTGTCGATCGGCAGCCAGGTCGAGGCGGGCGCGCCGCTGCTGAGGCTGGAGCCGCTCGACACCGAGGACGCCGACGCGGACCAGGCCGAGTCCGCCGGCGAGGAGCTCGAACTGCCGTCGGCGCCCCCGTCCCTCGACGCGGCGGAGCGCGCCGAGCGCGCCCTCGCCGACCTGCGGAGCCGGCTCCTCGGGTTCGACCTCGACTCGGACGACGTCGACCGCGTGGTGCGCGAGTACCAGTCGGCGAGGAGCGAGCTCGTCGAGCGGGGCGAGCGTCCGGTGGAGGCCGAACGGCAGCTGCTGCACGTGTTCGCCGACCTCTCCGAGCTGAGCCGCAACCGGCCGGTCGCCGACGAACGGTCACCCGACACCCGCGTGCACAGCCCCCGGGAGTACTTCCACACCTACCTGCAGAGCCTGGACATCGACCGGGCCGGGCTGTCGGAGGAGTTCTGCGAGCGGCTGTCCCGCGCCCTGGCCCACTACGGCGTCGACGAGCTGGAGCAGGGGCCGGAGCTGACGGAGGCCGTGTTCCGCCTGTTCTGCGCCCAGCAACGGGCGGCGAGCGACGTCGGGCTGGTCACCGCGCTGCTGCGGCAGTGGCTCACCGAGCCCGCGCCGGAACAGTCCGTGCGGGAGCCGGTCGGGCACATGCTCGAACACCTGGTGGCCGCCACCCAGGTGCGCTTCCCCGTGGTCGCCGACCTGGCCCGCAGCGTCGTGTTCCGGTGGTTCGCTCAGCCGATGCTGCGCCGGAAGCGCGCCGAGACCTACGTCGAGGTGCGGGAGCACCTGCGCCATCTCGACACGCACCCGGACTGCCCGGACCGCGCCGAGCGGATCGCCGCCATGGTCGCGTGCGCCGAGCCGCTGGTGCGCATCGTCGGGCAGCGCATCCACCGGGAGGGCGCCGACCTGGGGCCGCTGCTGGAGGTCATGGCCGGCCGCTACTACCGCGACCGGTCGCTCGCGAACGTGCGGGTCCAGCAGGTCTCCGGATTCCCGTGTGTGACGGCCGAATACGAGCTCGACACCGAGCGGGTGCGGCTGGTGTCCACGGCCGCCGACCCGCGGCAGCTGACCGACGCGCTGCACGCGATCGACGCGGCCGCGTCCGGCTCCGCCGACGACGCGAGCGTGGTCGTCGACCTCTACCTCGCGTGGTCCGACGAGTTCGCCGACGACGAGACGGCCGCGGCGAAGCTGTTCGCGACCCTCACCGAGGTGGCGTTGCCGCGTGCCGTGCGCCGGGTCACCGTCACCGTGACGGGACGCACCGGCTCGGTGATGCACCAGCACTTCACCTTCCGGTCGTCCGCCCAGGGCCTGACCGAGGACCGGCTGATCCGCGGTCTGCACCCGCTCATCGCGCAGCGGCTCCAGCTGCGGCGCCTCCGCGAGTTCGACCTCACCCGGCTGCCGTCCGCCGACGAGGAGGTCCACCTCGTGCGGTGCGTCGCGCCGGACAACCCGTCCGACGAGCGGTTCGTGGCGATGGCGCAGGTCCGCGACCTCACGCCGTTGCGGGACTCCGAGGGGCGCGTCCTCGCGCTGCCGGACGTGGAGGGGTCGCTCGCCGCCTGCCTCGACGCCATTCGTGAGCAGCAGGTGCGCCGCCCGGCCAAGAAGCGCCTCGACACCAACCGGATCGTCATCTACGTGTGGCCGACGATCGATTTCACCACCGACGAACTGCGTGCCGTGGCCCGCCGCGTGGTGCCGACCACCGCGGGCGCGGGTGTCGAACGCGTCGAGTTCCTCGGCCGGCGGCGTGACCCCGCGACCGGCGACACGCGCGAGGTCGCCGTGCTCATCACGCACACCCCCGGCTCGGGGGTGAGCGTGCGCATGACCACACCGTCCACTGAGGTCGTCCGCCCGCTCGACGCGTACGGGCAGAAGGTGCTGCGGGCGCGTCGGCGCAACACGGTCTATCCCTACGAGCTGGTGGGCCTGCTCGCGGGTCCGAACGGCACGTTCGTCGAACACGACCTCGACGCCGACGGCACGCTCGTCCCCGTGGACCGGCCGAAGGGCGGCAACACGGCGGGCATCGTCGCCGGTGTGGTCACCACGCCCACCGTCCGCCACCCGCAGGGCGTGACCCGCGTGGTGCTCCTGGGCGACCCGACGAAGGCACTCGGCGCGCTCGCCGAACCCGAGTGCGCCCGCGTGATCGCCGCCCTGGACCTCGCGGAACGCATGGGAGTGCCGCTCGAGTGGTTCGCCCTCTCCGCGGGCGCGCGGATCGCCATGGACTCCGGTACCGAGAACATGGACTGGGTCGCGGCGGCGTTGAAGCGCATCGTCCACTTCACCCAGGACGGCGGCGAGATCAACGTGGTCGTGGCGGGCATCAACGTCGGTGCTCAGCCCTACTGGAACGCCGAGGCGACGATGTTGATGCACACCAAGGGCATCCTCGTCATGACCCCGGACTCGGCGATGGTGCTCACCGGCAAGCAGTCGCTCGACTTCTCCGGCGGGGTGTCCGCGGAGGACAACCACGGCATCGGCGGCTACGACCGGGTGATGGGCCCCAACGGCCAGGCCCAGTACTGGGCGGCCGACCTCGCGGGCGCCCGGGACGTCCTGATGGCGCACTACGACCACACCTACGTCGCTCCGGGGGAGAGCGGACCCCGCCGCGCCGAGACCACCGACCCGCGTGACCGCGACGTGAGCCCCTACCCGCACAACGTCGTCGGCAGCGACTTCACCACCGTCGGGGAGATCTTCTCGCCCGAGACGAACCCCGACCGCAAGAAGGCGTTCGACATCCGCACCGTGATGCGCGCGGTCGCCGACGCCGACCACCCCGTCCTCGAACGGTGGGCGGGCATGGCCGACGCCGAGACCGCGGTGGTGCAGGACGCGCACCTAGGCGGGTGGCCGGTGTGCCTCATCGGCATCGAGTCGCGATCCGTGCCGCGGCGCGGGTTCCCGCCCACGGACGGGCCCGACACCTACACGGCGGGCACGCTGTTCCCCCGGTCGTCCAAGAAGGTGGCGCGCGCGATCAACGCGGCCAGCGGCAACCGTCCCGTGGTGGTCCTGGCCAACCTGTCGGGCTTCGACGGTTCGCCGGAATCGATGCGCAAGCTCCAGCTGGAGTACGGCGCCGAGATCGGCCGCGCGATCGTCAACTTCGAGGGCCCGATCGTGTTCTGCGTGATCTCGCGCTACCACGGCGGTGCGTTCGTCGTCTTCTCGAAGGCGTTGAACCCGAACATGACGGTGCTCGCCGTCGACGGGTCGTTCGCGTCCGTGATCGGTGGCGCACCGGCGGCGGCGGTGGTGTTCTCCGGTGAGGTCGCCAACCGTACGGCCGCCGACGAGCGGGTGCGGGACCTGGAGGCGCGGTTGGCGGAGGCGGACGACTCCGAGCGGGCCGAGCTCGCGACCCAGCTCGCCGACGTACGCACGTCCGTGCGCGCGGAGAAGCTCGGCGAGGTCGCCGCGGAGTTCGACGAGATCCACTCCATCCGCCGTGCGGTCGAGGTCGGTTCCGTCGACGCGGTCATCGCGCCCGAGGCGCTGCGTCCGGAGTTGATCGCCGCCGTGGAACGCGGACACGAACGCCGCTGACCCCGCCTCCGTCGAGGTGACCTCCGGTGCCGTGTGAGGCGCGGCACCGGCGGGTCAGGCGGGTTCGCCCGGCGTGGTGCCCATCGACAGCACCCGCACCGCCATGCGGTGGAAGAGCTCCGTGGCCGACGTGCGTTCGAGGTACTCGTCGAAGTTGCCGCTGCGGGCCAGCGTGGCGAAGCCGTGCGCGAGGGCCCAGGCCGCGAGCGCTCCGGACCGCAGAACCTCGTCGTCGAGGCCCGGAGACGCGGTGGAGACGCCCGTGCACAGTACGCGTCGGGCCCAGAGCCGTGCCGCGACCAGGTCGGGGTCGTCGCGATGATAGACCTCCGGCCGGTACATGACCTCGAAGTGCCCGGGATGTTCGACGGAGAACCGCACGTACCGGGTGCCCACTTCCAGCAGCGGGAGCGGAGCGGTGTCGAGTGCCTCCTCCAGGGAATCGGAGAGCAGCTCGAACCCCTCGACGGCGATGGCGGTGAGCAGCCCCGCCTTGTCGTGGAAGTGATGCGCCGGGGCGGCGTGGGAGACACCGGCCCGCCGGGCGAGGTCGCGGAGACTGATGGCTCCGATGCCGTCCTGAGCGATGACGTCCACGGCGGCGTCGATGATGGCACGGCGCAGGTGACCGTGGTGGTAGTGGCCTCGACCGGGCATAAGGTGCAAGTCTACGAACCGGCGGCGGGTCGTACAGGGCGACGAGGACCGACGAGGGCACCGCCGGACCGGTTCGGGTGAGCCGGGACGGCGCCGTCCTCGGGCGGTTGCGCGTCGCCGGCACGCATAGTCGCGATCAATGCCGGGTACGTCTGCGTCCATGAGGGACTTCCAGGACGACGACGTCCGCGGGGCGGGGCCACCGGTGGTGTGGCACGGGCCGGAGTCGGCGTCTGTGCTGCTGGTGCTCGACCCGGCGGGCGAGGCGAAGCACGACGCGTTGCCCGCGACGTGGAGGCCGTTGGCCGACCACCTCCGGGTCGGCTGGTGCCGGCTGCCCGCGGAGACCGGTGATACGCCGTCGGTGGACCAGCTGCTGGAGGGTGTGGCGACCCACGCCCACCTGGTGGCCGCGGGCACGGCCGCCGAGCCGGCATTGCGGCTGGCGGACGCTCACGCGGACCGCGTCCGAAGTGTCGTGGTGGTCGATCCGGCCCCGATGACCCGGGCCGGCGTCGAGGCCGACGCCGACGGCTCGTACGCGGACTGGTGGGACACCGACACGGCGGCGGCGCGGCAGCACCTGCTCGCGCGAGGGGTACGCGTCGCGGCGTTCGTCAGCAGGGAGACCGACCCCGCCGTGCGCGTGGAACCACCGGTCCCACTCGGTCACCCCGACGTGGTCGGTCGCGTCGTGCAGTTGCTTCTGTCGTTCCAGGGCGACCGCGCCGATCCCGAACCGGTGGAGCCGGAGCGGGCCGAGGTCGTCGAGGCGTGGCACGCGGTACGGGAGCGCTTCGGCCCGGCGCTCGAACGCGCTCGTCGCTCGGGCGGCTAGCGCGCGGATTCTGTCGGTACCCGCGGTTAGCGTGGCGGCACTGACGATCGAGAGGGGTTCACCATGACTCACGCACCGACGCTCACCGCCGAGCGGACCGACCTCCTGAGCACACTCGCCTTGCACCGCGGGTTCCTCCGCCACACGGTGCGGGGGCTGAGCGACGAACAAGCCGTCGCGCGACCCACCGTGAGCGTCCTGTGTCCCGGTGGGTTGATCAAGCACGTCATGGAGATGGAACACGCGTGGATCCGGTTCGTGCAGGGCGACGACGCCGGGGTCGGGATGCCGACCACGGAGGAAGGCATGCGGGCCGCGCAGCGTGAGCACGAGCAGCAGTTCGAGCTGCTCCCCGGTGAGACGCTGGCGAGCGTCCTGGCCCGCTACGACGAGGTCGCGGCCGAGACCGA
>JACYYJ010099597.1_pt1 | contig 10293 bp, 8 predicted proteins | sample 8236861 | NCBI WGS metagenome assembly JACYYJ01 (sample SAMN14103086, study PRJNA606662) | landfill metagenome | isolation source: landfill solid waste | place: India:New Delhi, Okhla landfill site | collected 2017-11-05
GCGGCCGGCGCCGGTCCGAAGATCATCGCCCTGCCCGATCCCGCCACGTCGCGCCCGCAGCGCGCCGGCAGCTCGAGCGGGTCGTCGGCCGGCGGTCCCGGCAAGCGCCGCGTCGTGATCGACCAGCCGGGCGGCCCGCGCCGTCCCGGCCTGGGTGGTCCGCCGAACCGTCGTCCGCGCCGCCGCCGTCGCCGCCAGAGCATCGAGGAGGCGCTCGCGCCGCTCAACCGCGGCGAGCAGGGTCGCACCGTCGATGTCGTCAAGATCAACTCCGGATCGACCGTCAAGGACGTCGCCGAGTACCTCGGCGTGCCCGTGCCCGAGGTCATCAAGAAGCTGATGCTGATGGGCGAGATGGCCACGCTCACGCAGACGCTGCCCGACGACACGATCGAGCTGCTGGCCGGCGAGTTCGAGCGCGAGATCGAGATCGTCCGGGCCGGCGACGACGTCGAGCCCGAGCTGGTCTTCGACGACGCCGAGGAGGACCTCGAGGTCCGTCCGCCCGTCGTCACGATCATGGGTCACGTCGACCACGGCAAGACCTCGCTGCTCGACAAGCTGCGCGAGACCGAGGTCGCCGAGGGCGAGGCCGGTGGCATCACCCAGCACATCGGGGCCTACCAGGTCCACCAGGACGATCTGACGATCACGTTCCTCGACACCCCGGGCCACGCGGCGTTCACCGCGATGCGGGCCCGCGGCGCGCGGCTCACCGACATCGCGGTGATCGTGGTCGCGGCCGACGACGGCGTCAAGCCGCAGACCGAGGAGGCGATCGACCACGCCCGGGCCGCGGACGTGCCGATCATCGTCGCGATCAACAAGATCGACAAGCCCAACGCCGACCCGACCCGGGTCCGCACCGAGCTGGTCCAGCACGGGCTCAACCCGGTCGAGTGGGGCGGCGACACCGAGTTCGTCGACGTCTCCGCCAAGACCGGCGAGGGCCTCGACACGCTGATCGAGACGATCGGCCTGGTCGCCGAGCTCGCCGAGCTGACCGCCAACGCGAACACCGAGGCCTCCGGCGTCGTGATCGAGGCGCGCCTCGACTCCGGCCGCGGCCCCGTCGCCACGGTGCTGATCCAGCGCGGCACGCTCGAGGTCGGCGATCCGATCGTCTCCGGCCCGCAGTGGGGCAAGGTCCGTGCCCTGATCGACTACACCGGCGAGCGGATCGAAGTCGCCGGTCCCGGTGACCCCGTGCTCGTGCTCGGCTTCAACGGCGTCCCCGACGCGGGGGACACCGCGCTCGTGGTCGAGAGCGAGCGGATCGCCCGCGAGCGGGCGGAGGAGCGCGAGACGCGCCTCAAGTCCGAGGCGATCGCGCGCCGCTCCGGCCGCAAGTTCTCGCTCGAGGACGTCTTCAAGCGGTCGCGCAGCGCCGACGAGCTCAAGGGCCTGGCCCTGATCCTCAAGGCCGACGTCGCCGGCTCGCTGGAAGCGTTCGAGGACGAGATCGCGCGCCTGCCGCAGAGCGAGGTGCTGGTCGACATCGTGCGCTCCGGCGTCGGCGCGGTCACCGAGTCCGACGTCATGCTGGCCGCGGCGTCGGAGGCGATCATCATCGGCTTCAACGTCGGGCCCGTGGGCGAGGCCCGCCGGGTCGCCGACCACGAGGGCGTCGAGATCCGCAGCTACGACATCATCTACCGGGCCCTGGAGGACCTCCACAAGGCGATGGAGGGCCTGCTCGATCCCGATCAGGTCGAGGACGTCGTCGGCACGGCCGAGGTGCGCCAGGTCTTCCGGGCGTCCAAGGTCGGCACGATCGCGGGGTCCTACGTCACCGACGGCAAGATCCGCCGCAACGTGCGGGTCCGCGTGCTCCGCGACGGCGACACGATCACGACCACCAAGATCGAGAGCCTCAAGCGGTTCAACGAGGACGCCCGCGAGGTCGCGACCGGCTTCGAGTGCGGCATCGTGCTCCGCGACTTCGCGGACGTCCGCGAGGGCGACGTGATCGAGGCGTTCGAGACCCGCTCCGTCAACCGCGAGCTGAAGTAGGCGGACCGGGAGATGAAGCCCGATCGCATGCGGCGCGTCGACGAGGCCATCCGCAAGGTCCTCGGCGACGTGCTCCAGCGGGAGCTGAAGGACCCGCGGATCGGCTTCGCGACCGTCACCGGCGTGCGGACCAGCTCCGACCTCAGCCACGCGCAGGTGCTGATCAGCGTGCTCCGGATCGGCGATCCGCCGGAGCACACGCCCGAGGACACGCTCGCCGGCCTGCGGTCGGCGGTCGGATTCCTCCAGCGCCGCGTCGGCGAGGAGCTCGGGCTGAAGAACACCCCGGTGCTGCGGTTCGAGCTCGACGACACCGTCGACCGCGCGCTGCGGATCCAGGAGCTGCTGGACGATCCGCCGCCGCCAGCCGTCGAGGCGCCCGACCCCGACGAGCCGTCCGAGGACGATCGCGATTCATGAGCGGCGACGGGCGTCCAGACCCCGACCGTGACGCCGCCCTCGCGCTGCTCCGCGACGCAGACCGGTTCATCACCGTCACGCACGAGCACCCCGACGGCGACGCGATCGGATCGCTGATCGCAGCCACCCGCGCGCTGCGCTCGCTCGGCAAGGACGTGACCGCGCTCGTCGCCCCGAGCGACCTACCGCTGTCCCGCGAGTACGCCGGCCTCGTCACCATCGAGCTCGAGTCGCACCCGCCCGACGACATCGAGGACCGCGTCCTGCTGATCCTCGACTGCGGCAATCTCGACCGGATGGTGGTGCCCCAGCTGCTCGGCGCGGACCGCGAGCCGCGCCGCACCGTCAACATCGACCACCACCACGACAACACCCGGTTCGCGCACGTCAACTTCGTCGACGCCACCGCGTCCAGCACCGTCGAGATCCTCTGGGACCTGTTCCGCGACCTCGGGGTCCGACTCGACCGCGAGACCGCCGAAGCGCTCTACGTCGGGCTCGTCACCGACACCGGCCGGTTCATGTACCAGAACACCAGCCGGCGCTCGCACGAGATGGCCGTCGACCTGCTCGCCGCCGGCGCCCGGCCGTTCCCGCTCTACCGCGCACTGTTCGAAGACGTCCCCTGGTCGAAGCTCGCGCTGCTCGGCCGCGCCCTCGACCGCACCCGGATCGAGCCCGAGACCGCGATCAGCTTCGCCTGGCTCCGCCGCGAGGACTTCGCCGACAGCGGCGCCGAGAACTCCGAGTCCGAAGGGATCATCGACCACCTGCGGACCGTCGAGGGCACCCGGCTCGCCGCACTCGCCCGCGAGATCGCCCCGGTCGGCCCCGGCGAGCCGATGCGCACCAAGGTCTCGCTGCGGTCCGTCCGCGACGACGTCGACGTCTCCGCGATCGCCCGCGCCGGCGGAGGCGGGGGACACCCACAGGCCGCCGGCTTCACCACCACGATGGGCGAGGACGAGCTGCTCCGCTTCCTCCGCGCCGAGCTGCAAGCCGCCACGCCCGCGTGACCGAGGCCCCGTCCGTACCCGACGGCGCCGTCCTGATCGACAAGCCCGCCGGGGCGTCGAGCCACGACATCGTCCACCGCATCCGCCGCCAGCTCGGCGGACGCAAGGCCCGGCGCGTCGGGCACACCGGCACGCTCGACCCGTTCGCCACCGGCCTGCTGATCATCCTGATCGGCCGCGCGACCCGGATCCAGCAGGACCTGATGGGCCTCGACAAGTCCTACGAGACGCTCGCCCGGCTCGGCGCCCGCTCGACCACCGGCGACACCGAGGGCGACATCACCGTCACCGGACGGATCCCCGCCGACCCACCGGCCCTGCCGACCGGACGGATCCGCCAACGCCCACCCGCCTACTCCGCCGTCAAGATCGACGGCGAACGCGCCTACGCCCGCGCCCGCCGCGGCGAGCACGTCGAAGTCCCCGAGCGCGAGGTCGTCGTCCACCGCTTCGCGCAACTCGACCGCCACGGCGACCGCGCCCGCTACGCGATCGACTGCTCGTCCGGCACCTACGTCCGCAGCCTCGTCGCCGACCTCGGCGACGCCTACTGCCTCGAGCTCCGGCGCACCGCGATCGGCCCGTTCACCGTCAGCGACGCCCAGGATCCCGACGACCCGCCCGAGCGCTGGCGCGTGCGGCCGCTGCTCGACCTGCTCCGCGTCGTCCTGCCGATCGTCCCCGTCGACGCCGAGACCGCCACCCGCGCCACCCACGGACAGCGCTTCCCGCTCGCGGACGCCCCCGCCGACGGCCGCTTCGCGCTCGTCCACGACGACACGCCGATCGCGATCGCCGAGAGGGAGCCGGACGGCCGCGTCCATCCCGTCGTAGGCTTCCGGACGTGACCGCGCGCATCACGTCACTGGCGGACGTCCGTCCGCGACCCCGCACCATCGCCATCGGCATGTTCGACGGCGTGCACCGCGGGCACCGCGCCGTCATCGACGGCGCCGACACCGTGGTCACCTTCGACCCGCACCCGCTGGCCGTCCTGCGGCCCGCGAGCGTGCCGAGCCAGCTCACCACCCTCCAGCAGAAGGCCCAGATCCTCGGCGGCCTCGGCGTCCACGAGCTCGTGCTCGTGCCCTTCACCCACGAGACCGCCGCCCTCGCCGCCGAAGCCTTCGTCGACGACGTGATCGTCGACCGGCTCGACGCCCGCGGCGTGCGGATCGGCGAGAACTTCCGCTTCGGTCACGCCGCCGCCGGCACCCCCGAGCTGCTCGCCCGGGACTCCCGGTTCGACACCACCGTCGTCCCCGTCCTCACGCTCGACGGCGACGCCGTCAGCTCCACCCGCATACGCCGCCTGATCGCCGACGGCGACGTCCGCGCCGCCGCGCAGCTGCTCGGATCGCCCTACGCGCTCGACGGCACCGTCGTCCAGGGCGAGCAGCGCGGACGCACGCTCGGGTTCCCGACCGCCAACCTCTTCCCGCCCCCCGGACGCGTTCTGCCCGACCACGGCGTCTACGCCTGCCGGGCCGTCGTCAAGGACGCCGCATACCCCGCCGCCGTCTCGATCGGCGTCCGGCCGCAGTTCGAGACCCGCCTCGGCGTCCTCGTCGAAGCCCACCTGCTCGACTACAGCGGCGTCCTCTACGGCCAGCACCTCGAGCTCGAGTTCCTCGACCGACTCCGCGGCGAGCAGACCTTCGCCGGCGTCGACGCGCTGATCGCCCAGATCCAGCGCGACGTCGACGACACCCGACGGATCGCCACCGCCTGAGCCGCACGCCACGCCCGCCGGCCGCAGCGCGGCCGTGCAGGGACTTCTGCTAATTTCCCCCGTCGAATGTCGTCGCTCACGCAGGAACGCAAGCAGGAGATCGTCGCTCGATTCGGGGCCTCCGAGAGCGACACCGGCTCCACGAAGGTCCAGATCGCGCTGCTCACGGAGCGGATCAACGACCTCACCGGCCACCTCCGCGACCACGCGAAGGACCACCACTCGCGCCGCGGCCTGCTGATGCTCGTCGGCCAGCGCCGCCGCCTCCTCAACTACCTCCGCAAGGACAACCTCGAGGGCTACCGCGGCCTGATCAAGGAGCTCGGCCTGCGCAAGTAGTCCGGCGGCGTGAGGCGGCCGTATAGCGGCGCATCTCGGCACCTTCCTCGCTCGGCAGTACGTCCGTACTGCTCTCGCTCGGCGGCACCGACCTGCTTGCTCTACGGACACCTCACATCCACCGGACGGGCGCACCCACTGCGGTGCGCGATGAGGTTTCTTCGACCCCGGTTTGTCCGGGGTCGTTTTCGTTCCGGGGTTCCTTTTCGCCCGGCCCGTCGCGGCTCCGCCCCGTTGACCACGCACGCGTTGGGGACATACGGCGGGTCCGTACGGACCGTCGCTTCCGTACGCGGACGGCGGCGTCATAGGATGGGGGCATGGCCATCATCGCTGCCGGCACGCCGGTCCCCGAGATCACCTTGAAGAAGGAGGACGGCTCCGACTTCACGCAGGACGACCTGCGCGGACGGACCACCGTGCTCGTCTTCTACCCGTTCGCGTTCAGCCCCGTCTGCACCGACCAGCTCCAGGTCTACGAGGAGCTGAAGGGCGAGCTCGCGGACCAGAACGCCGTGATGTACGCGGTCTCGACCGATCCCTCGTTCTCGCAGATCGCCTTCCGCGAGAAGCTCGGCGTGACGATCGAGCAGCTCTCCGACTTCGAGCCGAAGGGCGCCGCGTCGAAGGCGCTCGGCGCCTACTTCGAGCCGGCCGGGATGACCAACCGCGCGCTCGTCGTGGTGAACGCCGACGGCGTCGTCGCCTGGAGCTTCCTGGCCGACTCCCCGGGCGAGCTGCCCGGCGTCGACAAGGTCCGCGAGGGCCTCTCCGCCGTCGCCGCCTGAGCGACGCTCGACCGTGACGTCCCCGCGCGCCCACCGCCGAGCGACGTGACCAGCGACGACGCGCCGTCCGGCCCGCACGTGCGGGGACCCGCCGGCGCGCCGACGGTGGTGCTCTTCGGGGACGTCACCTGCGTCCGCTGCCAGCAGGCCTACCGGACGCTGCGCGACGCGCCGATCCGGCTGCACTGGCGGCACTTCGTGCTGCGCGCCCGCGGGCCGCAGCCCCGCGCCGTGGCGACGGCGCTCGAGGCCGCCGCCCGTCAGGACGCCTTCTGGCCGCTGCTCGACCGCGTGATGGGCGACCCCGGGCGGCTCGAGGACCCCGACCTCTGGCGGATCGCCGCCGAGCTCGGCCTCGACGTCGACCGGTTCCGGGCCGACCGTCGCGACGAACAGACCGACGCGGCGATCACCGCCGACCTTGCCGCCGCGTTGCGTCTCGGCGCCACCGGCACGCCGGCGATCCTCGTCGACGGCCAACTCGACCACGGCGTTCCCGACGCCGCGTGGGTCGCCGCGCTGCTCGGCTGAGCGCGAGCCGGAGAGCGGGTACGCGGCGCCGCGAACGCGCGCGTCGCGCGCAGGGCCGACGCGCTCAGCGCGTCCGGGCGCTGCGCCAGCGCAGCCCGATGCCGACCATCGCGACGAGCACCACGACGCCGGGGATCACCACCAGCCAGAGCCAGCCGGGGGCGCCCTCGTACGGCACCTCGGGCGCGTTCTCGTCGGGCAACGGCGCCGTCGCGAAGCCGGCCTCGGACTCGAACGGGTAGTCCGCCGACGACCGGAACAGGCGGTCGCTGACGCCCTGCTCGGTCCGCAGGTCGCCGGTGATCACCGACGGCGCGACCGCGTTCAGCCCGAGCTTGGTGACGAACGGCTCGCCGCCGAGCAGCGCCTGGACGTCCGCGCTGGGCGTCGGATCCAGGTCCTCGGCCCAGCCGGCGTGGTAGGTGTCGAAGCCCGGCGCGACGACGCGGTGCGCGCCGGCCACGTACAGCGACAGCGAGACCGGGTCGTCGCCCGCGCCGAGCGTCCGCAGCGGGAAGCGGACCCGGTCGCTCGCGAACTCGAGCCGCAGCGGTCGCAGCGTCGTCGCGGCGGTCACCGCGTCGTCCAGGCGCAGGCCGACGAATGCCCACCCGGCGTCGGCGTAGCGCCGCAACTCCCGGGCCTGCGCGGCGGGCGTGGTCAGGTCGTGCTCACGCAGCCAGGAGGCCAGCGCCGCGTGGTCGCCGGCCGGCAGCTCGGTCAGGTCGTAGCCGGCGAGCGGCTCGGGCTCCGGGCGCGGGACGTCCTCGCCCCGCTGGCGCGCGGTCTCCGACGCGACGGTCCGCGGCCTCGTCGCCGCGTCCAGGTCGGCGAAGACCGACGCGGCGGCGCCCCGAAGCGGGGCGGCGTCCGGTGCGGCGGGCACCGGCACGACCACCACGGGACGCCGCTGGGCGGCGGACGTCGCCCCACTGGCGGGCTTCAGGCTGATCGACAGCACCGTCGTCTGCGCCCCACCCGCGGCGCGGACCAGCGCCGTCTGACGCTCGAGCGTCGCACCGTAGACGACCGCGCCCGCGTCGGCGGCGCTCGCGGCGGCCAGTGGCACGGCGGCGGCCGCCAGCGCGACGACCACGCCGATCCGGGCGCGGAGGACGGACGGGCGACGAACGGACGACGAGGGCACGGCGAGCGATCGTATCCGTCGCTCGTACCGGCCGTCGGGCCCGTCCGCTAGTCTCGGACCAGTTCGGAAAAGATGAGACACAGACGGCACGTCAGGTCCGATGGACGTGCAGACGAGGAACGACATATGAGTCACGACGACGTGACGACGGTGTCCGCGGAGATCTCGGGGAGCGAGATCACCTTCGAGACCGGCAAGCTGGCCAAGCAGGCTTCCGGCGCGGTCACCGTTCGACAGGGCGACACGATCGTCCTCTGCACCGCGGCGATGGGCCGCCTCAAGGACTTCGACTTCCTCCCGCTGACGGTGGACGTCGAGGAGCGCTCGTACGCCGCGGGCAAGATCCCGGGCTCGTTCTTCAAGCGCGAGGGCAAGGCCGGCGAGAAGGCCACGCTGACGGCACGGATGATCGACCGCCCGATCCGGCCGCTGCTGCCCAAGAACTGGCGCTACGAGACCCAGGTCGTCGCGATGCCGATCTCGGTCGACCACGTCCACCCGTACGACATCCTCGCGATGAACGGCGCGTCCGCCGCGCTGACGATCTCCTCGATCCCGCTGCCCGAGCCGATCGGCGCGGTGCGGATCGGCAAGATCGACGGCACGATCGTCGTCAACCCGCCCGAGGAGTCGCTGCTCGCCGGCGGCGAGAGCGACCTCGACCTGATCGTGGCCGGCACCGCCGAGGCGATCCTGATGGTCGAGGCCGGCGCGAACGTCGTGCCCGAGGCCGAGATCCTCGACGCGCTCGACATCGCCCACGGCGAGATCAAGAAGCTCGTCGCCGCCCAGCTCGAGCTGCGCAAGCTCGTCGGCAAGGACAAGGTCGAGCACGAGGGTCCGTCGCTCGACGCCAAGCTGCTGGCCAAGATCAAGCGCTCGGCCGCCGGCAAGAAGATCGCCAAGGCGACCGAGGTCGTCGACAAGCTCGAGCGCGAGGCCGCCACCAACGCCGCCAAGGACGCCGCCTACGAGGCGAACGCCAAGCAGGACGACGACGAGCACAACGCATCCGTCCGCGCGGTCGTCAACGCGCTCGAGAAGGCCGCCGTCCGCGACCGGATCGCCGTCCAGAAGGTCCGTCCCGACGGCCGTGACGCGACCGAGATCCGCAAGATCACGATCGAGACCGGCACCGCCCCGCGGACGCACGGCTCGGCGCTCTTCACCCGCGGCCAGACGCAGGCCCTCTCGGTCGTGTCGCTCGGCACGCTGAAGGAGGAGATGCGGCTCGACACCCTCGGGCTCGAGACCAACCGCTACTACTGGCACCACTACAACTTCCCGCCGTTCTCCGTCGGCGAGGCGGGTCGCCTGGGCGGCCCCAAGCGTCGTGACATCGGTCACGGCGCCCTGGCCGAGCGCGCGCTCGTGCCGGTCGTCCCGTCGATCGAGGACTTCCCCTACACGATCCGCGTCGTGTCGGACATCCTCGAGTCCAACGGCTCGAGCTCGATGGCGTCGGTCTGCGGCTCGTCGCTGTCGCTGATGGCCGCCGGCGTGCCGATCAAGGCCCCGGTCGCGGGCATCGCGATGGGCCTGATCAAGGAGGGCGACGACTACATCGTCCTGACCGACATCGCCGGGGTCGAGGACCACCTCGGCGACATGGACTTCAAGGTCACCGGCACCGCCGAGGGCATCACCGCCCTCCAGATGGACATCAAGATCACAGGCGTCACGTTCGAGATCCTCCGCGACGCCCTGGCCCAGGCCAAGGATGCGCGCCTGGAGATCCTCGGCAAGATGCAGCAGGTCATCGACAGCCCGAGCACCGAGCTGTCGAAGTACGCGCCGCGGATCCTCTCGGTCAAGATCGACACCGAGAAGATCGGCATGATCATCGGCAAGGGCGGCGAGACGATCCGCGGGCTCCAGGAGGAGTTCGAGGCGCAGATCGACATCAACGACGACGGCACGATCAACGTCTACTCGTCGTCGGGCGAGAAGGGCGATCAGCTGATCAAGCGGATCGAGGGCATGACCCGCGACGTCGAGCTCGGGGACGAGTTCGACGGCAAGGTCGTCAAGACCACGACCTTCGGCGCCTTCGTCGAGCTGATGAAGGGCACCGACGGTCTGCTGCACATCTCCAACGTCTCGCCGGGCAACCGCGTCGACACCGTGGAAGAGGTGCTGTCGCAGGGTGACGTGATCAAGGTCCGCGTGGCCGAGCTCGACCGCGAGCGCGGCCGCGTCGGCCTGCGCCTGGCCGACGATCCCGAGATCGCCGGCAAGTCCGCCGAGGAGCTGAAGGACCTCAAGAAGTCGGGCGGTCCGGGCGGCGGTGGCCGTCCGCCGCGCCGC
>JACYYJ010068498.1_pt1 | contig 10267 bp, 10 predicted proteins | sample 8236861 | NCBI WGS metagenome assembly JACYYJ01 (sample SAMN14103086, study PRJNA606662) | landfill metagenome | isolation source: landfill solid waste | place: India:New Delhi, Okhla landfill site | collected 2017-11-05
ATTTTAATCGATGCAGGCTATGATCAAACCGAAACAAAAGTATTGCTAGAGCAAGCGATAACAAAGCATAATCTCGCAATTCCAAGGAAAATTATATTAACACATGGTCATAAAGACCATGCACCTGGTGTAAAACAATTAACGCATTGGTCCCCTACTGTTTACTGTCATGAAAAAGAACGGAATATGATAAAGGAAGCGGTTTATCCTTTCAACCAAATTGTTCCCGTAAAGGATAATGAAGCATTTATTATTTTTGATACAAAAATATTTGTGCTCCATACACCAGGGCATACGAAAGGGCATTTAAGTGTGTATATTCCTTCTAAGAAAGTACTAATCTCAGGTGATAATATCGTTTCAGAAGGAACTACATGGATCGGACCTCCTGACGGCGATATGCGTGATTATCTTGAAACATTAAAGAAGCTTAATCAGTTAGACATAGAGAGAATTGGCCCTGGACATGGGGATTGGGTAACAGCCCCTTATGAAAAAATACAATTTGTACGAAAGCGCAGAATCGATAGGGAAAATCAGATTATCAATTTGTTAAAAACAAATAATAATCTTTCTTCAGAAGAGATTACACAATTAATTTATCAAGACACGATCCATCCAAGCGTATTTGGGGTTGCGAATCGTACAATGGAAGCACATCTCCTCAAGCTTATCCAGGATGGAAAAGTATCCAAGCAAGGAGATCGGTATTCAATTTCGTAGTTCCGATTCATTTTTACGTTCTGGTAATACTAAAGGGCCAGAGCCAACTAAATAGTTCGCAATTGTCTTTAAAGATGCTTTTGTTGGCGGGGCTAAAGCAATTTCGCCCTTATCAAAAGCTGTTAAAGCCTCCGTTGGACTGGCCCAATATGCTTCATCAATTTCCGTTTCTTCTGGCTGAGGTGTTTGGCTAGGTGGCATCTTGGCAATAAAAAAACGGGTATCATAGCGGTATTTTTGAGTTTCAGGAGTGATGCGATGCCCAAAATAGTGCAGTTTACCTAAATCTAATTGTACATTTTCCGATTCCAAAAAATGTAAGAAAGTAATGTCTCCCTTTATTAATTGTTTTCTATAATGCCATTTAGCGTCAGCTGGTATCTGTTCATCCTCCACAAGTAATACCCCCACCTCTTCAAACAATTCTCGAGCTGCGGCTATGTAATATGAAAAGTCAAAGCAACTGTCTTTTGGACAATTAATAAAATACTTATCATTATATAAAGAATCCTTCTCATCCACTGAACCACCAGGAAAAACAAAAAATCCTCCTAAAAATTTCATTGTTACGGGGCGCTTCGTTAAGTAAACGTTATTTTGTTGATCCATTAAAATGACAGTCGATGCTGGTTTTGGAATAGAAATCATATGTTCCTCCTTTACGTTCACAAGACTTGTATGTAACTACTAAACATATTCAACAATAAAGGCAATATTCCTCTACTATTCTTCTATTCAACCATATTCCTATTGATATTTTCCTAAGTTTGTATAAAAGTGATGTAAAAAGTTATAAAACAATTCCTCTGTAGGTAATAAAGGTCTCTCGGAAGATATAACTGTACCAATCGTTCTTGTGACTGCTGGCTCTCTTACGGGTATACGAACAGTTGCTCTTGGTATGTTGTCTACTAACGTAAATTCAGGAATTAAAGAAATCCCAAGTCCTGCTGAAACTAACCCCTTTATTGCTGTCATTTCCTCTCCTTCAAAGGATACATTAGGTTCAAATCCTAGCTGTTGGCAAGCATTTGTAATAATATCTCGTAAAATGAACCCTTTCGGAAATAACACAAACGTTTCATCGCGTAAGTCCGTTAATCGAATGGATGGGAATGATGCCAATTTATGATTTCGAGGTATAAGCGCATCCATCTTTTCTGTGAATAATATAGAGCTTTTAATTCTCTTTGAGGCTTGTGGGACAGGTCCCATTAATGCAATATTAATATCTCCTTTAATTATTTTTTCTTCAAGTTCATAATACGTTCCTTGAAAAAACTGAAATTTGACATTTGGATGTTCTTTGCGAAATACAGAGATAGAGGTTGGTAAAATGTAAGATGCTAGACTGCTTGTAAAACCGATGTGTATCGTTCCTCTTTCCGGGTCTACATATTCATCCATAACCTGCTTTGCGTATTCGAGCGCATTTACTGCATTTCTCATGTGCTCTAAAAAGATATGACCAATAGGAGTCAACCGTACATTTCTTCCTTCACGGATAAAGAGTTTAACACCAAGTTCATTTTCTAAATTAACGATTTGTCTACTAATGGCAGACTGAGCAACATGTAATGCATTCGCTGCGTCCGTCATATGCTCACGTTCTGCAACTTCAATAAAATACATTATTTGACGAAGTTCCATTTTATCCCACCATTCATGCTGATTTAAGATTGATTTTATCTAAAATCTATATTGATTCGATTAATGTATTCATTATACAATAAAAACAATATTTTTTTTTGAAATATGAGAAATCTTCTCTTTAAGAAAATAATGAAAACAAGCGTTAGATAGTTAATACTCCGATTCACAAAATAAAAGAATCCATGATTACAGTAAGCATTAAGGGGGATTGCAATGCAAACATTTGAGAAAGATTTTACGAAAGTAGAAGATTCTGTTCAGCAATATGTTACAAGTGTCCACAAAAAAGTTCTGGATAAAAACCCAAATGAAAATGAGTTCCATCAAGCAGTCGGAGACCTCCTACATACCATTACACCTGTTCTTCAAAAACATCCTATTTATATCAAACAAAATATATTAGAGCGTATTGTGGAACCAGAGCGTTTCATAAGTTTTCGTGTGCCATGGATAGATGACAGCGGAAATGTTCAAGTGAACCGTGGTTTTAGAGTACAATTTAATAGTGCATTAGGTCCATATAAAGGTGGATTGCGCTTTCATCCTTCCGTAAACAATAGCATTATCAAATTTTTAGGATTTGAACAAATCTTTAAAAATGCATTAACAGGTCAACCGATTGGTGGTGGCAAAGGTGGCTCTGATTTTGATCCAAAAGGAAAATCAGACACGGAAATTATGCGTTTTTGTCAAAGCTTCATGTCCGAGCTTGCTAACCACATCGGTCCAGATATAGATGTACCAGCGGGGGATATTGGCGTAGGCGCTCGTGAGATTGGCTACCTATTTGGGCAGTATAAAAAAATGAAAGGTAGATACGAAGCAGGCGTACTAACCGGAAAAGGACTTAACTTTAACGGTAGTTTAGCACGTAAGGAAGCAACAGGGTATGGTACCGTATATTTTCTTCAAGAAATGCTAAAAGATCACAACATGGACCTTCGTGGTACTACGGTAGTGGTTTCCGGATCTGGCAATGTATCTATTTATGCTATGGAAAAAGCAACGGAATTAGGTGCTAAAGTAGTAGCTTGTAGTGATTCTGATGGTTATATATACGATGAAAATGGAATTAACCTAAAGACTGTTAAGCGATTAAAAGAAGTGGAAAGAACTCGCATTGCCAATTATATTGCGGAGCATCCAAATGCTGTTTATTCGGAAGATTGTACCGGTATATGGTCCATTCCTTGTGACATCGCATTACCTTGTGCAACTCAAAATGAAATTGATGAAAATGCTGCAAACAACCTAGTTTTCAATGGCGTAAGAGCCATTGCAGAAGGTGCAAATATGCCTTGTACGCATGAAGCCATATCCATATTTCTAGAAAACAACATTTTATTTGGTCCAGCTAAAGCGGTTAATGCTGGAGGTGTTGCTGTTTCTGCTCTAGAAATGTCCCAAAATAGTTCGAGAGTATCATGGTCATTTAATGAAGTAGATGTAAAGTTAAAAGCAATAATGCGAAAAATATATCATGATTGTGTAGAAGCTGCTGATGAATATAACAATTCAGGCAATTTAGTAGCGGCTGCGAATATTGCAGGATTTACAAAGGTTGCCGATACAATGATTTCTTTAGGTGTTATATAAAAATGGAGTGGGATTCTGTTTTACTTTTCTGGATTCGAGAAGTTTATTTCATGGGTTAAAGAGTTCTAGTTCGTAAACCGTTACAAGCCGAAAACAGACGCGTATTTCTGTTTTCGGCTTGTATTATTTTGGTTTCGACTCGTAAATCTTTTGCATAGACGAGTATTTTTCTGACTGACGCGTATTTTCGAACATAGGCGAGTATTTCCCGTTTATTGACGAATAAATTAACCAATAGACGCGTATTCAGGATTTGAACGAATAAAAACGTAAAACAGACGCGCAAAATTATAGAGGTGGCGAATATTATTCATGGCACGACGAGTATTTGTCCATTTTCGTTATTTCCCCATAGATTAGGATAAAAATGCGAATGAATAATCAACCTAAACAAAAAACTAAGACTCCGTTATCGTAAAAAAAGTGTTTTCGAACTGTCCCATCCTCTTTTTTCACACTCTCCCTGTTCCCATTTCACATCACGCGTTTCTTACATTGTTCAATTACCGCAATGGTTTCCTTTTGTTGTCTTTTTAGTTGTTCTTTAGACCAATTTGTCTCTTTTTCATGTAAATCCTTATTTATTAACAGCAACATCCATATCGAGAAAATGAGAGAAAAACGATAATAATCTGCTATAAACGTCTTTCTTAAACTTGGATCTGTAATTTGTATTGTATTTAAATAATTATGGAGTGTTTCTTCTCGTACTGTTTGGTCTGGCATTTTAGGAAATTCAGGATGTGTACTGTCGATTAAGAAATATAAATCCCAATGAGGAATATTCAAATGCAAGTGCTCCCAATCGATTACAACAACATCCATGTTGGTAGTGTATCCGAAATTACCTAAATGGAGATCACCATGAGAAACAACCTTTTTATATTCAAATGTCTTATGTACTACCTTTTGAAAGAAAAGATTGCTATCTTTTTCTGACCAATCTATTTCCTTGATTATTTCTATAACCATAGCTTTCTCGTTTATGAGCGAGTGTTGAATGTCTTCAATAGTTGGCTTTTGCCCCTGTAGAGTATTAAGCTCCTCCTTTGATGTTGGAAATGCATGCCACCAAGCTATATAATTTGTTACCTTAGCTAGAAGCTTCCTACTGTACTCATGTTTAATAGAACCAAAGTCTTCCATAAGAATCCAGCTTTCATCAAAATTGCTAGAGTAATGGTGTGCAACGATTTTAGGAAATATTGCTGGAAAGTCTTTTAAAATATGTTGATGTACCCAAAGCTCTTGTTTAATGGGGGTTTTGGTTTTTATCGATTTAAATATATAGCTTCTGTCATTCTCGAAAAACACTCGTTCCACTAATCTGTCGTTTAGTCCCTGATAGAGTTTCTCTTTTCGAATGACTTTTTGGTCATTTAAATTTCCGTTCGGCAAAACGAATTCGTGATACATATGGAGTCGCTCCCAATTAAATACTCATTTTTTATAATTTTACCATGATTTTCTAGTCATAGATAGAAAGGGATTCCTATATCTTTATTTCCCCTCCCCCATTAAAATACAAATCTATTTTTAAACGGATATGTTGTAATATGACGAAAATATCGTTAAAATAATAGAATCGAATATACGTTCTTATTTTAGGGGGTTTTCTTAATGAAGGATATTAGCCTAGCGTTTTATAAGGATTCTTATAAAAAAGAATTATCAATGTTTTCCCTACCCGATGAACAAAGTCAATTTACAGCTTATCCACTAGAAGCATTGAAGAAATGCGTACTGGATCAGGAGCGGATCCCTATTGTCATACTTTGGAAAGGGATACCTGCTGGCTTTTTCGTCTTGCATGGGTGGAATGGTGTTAAGACTTATAGTGAAAATCAAAATGCATTATTATTAAGAGCTTTCTCTATCGATTCGATATATCAAGGAAAAGGCATCGCAAAACAATCTATAAAATTATTACCTGCCTTTGTAAAAGAGCACTTCCCGCATATAAATGAAATCGTATTAGGTGTAAATCATGCGAATAGTGTTGCTCAGCATGTATATTTAAAGGGAGGATTCATGGATAAAGGAAAGCGAATAATAGGCAAAAAAGGAGAGCAGTTTGTCTTTCATTTAACTATAAATTAAACGACAACAGCCATCCCCTATCCATTGGCTGTTGCCGTTCTCTTGTTTAGCAAATGCTTCATTTTTTACCACTGACAGAATAAAGTTAGATCGCCCCTTATTCAGAAAGACAATCTTTAGAGCTTACGCCATTACTTTACAAATATCGTTTGTAAACTCCACTGGATCTTCAATAGGTAGTCCTTCAATCAAAAGAGCTTGATTGTAAAGGATATTCGTATAAAGCTTCATTTTTTCTTTATCCTTGCTATCGTGAGCTCGTTTAATCGATTGGAATACATTATGAGTTGTGTTAATTTCTAATACTTTTTCTGCTTTGATATTTTGGTTCTCTGGCATGGCATTTAAAACTTTTTCCATTTCAAGGCTAACTTCACCATCAGCTGATAAGCAGACTGGATGGGTTTTTAATCGTTTGGACACTCGAACATCTTTCACTTTTCCAGTTAAAAATTCTTTCATGGCTTCAAAAAGCTCTTTGTGTTCCTCATTCTCTTTTTCTATATTTTTATTATCATCCGCTTCTATACCTAAATCTCCACTCGAAACCGATTTGAATTCTTTTTCCTTATAGGACATTATCATCTTAATTGCGAATTCATCAATATCTTCTGTGAAATATAGAATTTCATATCCCTCGTCTGCCACGAGTTCAGTTTGTGGCAGCTTCTCAATTCTGTCATAGGAATCCCCTGTTGCATAATAAATATATTTTTGATCCTCTTTCATGTTGGAAATATATTCATCTAACGTAACAAGCTTCTTTTCCTTTGAAGAATAGAACATTAATAAATCTTGTAATTCCTCTTTGTAGCGACCAAACTCATGATAAGCTCCAAATTTTAGTTGACGCCCAAATTCATTGTAGAATTTCTCGTATTTTTCGCGATCATTTTTCAGTAGTTTTTGTAATTCTGTTTTGATTTTTTTATTAATATTTTTAGCAATTAGTTTCAATTGACGATCCTGTTGAAGCATCTCTCTGGATATATTGAGAGACAAATCTTCTGAATCCACCATACCTTTGACAAAACTAAAATGATCTGGCAAGAGATCACCGCACTTGTTCATAATAAGTACGCCATTGGAGTAAAGCTCAAGACCTTTTTCAAATTCCTTTGTGTAATAATCAAATGGAATGGTTTCTGGGATAAATAATATAGCGTTGTAGCGGATGGAACCGTCCACATTTAAGTGAATATGTGTTAATGGCTTATCAAAACCGTACCGTTTTTCCTGATAAAAGTTTTCATAATCTTCATTAGAAAGCTCCCTTTTATTTTTTCTCCAAATGGGAACCATGCTATTTACAACTTCTTCTTTAGTAACATCTACTAATTCCTCATCGTTGTCGTCCTTAGGCTCTTTTGTTGTTATATCCATTTTAATTGGATAACGGATGAAATCAGAATACTTTTTGATGATTTCTTTTAAACGATACTCCTCCAAAAACTCATCGTAATTCTCATCTTCTGAATTCTCTTTAATTTTTAATACGATATCAGTGCCTACGCCCTCTTTTTCCACAGGCGTAACGGTATATCCATCAGAGCCTGTGGACTTCCATTTGTAGGCTTCCTCACTTCCTAACGCTTTACTAATAACCATTACTTCATCGGCAACCATAAAAGCAGCGTAAAATCCTACACCAAATTGACCAATGATATCATGTCCATCTTTTAGCTCTGTTTCATTTTTAAACGATAAGGAGCCACTCTTTGCTATTACACCAAGGTTATGAACGAGTTCGTCTTTCGTCATTCCAATCCCTGTATCCATCACAGTTAATGTACGTTCCGTCTTATTTGGTACCACTTTAATATAGTAATCACTTTGGTTAAACGTAATGGAGTCATCTGTAAGTGCCTTGTAATAAATTTTATCAATGGCGTCACTTGCGTTTGAAATTAATTCTCGTAAAAACACCTCTTTTTGCGAGTAAATAGAGTTGATCATTAAATCTAATAATCTTTTAGACTCTGCTTTAAATTGTCTTTTTGCCATATGTAGTTCTCCCTTCCTAAACATACTACTTATAGTTTAGCACTCTTTAGTTCCGAGTGCTAATTGACAATAATTTTTTATCACATATTGCTTCACGTGTCAATATGGAGTAATTACTATACATTGTCTTTTTTAGTCATTGGCTAAGTTACACTTTACTAATGATATTTTTTGAAAACAGAACCTCCATAAAAGGGGAAGTTCTGTTTGATTTAAACGCTCCCGTTACTTTAAGTGAATTCTTTACAATCTCAGCGAAAATACTCAATACCTTAAATATGCAGTCTATACAAAAAGGAACACCCTCCTGACTTCATCGTTGTCATGGACGTGTTCCCTACTTGGTTAGTTTCACTGCTTTAAAATTCAATAACTGCACGAATTTGAATGTACAACCCTTGATCCTATTCATATTTAAGCAAATGGTTGTTTTCTATATAGCTTAGATAGAGTCTACAAGTTCTAAGTTACTGTAGCTTGCTTAACTTTTGTATATTTTTTATTCGTGCCTAATATAATCAAGGCAACATAAATTACGATAGCAATAGAATCTACTACTGTATCCATAAGAGCTGAAACGTTAAGTAATACAGTAACGCCAAGGATGACAATCAGTCGGACGATTAGAATCGCCGCGATGATCCAAGCGGCAATTCGGATTTTTAATTGCTCCGGTTGGAATGACATGTAAAGGAATGCAATGCCGAAGACCAGATTTTCAGCAGTAATAATGTGCCAAACATACGTCAAGACCGTCTGGGTATCCATTGGTATCGCCTTAATGTCAAGTGTCGGTAGCTCAACGGATTGCCCGTTCCAAGCATGCGTAACTGCAAACAAAATCGCAAGAAACCCAACAATCAGATAATAATAATTCCTAATCTTGATGACGCTCACAACCCTCCTTAGAAATTTCCAGATCATTCTCTCGGATATCTTTGTAAAGCTCCAGAACGAACTCTGCCAAACGTTGGTCGCTTTCTTTATTAAAGTCCCTTAATGTTTCGGCTGCCATATCGAGCAGCATGTTAACCTTTTTAAGATGAGCAATCTTCATCCGTGTATCTTCAATTTTAGCCTCAAGGAATAAAGCAACATCTTCACAGTAAGCGGTACAAGCTTTTTGACGGACAGATTCCCTCTTTTATGATGGCGCCTAGTACCCAAATAAATTATCCAGTCGATTGGACTTATGAAACATTAGAAAAAGGTTTATACACAATCGCTGTTGAATTAACCGTCGATAACCAAAAATATACCGCAAACGAACAATTTAGAATAGGGGAAGAAGAAATTGAAGAATATGTAGAGCGCACTCAGCCAGTAGTTCCCCAAGCTAACACTGAAGACACTAGTGATATACCAGTTTGGGTTTGGATTTTAGCTGGAGCGATTGTTTTAGCTGGAATTATGTTTTGGCTCGGATCAAAAAATCGTAAACAATAAGATAAATTTATCTCCCAAAAGGTTCTGAATCTCGTTATTCAGAGCCCTTTTCATGTGAAATAATTTTAACAATGTAGGCATTTGACAACTTTTCAACACTTCCATTACTCAAAACGTATTACCTAGTTATTGAAGTATAATTAAATGGTAAGCTATTTCTATATTATAGGAGGATGCAGAATGGATATTACGAGAGAGGAAAAATCTGCGAGGTTAGAGGTAATGTTACAGGAGGCCTTAAAGCCACTTCATCAAAAAATAGACAACTTAGAAAAAGAATTAAAAGTCATTAAGGATAATCAAGGGGATATAAAACAATCACTTAAATAGTATTCATCAAAATGGGCTCTCACATAAAATGAAAGCCCATTTTAAATTATGGTCCTTGTATAATGGCAAAGTTTAGAGAAATTATGTATTGATTCCCTTCTTCATAGGAAGGAACAGATAATTGAAGACTTTCATCTGGAAAAGTAAGATTAACGATTCCCATTCCTTCTGTCTCATAGGCTGTTAACAACGTTTGTGGATGCATGTAGTCCAAAGGTAAAATACGCTTGTCATAGATATGAGGTAATTCCCCACCATTTGATGATATTGTAGCACCATGTTTTTGTAGTAATAACGACCCTTGAGGAAGTATTCGTTCCTCTCCATGTCTTGTTTTCTCCAATACAGGCGTCCCTTGTACCATGACCTTCCAGCCGAGTAAGGTTCCTGTTGCATCCGTAACTTCAATCTCCCC
>JACYYJ010084137.1_pt1 | contig 10263 bp, 7 predicted proteins | sample 8236861 | NCBI WGS metagenome assembly JACYYJ01 (sample SAMN14103086, study PRJNA606662) | landfill metagenome | isolation source: landfill solid waste | place: India:New Delhi, Okhla landfill site | collected 2017-11-05
GTCCCCCGCGTCCCCCGCGTCCGCCGCGGAGCCGGGGCCGGTCGACGACCACGATCTGCCGATCATCGGCGGCAGCGACCATGCCCCGTCCCCGTCCGCCGATCACCTGGACAGCGCCCGGCTCGTCGCGCTCTCGATGGCCGCCAACGGCCGCCCGCGCGCCGAGGTCGAAGCGCACCTGCGGCACGAGCTGGGGATCGACGACTGCGGGCCGCTGATCGACTACGTGTTCGGGATCTCGACCCCGGCGTCGGTCGTGCCGAGCTGGCCGCCGCGCCGCCGACGCCGCAACGGCTGAGCCCGCGCGCGGTAGAGCCGCTCGTACAGCTCCTCGACCCGGCGCACCATCACCGGCAGGTCGAACTCGGCGCGCCGTCGTGCCGCCGCCGCCCGGCCGAGCGCGATCCGCCGCCCCGGATCGTCGAGCAGGTCGCCGATCGCGGTCGCCAGCGCCGCGGGATCCCGGCGCGGCACCAGCACGCCGTGCTCGCCGTCGACGAGCACGTCGGGGATCCCCCCGACCGCCGTCGCGACCGTCGGCAGTCCGGCGCCCATGTACTCCATGATCGCCAGCGGGCTCGCCTCGGCGTCCGAGCAGGTCACGGCGACGTCGCAGGCCGCCAGCACGTCGGGCACGTCGTCGCGGGCGCCGAGCAGCCGCACCGTGCCGCCCAGGTCCCGCGCGGCGATCCCGGCCTCGAGCGTCGCCCGCTCCGGGCCGTCGCCGGCGATCAGGACGCGGACGCCCGGATGCCTGCGCCGCAGGACGTCCGCCGCGTCGACCAGCACGTCGAACCGCTTGATCGCCCGCAGGCTGCCGACGCTGCCGACGACCAGCGCGTCGGGGGCGATCCCCAGCTCGTCGCGGACGTCCCGCCCCGTCGTCGGGGTCCGCGCCTCGACGCCGTTGGGCACGACCACGACACGGTCGGCGGGGACGCCGTCCGGCCCGACCATCCGCGCCCGGACGGTCGGCGACGGGGCGATCAGCGCGCGGCTGCCGCGCGCCACGACGTGACGGTCGATCGCGGCCTGGAACGGACCGCCGGTGTGGGCGAAGGCGTGCTCGTGCCCGACCACCACCGGCACGCCGACCAGCGGCCCGAGCACGCTCGCCCAGACGTTGGACCCGAACATGTGCGCGTGCAGCACGTCGGTCCGGCGCAGCTCGCGGACCAGCGGCGCCCAGGCGGCCACGTCACGCCGCCCGCGACGCCGCAGCTCGATCACCCGCACGCCGACGTCGCGCAGCTCGGCGATCCAGTGGGCGGGCTCGCTGCCCGGCGGCGCGTGCCCGGGGTCGTCCGCCCGGCTGACGCAGAGCGTGCGCTCGAACCGCGCCGGATCGAGGTCGCGGATCAGCTGGTAGGCCAGCCGCTCGGCGCCGCCGTGGACGAGCCGGTTGACCAGGGCCACCGTTCGCAGCGGCACGCGATCAGGTCCCCGCGGTCAGCAGCTGCTCGTAGAGGCCCTCGACGCGGCGGACCATCGTCCCCAGGTCGAAGGCCGCGCGACGCCGCGCCGCCGCCGCGTCGCCCATCCGCCGGCGGGCCGCCGGGTCGTCGCGCAGCGCGACGATCGCCCGGGCCAGCGCCGTCGGCTCCGACGGCGGGACCAGCCGCCCGTGCGCGCCGTCGATCAGCAGCTCCGGCGTGCCGCCGACCGCGGTCGCCACCGTCGGCAGCCCGGCCGCCATGTACTCGAGCACCGACAGCGGGCAGGCTTCGGAGTCCGAGCAGTTGACCGCCAGGTCGAACGTCGCCAGCACGTCCGGAACGTCTTCGCGGGCGCCGAGCAGCCGCACGTCGCGGGCGAGCCCGTGGTCGGCGATCCGCGCCTCGAGCCGCGCGCGCTCCGGTCCGTCGCCGGCGATCAGCACGGTCAGCGGCACGCCCAGCTCGTGGCGGATGATCGCGACCGCGTCGATCAGCACGTCGTAGCGCTTGATCCGCCGCAGGCCGCCGACGCTGCCGACGACGAACGCGTCGGGGGCGACGCCGAGCTCGCGGCGCAGGTCGCGCCCGCTGGGCGCGAACGGCTCGACGCCGTTGGGCACGACGACGACGCGCTGGGCGGGCAGGCCGTCGGCGCCGACCATCCGCTCGCGCACCGCCTGCGACGGCGCCAGCATCGTCACCCGCGAGCGCGCCACCAGCCGCCGCTCGACCGGGCCCTGCCAGAACGCCCCGCGTCCCAGGCCGTGCTCGTGGCCGACGATCGCGGGGACCCGGCGCAGCCCGCCGAGCACGCTGCCGACGAGGTTCGACGAGAACATGTGGGCGTGGACGACGTCGGCGTCGGCCAGCTCGGCGATCAGCGGGCGCCAGCCGCGCGGGGTGCTGCGCCGCCGCCGCGGCAGCCCGACGATCCGCACGCCGGCGGCGGTCAGCTCGTCGGCCCAGCGCGCGGTCTCCGGCGCCGGCTCGGCGTGGGCCGGGTCGTCCGCCGTGGTCACCACCAACACCCGCTCGAACCGCTCGGGGTCCATCTCGCGGGCCAGCTGGAACGCGATCCGCTCGGCCCCGCCGTCGGCGAGCCGGTCGACGAGCGTCACCACCCGCAACTTGCGTCCGACGCGCGGACGCTCGGGATGCCGACGGACGACGCGCAACGGGCGACCGTTGACCCGGCCGAAGACCTCGGGCAGGGCGAGAAGCGCCCCGAGCCGGGCGTCGTCCGTGCCGAGACCGATGCCGATCCGCCGGACGTCGAGCGGGTCCCACGCGCGGGCGTTGGTGGTCGGCCCACCGTAGAGGCTGTAGGCCTCGCGGATCCCTGCGCGGCGGGCGGCCTGCCGGGAGCGCTCGTCGAACGAGTCGCGCTGGCCGACCGGGTAGGCGAACGCCCGCGGGCGGCGGCCGATCTCCTCGGCGATCCGCTCGGCCGAGCCCGCGATCTCGCCGAGCTGCTCGGCGGACGACAACCGGCTCATCACCGGGTGCGAGACGGTGTGGGCTTCGATCGCGACGCCGCCGCCGGCGAGCTCCCGGGCCATGTCCCAGCTGATCCACTCGTCGCGGATCTGCGCGACGGTCAGCGGCGTGCGGACGCTCGCCGCGGCCAGCTCGTCGAGCACCGACGCCGCGACGGACGGATGCGAGCGGCGGTAGCGCTCGATCACCTCGTCGAGGTCGCCGAAGCGGCGCCGGGCCGACCCGACGATGCCGTGGTGCAGCCAGGCGATCTGGTCCCACCACGGAACGAGGGTGCCGTCGAGCACGCCGGTCGTCAGGAACAGGGTGGCGGGCAGGCGGCGGGCGAGCAGCGCCGGGAAGGCGTGGTCGTAGACGTCGCGGTAGCCGTCGTCGAAGGTGATCGCGACGTGCCGTCCCCGGACGTCGCGGAGCCGCGAGACCGACGCCGTATCGACGACGTCGCAGGTCGCCGTCAGCTGGTCGAGGTGCGCGGCGAACTGCTCCGGGGTGGAGCTCCAGACGCCGGTGAAGTGGCGCGGTCCCGGCGCCGGCATCACCCGGTGGTAGGTCAGCGTCAACACCCCGTCCCACTCGCGCCGGGCGAGCAGGCGCGCCGCGCCGCTCCGCCACAGGGCCCGGGCGGCGAGCGTTCCCCGCGAGCGCATCACCACGCCGTTCCGGGCCGCCCGCGTCGCAGCACGAACCCGACGGCGACGAGCAGCAGGACCAGGCCGCCGACCACGAGCGCCGTGTTCTTGCGGCTGCCCTCGACGCCCGCGGTGGGGGTCACGACGGCGGCGCTGAGCGGGGTGGCCAGCTGCCCGACCGTGGCGCCGGGACCGGACGCATCGACCGGTCGCGGGGCCGCGCGGCCGGTCGCACCGGGAACCACGCCGTCGTGGGCTCCACCGCCGCCCATCAGCGGAGCCACCCGCGTGGAGCTCGTCGGGCCGCCGTCACCGGTTGCCGCGGGAGCGACCGTCGCCGCGTCGCGATCGCCCGCGGCGCCGTCGGCCGTGCCGCATCCGTCCGCCAGCACGCCGCCGACGCCCGACTCGGCGTAGCCGCGACCGGTCGGACCGGCGGGATCGCTCGGGCACGGTCCGCAGGCGGGCGCCACGTTGACGGCGCCGCTCTCGCCGTAGCCGCGACCGGTCGGGCCGTCGGCGGCCGCCGGGTCGCAGGCGGCAACGGGGTCGCAGGCCGGATCGGCCGGCGTGACGCCGGTCCCGGTCTCGCCGTAACCGCGCGCCGTCGGGCCCGTCGGCGTCTCGCACGCCGCGGCGGCGTTGGACGCGGGCAACGACGGCGACGATCCGTTGACCAGCACGAAGCCGACCAGGCCCACCAAGAGAAACAGCGCGACGGAGGCCACCACCAACACGCTGCGGGGGTGCATCCGCAAACGCCCGGAGTCGAACATCAGGGGCCTGCCTTCGCTGGGAGGACCGGTAGATGCAGCAGGAACTTCACACCAACATTCTGGTGCGCCCCCGACCCAGCTCCCATCGGGTCACCGGTTGGTCCACGGGGTGAACGAAATCTCCCCCTCGCCGGCCCCGATCGGTGGATGCGGGATCCCCCTGCAGGGGGATGGTGGCTCAGTCGAGCAGCTTGCGGCGCATCGCCACCGCGACCGCGGCGGCCCGCTCCGAGACGCCGAGCTTGTCGTAGACGTTCTGCGTATGGGTCTTGACCGTGGCCGTGCCGATCTGCAGCTGCGCCGCGATCGCCGGACCCGACAGGCCGTCGGCGATCAGCCGCAGGACCTCGCGCTCGCGGGGCGACAGCACCGGCGTGTCGTCGTGGACGCGGCCGCGGACCTCCGACGCCAGGACGGCCTGCGCCTCCGGGGCGAGCACCGTGCCGCCGCGGGCGACCGTGACGATCGCGTCGCCGATCGAGCGGCGGTCGGCCTCCTTCGTCAGGTAGCCGTGGACGCCGGCCTGGACCGCCTCGTAGACCGCGGTGCTGGCGTCCTCGCCCGACAGCATCAGGACCCGGGTGCCGAGCTCGTCGCGGCGGACCGCGTGCAGCACCTCGAGGCCCGACTGCACCGGCAGCCGCAGGTCGAGCAGGGCGACGCGCGGCCGCAGCTCGCGGATCAGCCGCAACGCCTCGCCGCCGTCCTGCGCCTGGCCGACCACCTCGAGGTCGGGGCGGCGCGCGAGCGCGCCCACCAACCCGTCGAGGAAGATCGGATGATCGTCGGCGACGAGGACCGTGATCGGACGGGACGAGGACATGCCGCGAGCGTACCGCTTCGCCGCCGCGAAATCCGCTGCCCAGACGCCGTTCTCGCCCGGTGGACGCGGTATCGTGGAGCCGTGAACGCCGGCCCCATCGCCCCCGCCGAGCGTGTTCGGGGCGACGGCGGACGACGTGAACGGACGGATGTCGTAGAGCACTGGCCGACCCCGCCGCTCGACGGTCCTGGCGCGTGGCGGACCACCGCCGTGCGCGCCACCGGCACGGTGCTCGGCGTCACGTTGGTGGCGATCGGCAGCGACCTGACGCTGCCGCTGGTCGCGCTGCTGGTGGTCGCCGGCGTCTGGGTCGGCGCCAGCACCGTCCACGCCCGCCACCGTCCACCGTCGCGGCTGCGCGCGAGGCTCGTGGCGTCCTGCGACCTGCTGCTGCTGCTGGCGGTCATCGCGCTCACCGGTGGGGCCGACTCCGAGGTCCGCTTCGTGCTCTGCCTGGCCCCGTTCGCCTGGGCGGCCACGCTCGACCGGCGGGGGCTGGCGGCACTCGCCGGCGTCGCGCCGCTGGCGTACGTGGCGATCTGGCTGCTCGACGATCCCGGCCGCTCGGGGAGCTTCGCGACGCTCGCGAGCTTCGCCGCGATCTACCTGGCGGCGGTCGCGATCGGGCTCGTCATGCTGCAGCTGCGGCTGGAGGCCACCGAGCGGACGGCGTCGCTGCAGAGCGCGCGCGCCGCGCTGCTCCACGAGCTGAGCGTCGTCGAGCGGACCCAGCACGAGCAGATGTCGAACCAGCTCCACGACGGCCCGCTCCAGGCGTTCATCAGCGCGCAGCAGGACCTGATCGAGTTCCGCGAGGGCGACCCCGACGCCCTGCCGCTGGCGGCCGCCACGCTCGACGACGGGATCCTCGAGCTGCGCCGGACGATCCTCGAGCTGTTCCGGACCGACCGGGCCGACGTCGGCACCAAGCTGCGCGAGCTCGGCCAGACGATCGAGCAACGCCGCGGACCGCGCGTCGAGCTCCAGCTCGATCCCGCGCTCGCGTCGCTGACCAACGACGTGCTCGTCGGGATCGCCCGCGAGCTGATCACCAACGCGGTCAAGCACGCGAAGGCGAACGCGCTGCTGGTGACCCTGGTCGCCCACGGCGAGGGGATCCGGATCGTCGTCCGCGACGACGGCGTCGGGATGACGCTCCGCGACCGCGACGCGGCGGTCCAGTCCGGTCACATCGGCCTGACGTCGATCGACCGCCGGGTCCGGGCGCTCGGCGGACGCTGGCGGATCCGCAGCGCCCCGGGGCGCGGGACCAGCGTCACCGTCGAGCTGCCGCGGTAGGCCGCGATCGGCGGTCCGGGTCAGCGCCGTCCGGCGGCCCGGCGCGACCCGCGCCGCGCGCCGGTCTCGTAGTAGGCCGACGTGGCCGGCTGGACGCCGGTGATCACCCAGCCGAGCGGTCGCACGTCGGTCCGATCGAGCAGCCCCGCCAGCGTGTCGAGCGCCCGCCGGTCGGTGTTCCGCGGCCGCCCGACCAGCAGCACGTCGTCGACCGCGTCGATGATCGCCAGGGCGTCGCTGACCTCACCGAGCGGCGACGTGTCGATCAGCACGTAGTCGGCCACGCTGCGTGCCTCCTCGAGCAGCGCGTGCATCCGCACCGCGAGCTGGGGCAGCAGCATCACGTCGTCCGACCCGCCCGCGATCTGGACCACCCGCAGCGGGGCGAGCCGCGGCGCCGAGCGCATCACGTTGCCGAGCGTCACGGGCACGCCGACCAGCGCCGCCAGCGGCTCGATCGCCGTCAGGCCGACCGACCGCGCGACGCTCGGCCGCCGTAGGTCGAAGTCGATCACCACCACCCGCTGACCGGCGCTGACCAGCGCGAACGCCAGGTTCAGCACCGCGGTCGTCTTGCCGTCGCCGCTGGACGGACTGGTCACCAGGACCCGCCGGCATTCCAGGGGAGCGCGCTGCATCTCGAGCTGGAGCTGGAGCGTCCGGAACGCCTCGCGGACCGCCGGCGGCACGTCGATCCCGCCGGCGCCGCGCGCTTCCGGCACCCCGACCAGCATCGGCACCGGAATCTCCGCGAGCAGCTCGTCGCGGGAGCGCACCCGTCGGTCGCCGCGGTCGAGCAGCAGCGCGCCGACGCCGCCGAGGATCACGCCGAGCACGAACGACGCGATCAGCACCATGCCCGATCCCGGGCCGTCGGCCGGCACGTCGGCGGTGGCCGGCTGGGCGAGCGACAGCGTCGGATCGCCCTGGTCGCGCAGCGTGCGCAGCTGCTCGCGCGGCACCTCGAGGCTGGCCTCGTCGCGGTCCGCGATCGCGGTCAGCGCCAGCTCGGCCTGCTCGCGGACGTCGCGGTCGCGCACGTCCAGGGCCGCCCGCGCGTACGCGTTGGCCAGGGCGGCGGCCCGTTCCGGATCCGCCGCGCTGGCGCCCACGGCGATCAGGTCGCTGCCGCCGGCGGCCTCGACCACGACCGCGTCGGCGACGTCGTCGGCGGTCCGGCCGTCGTCGAGCCGGCGCGCGGTCACGGTCGCGTTCTGCGACGAGCGCAGCAGCGCCGTCGCCGTCAGCAGGTTGCGCGCGCCGTCCCCGGAATCGCGGACGATCCGGATGCTCGCCAGCGTCGAGTCGGACTGCTGGGGGAACGGCGTGACCAGGATCTGCGCGGTCGATGTGTAGGACGGGGACCGCAGCGACAGACCCAGCAGCGCCGCGCCGACCGTCGCCAGGACGAGGGCGGCCACGACCCACCAGCGACGCCGCATCGCGGACAGCAGCGCCGCGATCGGGCCGATGTCGTTGCCGGGGATGGTGGGGTCAGGGGACATCGCGGCCACCGCTCGAGCGTCCGGGGCCGTCGCGTCGTCGCGATCTCCTCGTACACCCGACACAGGCGGCGAATATAGCGGGTACGTCGCGCCTTGCCGAGCACTTCGACCGAGATCGCATCCGCCGTGCCGCGACGCCTCGGACGCCGGGGGACGGCGCGCGCGTCGATCGCCGGACCCCTCCATCGGACGATCGTCCGACGCCCGCTCGCCCGACCGGGGGACGCCGCTCCCCCGCCGCGCAGGCGCCTGTCCGGGGGGACGGCGCCTGGTACCCATAATCCGCCGCTCGGCCGATGGTCCGGCGGGCCCGCGCCACGCATCATCCTCGTCGTGCCTCCGTCGATCGGCCGAACCGGCTCCGTGGCCCCGGGCCACGACGGATCGCCCCGCACCGGCGGGCGGACGCTGCTGCTCGTGTCGGGCATCGCCGTGGCGGGGGCGCTACCGGTCGCGGTCGTCCACCCACGGCACGCCGCAGTGCTGGTGCTCGCGTTCCTCGCCACGGCGATACGCAACCAGCACCACCCCGAGGTCGTATCGACGATGCCGCTGGCCCGCGTCGCGCTGCCGACCGCGCTGGTCGCCGCGGCGGTCGCGATCAGCGTGCTGGCCGGCCTGCTGCTGCTCGGATCGGTCCCGCCGCTCGCGCCGCTGCTGCTCGGCACCGCGCTGGTCCTGGTGCTGACCTGGTGGTTCGACGCCCGGGCCCGCCGTCACCGGTTCGTCCGCGTGCTGGTGCTCGGCGCCCCCGAGGAAGGCCGCGAGCTCCAGGCGACCGTCCGCGACGTCGGCGCCGACCACTACCGCGTGGTCGCGACCACCGACGAGCTGACCCGGCTCGACCTGACGCTGACCGCGACCCGCAGCGACCTGATCGTCTTCACCGACCACGTCGACCGCGCGGAGGTGCTGCGGCACCTCGCCGAGACGATGCGCACCCGCCGCGTCCACGCGGTCGGCCTCGAGACGTTCTGCGAGACCGCGCTCGGCGTCGTCCCGCTGGCCTCGGCCGACGCCGCCTGGCTCGCCGCGCTGGCGTCGCCGGACGCCGCCGCCTGCCGCGAGACCGCCGGCACCCGCGCGTTCGACATCGTCGTCAGCCTGCTGCTGGCGATCCCGACGGTGATCCTGATCGCGCTGCTCGCGCCGCTGATCCGCGCCGACGGCGGCCCGGTGTTCTTCCGCCAGCCGCGGGTCGGCCGCGACGGACGGCCGTTCTCGATCCTCAAGCTGCGCACCATGTCGCCCGGCTCCGGCGCCGACTGGTCGTCGGCCGACGACCCGCGGGTGACGCGGCTCGGCGCGCTGCTCCGCCGCACCCACGTCGACGAGCTGCCCCAGGTGCTCAACGTGCTCAAGGGCGACATGAGCATGGTCGGCCCGCGTCCCGAGCAGATCGGGATCAGCGGCGAGCTCGAGCACGAGATCCCGCTCTTCCCCTACCGCCACATGGTGCGCCCGGGGCTCACCGGCTGGGCCCGCATCCGCTGCGGCTACGCCAGCAGCACCGAGCAGAGCGCGCTCAAGCTCGGCAACGACCTCTTCTACATCAAGCACCGCTCGCTCGTGCTCGACGTCGCGATCGTCCTCGAGACGCTGCGCCTGACGGCGTTCGAGCGCCAACACGAGATCCGCCCGCCCGCCGCCGGCTACGTGCTCGGCCCGAGCCGGACCGCCTTCGGGGGCTCGACGCCACCCGGACTGACCAAGGGTTCCGCATGATCACCGTCGCACCCGACGCCTTCGCCCAGTCCTACGACCGCGCCGCGCTGCGCGTCCAGCACGATCTGCAGAACGATCCGTGGCTGACGATCGACGCGCTGGTCGCGCTGGCCGAGGCCCACCCCGAGGACCTCGTCGAGCACAACCTCGGCGGGATCTCCGTGACCGTGCCCGACGGCGACGCTCCGCGGCTCGGCCGCACCGGCGCCCAGGTGCTCGCCGACATCGCCGAGAACCGCTCGTGGATGGTGCTCAAGAACGTCGAGCGGCACCCGATGTACGGGGCGATGCTCGACCGGATCCTCGACGGGATCGCGCCGCTGACCCCGCCGGAGGAGGGCACCGACATGCGGCGCGAGGCGTTCGTCTTCGTCTCCGCGCCGGACGCGATCACGCCCGCGCACACCGATCCGGAGCACAACTTCCTGCTCCAGATCCGCGGCAGCAAGACGATGCACGTCGGGCCGTTCGACGACCGCGAGACCCGCACCGCCGCGCTCGAGCGCTACTACTCGGGCCACCACCGCATCATCGCCGAGGTCCCCGACACCCTGCGCCGCGTCGAGCTGCTGC
>JACYYJ010121341.1_pt1 | contig 10245 bp, 8 predicted proteins | sample 8236861 | NCBI WGS metagenome assembly JACYYJ01 (sample SAMN14103086, study PRJNA606662) | landfill metagenome | isolation source: landfill solid waste | place: India:New Delhi, Okhla landfill site | collected 2017-11-05
TTCACCATCGAGCCGGGGCTGTACTTCAAGGCCGACGACCTCGCCGTGCCCGAGGAGTACCGCGGCATCGGCGTGCGCATCGAGGACGACGTCCTGGTCACCGCCGACGGCAACGAGAACCTGTCCGCCGCCCTCCCCCGCCGCCCCGAGGACGTCGAGGCCTGGATGGCGCGCCTGCGCGGCTGAGCAGCCCGACATCGGTCTTCCGGTGCGAGGTCGGTCGAGACCCGGACCGGCCTCGCACCGGACGACCGACCTCAGCAGGTGAGGGCTGCCGCGTCAGGGCTGGGGCGGGCGGTACGGGTCGTCGTGCTCCGGCGCCTTCGGCTGCTCCGGGTCCCCCTCCTGCGGCTGCCGGGGCTCCGGCTGCTCCGGTGCCTGCGGCGGGGTCGGCTCCGTCGGCTGGGCCGGGGGCTGCGGGGTCTGGGCCGGCTGCTCCGGCCGCATGGCGCCGTACCGCGGGGCGCCGCTGGGGGTGGTCCAGCGCGGGTCGGGCGTGCGCGGGGCGGCGGGGGCCGCGGGGGTGGCCGGCGCGCCGACGGAGGGCGAGCCCACGGGCGGGGTGGCGGCGGCTGCGCCACGACGCGCCTTGCCGAGACCGCCCGGAGACTCGCGCAGCATGGAACGGGCCTCGCTCGCCTGCTCCGCGGCGCAGAGGATGGCGTAGGTGGACGCGACGATCTGCGACGACGACGTGAAGTCGCGACGCCCGCCCGTCAGCGCGTAGGACAGCACCGAGAACAGCAGGCCGAAGCCGGCACCGAGGCCGATGCCGACGAGCAGCACGCCGCCCATGCCCGCACCGGCGAAGAGGCTGAGCAGCAGGCCGACGAAGAACCCGAACCACGCGCCCGACAGGGCGCCCGCGAGCGCCACCCGGCCGTAGGACAGCCGACCGGTGACCCGCTCGACCATGCGCAGGTCGGTGCCGACGATGGTGACGTGCTCGACGGCGAACTTGTGGTCCGACAGGTAGTCGACGGCCTGCTGGGCCTCGAGGTACGTGTCGTACGCGGCGACCTCGTCGCCCGCCGGGAGGGTCGGGACGCGGGGTACGGCGTTCGGGCGGCTGAAGCTCATTCGCCCAGTCTGGCCCAGCCGCGGCCCTGGCACCACCAGGCCGGCCGCCCGCCACGGCTCCTACCAGGACCGACGGAGCCGCCCCGCGTAGGCTGACCGACGTGAGCGCGGCAACCAGGGTCTTCGTGGCACGGCTCGCCGGCACCCAGGTCTTCGACCCGATCGGTGACGAGGTGGGGCGCGTGCGCGACGCCGTCGTGCTGATCCGCGCCAAGGGCGCGCCGCGCGCGGTGGGGCTGGTCGTCGAGGTCCCCGGCCGCCGGCGCGTCTTCCTCCCGCTGACGCGGGTCACCGCGATCGACGCCGGCCAGGTGATCTCCACGGGCCTGCTCAACATGCGCCGGTTCGAGCAGCGCGCGATGGAGTCGCTGGTGCTGGGCGAGCTCCTCGACCGCACGGTGCGGTTCACCGACGGCTCCGGCGAGGCCACGGTCGAGGACCTCTCGATCACGCGCCAGCGCACGGGCGACTGGCTGGTGGACCAGCTGTTCGTGCGCCGCAAGCAGCCCGCGCGCGGGCTGTCGCTGCGCCGGCGCGGGGAGACGCTGGTCGTGCCGGTCGACGCGGTCACCGGGCTGGCCGGCTCCACGGAGGAGCAGGGGGCCACGAAGCTGCTGGAGGCGTACGAGGACCTGCGCCCGGCGGACCTGGCGGACGTGCTGCACGAGCTCGGCGACACCCGCCGCCTGGAGGTGGCGAGCGCGCTGGACGACGAACGCCTGGCCGACGTCCTGGAGGAGCTCCCCGAGGACGACCAGGTCGCCATCGTCTCCCGCCTGGACTCGGGGCGTGCGGCCGACGTCCTCGAGGCCATGCAGCCGGACGACGCCGCCGACCTGCTGCACGAGCTGCCGGAGGAGCAGGCGGCCCGCCTCCTGGAGCTCATGGAGCCGGAGGAGGCGAAGGACGTACGCCGCCTGCTGTCCTACGACGAGGACACGGCGGGCGGCCTCATGACGACCGAGCCGGTGATCCTCGGCCCGGAGACGTCGATCGCCACGGCCCTGGCGCAGATCCGCAAGCAGGACCTGCCGCCGGCGCTGGCGTCGATGGTGTTCGTGGTGCGCCCGCCGCTCGAGACGCCCACGGGCCGGCTCCTCGGCGTCGCGCACTTCCAGCGGCTGCTGCGCGAGCCGCCGCACGCGTCGGTGGGGTCGGTGCTCGACACGGACACGGAGTGGCTGACGCCGGACGCCCCGGTGGGCCGGGTGACGCGCCTGCTGGCGGCCTACGACCTGCTCGCGCTGCCCGTCGTCGACGGCGAGCGGCGGCTGCTGGGCGCGGTGTCCGTGGACGACGTCCTGGACCACATCCTCCCGGACGACTGGCGCGAGCACGTCGACGAGAACCTCGAGGAGGTGCCGCGTGGCTGACCGCCTCGACCAGCCGAAGGAGTTCCGCCGCACCCTCATCCCGCGCCCGCAGATGGACCAGGACGCGGTGGGCCGCGCCACGGAGGGCATCGCCCGGTTCCTCGGCACGCCGCGGTTCCTCATCTACCTCACCGTGTTCTGCGCCTTGTGGCTGGCGTGGAACTCGTGGGGTCCGGAGGCGCTGCGGTTCGACTCGGCGTCGAACGGTTTCACCGCGCTGACCCTCATGCTGTCGCTGCAGGCGAGCTACGCCGCGCCGCTCATCCTGCTCGCGCAGAACCGGCAGGACGACCGCGACCGGGTGACGGCCGAGCAGGACCGGCAGCGCTCCGAGCGCAACCTCGCCGACACGGAGTACCTGGCCCGCGAGATGGCGGCGCTGCGGATCGCGCTGGGCGAGGTCGCGACGCGCGACTTCGTCCGGTCGGAGATCCGGAACCTGCTCGAGGAGCTGGACGAGAAGGAGTCCGGGCGCGGCCGCGACGCGACCCCCTGACGCGCGACCCCCTGACGCGCGACCTCCCGAGACGCGACCTCCTCGGGCGGGCAGCCGTCACCGCATGGCGCCGACGGCGGCGGCACGCAGCGCGCCCGCCGCGCCCGCCGCGCCCGTCATCCGCAGGGCCTCGGGGCCGCCCCGTCCCCACAGCCACAGGTCGAGGTCGGCGGCCGGGCCCGCGACGACGGCGTCGGGCTCGCCGTCGGGGTGGATCAGGCGACCGCCGGGCACGTCGTACTCCCGCCCCGACTCGGGGCCGGTGCCGCGCACCCGCCCGAGCTCCACGTCCCACCGGTGCGGCGCCTCGCCCGGGGCGTCGACCACCACGGCGACGGTGCCGCCCTGCGGCGCGAACGTCGTCCAGGCCGGGTGGGCGCCGAGCAGGACGTCGAGCACCTCGTCCACGCCGTCCGCCGCGACGTCCGGGTCGAGCGGCGTCACGCCGCCGCCGGCCGTCTGCTCGGCGTCCACCCGGTGGATCAGCGCCTCGTGCAGCTGCCGCCGCGCGACCCACCCGACGGTGCGGCCGTCGGGGTGCCAGGACCAGCAGGGCTCGTGCGGGTCCCGACCGGCGAGCGCGGCGACGAGGCGCGCCGTGGCGTCCTGCGCCAGGGCGGCGAGCGCGGCGTCGTCGGCGGGCCGCTCGAGCGGGGCGACGTCGCCACCCGGCAGGCCGGTGCCCGGTTCATGGCCCACCACGGCCGCCCAGAACGACTGCACGGACGCGACGTGGAACGCCAGGTCGGCGGCCGACCAGCCCGGGCAGGCCGGCACCTCGGCGTCGGCGGGCGCGGAGCGCACGGCCGACGCGAGCAGGGCCGAGTCACGCGCCAGCGAGGCGAGGGCGTCCATGCAGGTCAACGTAGCCCCGGGCACCTCGCAGCGCGCGGTGTCGCGCCGCGCGAGGCCCGGTATCCTCCCGCTCGCAGGGACTCGCACGACGGCCGGAGGAGGCGACGGGGTGGCGCGGCAGGTGGTGCTCGTCAACGGGCTGCCCGGGTCGGGCAAGACGACGCTGGCGCGCGCGCTCGCCGCCCGCCTGGACGCGCCGTGGCTCGGCAAGGACGCCGTCAAGGAGGCCCTGGCCGACGCCGTGGGGCCGGAGGCCGGGGCACCGGGAGCGGGCATTGCCGGCATGGCAAGCATGGCCGACGCGGTCGGCGTCGCGGCGATGGAGGCCGTGTGGCGCCTGGCCGCGGCGCCGCTGCCGCGCGTCGTCGTCGACTCGTGGTGGTACAGGCCGCGCGACCTGGACCACGCGCTGCGCGGCCTCGCGACCGCCGGCGCGGACGCCGTCGTCGAGGTGTGGTGCGACGTGCCGCCCGACCTCGCGCGCGCACGGTTCGAGGCCCGTGCCGCCGACCGGCACCCCGTGCACGGCGACGGCCGCGACCTGACGACCGAGTGGGCGGCCTGGTCCGCCCTGGGCGCCCCGCTGGCCCTCGGCCCGGTGGTGCGCCAGGACACGACCCGCCCGGTGGACGTCGGCGGGCTGGCCCTCCGGGTCGCGACGGCGCTGTCCGGCCGGGCTGTCCGGCCGTGATCCACGACGCACGGGCACCGCGGCCGGCCGCGCCTAGGATCGAGGCATGACCTCCGGCTCCCCCGACGGCACCGCACCGCTGACCGACCGTGTCCGCACCGCCCTGACCTCGGTGGTCGACCCGGAGATCCGCCGGCCGATCACCGACCTCGGCATGGTGCGGTCGGTGGACGTGCACGACTGCGGGCGCGTCACGGTGGGCGTGGACCTCACGGTGGCCGGCTGCCCCATGAAGAGCACGCTGGTGCGCGACGTCACCGCCGCCGTCGAGGCGCTCGACGACGTGACGGGCGTGGACGTGCAGCTCGGCGTGATGACCCCGGAGCAGCGGCAGTCGCTGCGCTCGATGCTGCGCGGCGGCGCGGGCGACCCGGTGATCCCGTTCGCCCAGCCCGGCTCCCTCACCAAGGTGTACGCGATCGCGTCCGGCAAGGGTGGCGTGGGCAAGTCGAGCGTGACGGCGAACCTCGCGGCGGCGATGGCGGCCGACGGGCTGAGCGTCGGTGTCGTCGACGCGGACATCTACGGCTTCTCCATCCCCCGCATGCTCGGCGTCGACCGCCAGCCCACCCGGGTGGACTCGATGCTGCTGCCCCCGATCGAGCACGGCGTGAAGGTCGTGTCGATCGGCATGTTCGTGCCCGAGGGGCAGCCTGTCGTGTGGCGCGGGCCGATGCTGCACCGCGCGCTGGAGCAGTTCCTCGCGGACGTGTTCTGGGGCGACCTCGACGTGCTGCTGCTCGACCTGCCGCCCGGCACCGGCGACATCGCCATCTCGGTGGCGCAGCTGCTGCCCGGCAGCGAGATCCTCGTGGTGACGACGCCGCAGGCCGCGGCCGCGGAGGTCGCGGAGCGTGCGGGGTCGATCGCCACGCAGACGTCGCAGGGCGTCGTGGGCGTGGTGGAGAACATGTCGTGGCTGGAGCAGCCGGACGGGTCGCGCCTCGAGGTCTTCGGCTCCGGCGGCGGGCAGCGCGTCGCGGAACGGTTGGCCGGCACGCTCGGCACGCAGGTGCCGCTGCTGGGCCAGGTGCCCCTCGACGTCGCGGTCCGCGCCGCGGGGGACGACGGCACGCCGGTCGTGCTCAGCGACCCGGACTCCGCCGGCGCGCGCGTGCTGCGCGACGTCGCGCGGTCGCTGTCGCGGCGCTCGCGCGGCCTCGCAGGGATGCGGCTCAACCTCGACCCGGTCTCGCGCTGACCTGACGGGCCCGCGACCGCGCCGATGCTTGACCGGCGACGGACCTCGGGATGCCCTGGAGTGAGATCGGCCACCCCGCAGAGGAGAGGTTCGTCACCGAACCCCGGGGCCGCCTTTGCCCAGCATCCGAGACGGCGCTACGGTGCGGGACGTCCTCCCTCGCCCGACCTGCGGCCCCGTGCCGCGGTCAGCCGCGGGTCGGCGTCGCGGCTGCGAAGTCCCGACGACGACGTCCGCCCGGCGCGAGGCCGCTCGATGTTGGGAGATCATGACCGCCACCGCGAACACCCGTGCCCTGGACCCTGACGAAGGTCCGCTCGACGACGCGGCTCCCCCGCCCCCCACCCCGCGACGACGCGGGGGGGCCGTCAACCGCGGGGTGTTCGTCGTCTCCGCGGCGCTCATGGTCGCGGTGACGGCCTGGGCGATGGCGGACCCGGACGGCGCGGAGGCGGCCATCGGCGTGGCCGTCGGGTGGATCTCCACCTGGTTCGGCTGGTGGTACTTCGTCCTCGCCGCGGCGATCCTCGTCTTCGTGGTCCTGATCGGCCTGTCCCGCTCGGGGAAGATCAAGCTCGGCCCGGACCACTCCCGCCCGCAGTTCAACCTGTTCACCTGGGCGGCGATGCTCTTCGCCGCGGGCATCGGCACGGACCTGATGTTCTACTCCGTGGCGGAGCCCGCCGCGCAGTACCTCGCCCCGCCGGTCGGCGACGGCAGCACCGTCGAGGCCGCGCGGCAGGCGGTCGTGTGGACGCTCTTCCACTACGGGCTCATCGGCTGGGGCATGTACGCGCTCATGGGCATGGCCCTCGCGTACTTCACCTACCGCCGCGGCATGCCGCTGTCGCTGCGCTCCGCGCTGCACCCCCTGTTCGGTGACCGGGTCTGGGGGCGCCTGGGCGACGTGATCGACGTCATCGCCATCATCGGCACGATCTTCGGCCTGGCCACCTCCCTGGGCATCGGGGTGTCGATGCTGGGCCGTGGTCTCAACGTGCTCACCGGCATCCCGGACGGCACCGCGGTCCAGGTCGCGCTGATCGCCATCGCCGTCCTCATGGCGACCCTGTCCACCGTCTCGGGCGTCGCCCGCGGCGTGCGCCGTATGTCGGAGCTCACGGTCGCGCTCGCGATCCTGCTGCTGATCTTCGTCACGGTGACGGGCAAGACCGACTTCCTGCTCAACGGCCTGGTGCAGAACCTCGGCGACTACCTCGCGCGCATGCCGGGGCTCATGCTGGACACGATGGCGTACGACGCGCCCACCGACTGGCTCAACGCATGGACGCTGTTCTTCTGGGCGTGGTGGGTGGCCTGGGCGCCGTTCGTCGGCCTGTTCCTGGCGCGCATCTCCCGCGGCCGCACCATCCGCCAGTTCGTCTTCGGCTGCCTCACCATCCCGTTCCTGTTCGTGCTCGGGTGGGCGTCGATCTTCGGCAACAGCGCCATCGACCTCATCGCGAACGGCGGCCCGGAGGGCGCGGCGTTCGGCGAGGCCGCGACGACGGACTTCGCCTACGGGCTGTTCGGGCTGCTGGAGCAGTTCCCCGCCGCGCCGGCCGTGATCGGCGTCGCGCTCGTCACCGGGCTGCTCTTCTACGTCACCTCCGCCGACTCCGGCGCCCTGGTGCTGGCCGGCCTGTCCACGCGGCCACGGCACGACGAGGAGGACGCCGCGCCCTGGCTGCGTGTCGTCTGGGCGATGATCACCGGCCTGCTGACGCTGGCCATGCTGCTGGTGGGCGGCATCACCGCGCTGCAGAACAGCACGCTGATCATGGGGCTGCCGCTGTCGTTCGTGATGGTCGCGATCATGCTGGCGCTGTACCGGGCACTGCAGTCGGAGAACCGCAAGCTCGACACGATGCGCACCATGCTCCCGGCCACCCTGTCGGGGCGTGCCACGACGGCCGGCGCGCCGGGGGCCTGGCGCCGACGGCTCGGCCGTCTCGTGACCTACCCCGGGCCGCGGACCGCCCGCACGTTCGTCGCCGACGTCGTCCGCCCGGCCCTCACCGAGGTCACCGCGGAGCTCACCGAGCGCGACCTCGTCGCCCGCCTCACGGAGGTGCCGGGGCCGCACGCGGTGCCCTGCCTGGGCATCGAGGTCGAGCACCAGGGGGCCGCCGTCTTCCGCTACCACCTGGAGCCCGTCGAGGCCCCGACGCCGTCGTTCGCCCGCATCCCGCAGACGGACGAGACCTACCTGCGCATCGAGGTGCACCTCGCCGAGGGCGCCCAGGGCTACGACGTCATCGGCTGGTCCAAGGACCAGCTGATCGGCGACATCCTCGACCAGTACGAGCGGCACCTCGCGTTCCTGCAGGCGGACTCCGCCGCCGGTGCCCCGCCCGTCGAGGCCACCCCACCGACCCCGTCGACGCCGCCTGAGCCGTGACCGCACCGGTCGGGCAGAACGAAGGAGAACCCACGTGACCGAGACAGTGACCGAGACAGTGATCGAGACCCTGTACGTCGACGGCGCCTGGGTGGGCGCCGCCGACGGTGCCACCCGTGAGATCCGCTGCCCGGCCGACGGCAGCCTCGTCGGCGTCGTGTCGGAGGCGTCCGCCGCCGACACGGAGCGGGCGGTCGCCGCCGCGCGGCGCGCCTTCGACGACGGCCCCTGGCGGGCCACGACCGCGCCCGAGCGCGGCGACCTGCTGCTGCGGGTCGCCGACCTGCTCACCGAGCGCAAGGCCGAGTTCGCGCGCGCCGAGTCCCTCGACACGGGCAAGCGCCTGGTCGAGTCCGAGATCGACATGGACGACATCACCGCCTGCTTCCGGTACTTCGCGAAGCTCGCGGGCCAGGACGCCGGGCGGCTCGTCGACGCCGGCGACCCGGGGGTGCTGAGCCGGATCCAGCACGAGCCCGTCGGCGTGTGCGGCCTCATCACGCCGTGGAACTACCCGCTGCTGCAGACGGCGTGGAAGGTCGCCCCGGCCCTGGCCGCGGGCAACACGTTCGTGCTCAAGCCGTCGGAGCTCACCCCGCACACCTGCATCCTGCTCATGCAGGTCCTCACCGACGCGGGCGTCCCCGCCGGCGTCGCGAACCTCGTCCTGGGCGCCGGTCCCGAGGCCGGCGGGCCGCTGTCGCAGCACCCCGACGTCGACCTGGTCTCCTTCACCGGCGGCCTGGTGACCGGCCGGGTCATCGCGGCGAACGCGGCCGCCACGGTGAAGAAGGTCGCGCTCGAGCTGGGCGGCAAGAACCCCAACGTGGTGTTCGCCGACGCCGACCTCGACGCCGCGCTCGACAACGCGCTCAACGCCGCCTTCGTGCACTCCGGCCAGGTGTGCTCCGCCGGCGCGCGGCTCCTCGTCGAGGAGAGCGTCCACGACGACTTCGTCGACGCGCTCGTGCGCCGCGCAGAGCAGATCCGCCTCGGCGGGCCGTTCGACGAGCGCGCCGAGACGGGCCCGCTCATCTCCGCCGCGCACCGCGAGAAGGTCGACGCGTACGTGCGCCAGGCCGTCGCGGACGGCGCCACCCTGCGCTGCGGCGGCAAGGCTCCCGACGACGAGCACGGCGGCGACCTGGCCGACGGCTTCTACTACCTGCCGACCGTGCTCGACGGCGTCCGCCGCGGCAGCGCCGCGGTGGTCGACGAGGCGTTCGGCCCGGTCGTCACCGTGGAGACGTTCCGCACCGAGGCCGAGGCCGTCGAGATCGCCAACGACACGCACTACGGTCTCGCGGGCGCCGTCTGGACGCAGGACGCCGGCAAGGCGCAGCGCGTCGCGAACGCGCTGCGGCACGGCACCGTCTGGATCAACGACTTCCACCCCTACCTGCCGCAGGCCGAGTGGGGCGGGTACGGGCAGTCGGGCACCGGGCGCGAGCTCGGCCCGACCGGCCTGGCCGAGTACCAGGAGGCCAAGCACGTCTACCAGAACCTGCGGCCGGCCGTCACCGGCTGGTTCGCCGACCGCACGAAGGAGGCCTGAGCAGCCGTGAGCACCGCATCGAACGAGACCTACGACTACCTCGTGATCGGGGGCGGGTCCGCCGGCGCGGCCGTGGCCGCACGCCTCTCCGAGGACCCGGACGTCACCGTCGCGCTGCTGGAGGCCGGACCGTCCGACGTCGGCGACGACGCGATCCTGCAGCTCGACCGCTGGATGGCGCTGCTCGAGTCGGGCTACGACTGGGACTACCCGGTGGAGCCGCAGGAGAAGGGCAACTCCTTCATGCGGCAGGCGCGCGCCCGTGTGCTCGGGGGCTGCTCCTCGCACAACTCGTGCATCGCGTTCCACGCCCCGGCCCAGGACCTCGACCAGTGGGCCGAGCTGGGCGCCAAGGGCTGGGAGGACGCGGCCTCGCGCCCGTACTACCGCAAGCTGGAGAACAACGACCAGCCGGGCGAGCACCACGGCCACGACGGCCCAGTGCGCATCCGCCAGGTGCCGCCGGCCGACCCGTGCGGCGTCGCGCTGCTCGACGCGTGCGAGGAGGTCGGCATCCCGCGCGTGCAGTTCAACGACGGCACCACCGTGACCCGCGGCGCCAACTTCTTCCAGATCAACTGCCGCGAGGACGG
>JACYYJ010071305.1_pt5 | contig 10238 bp, 10 predicted proteins | sample 8236861 | NCBI WGS metagenome assembly JACYYJ01 (sample SAMN14103086, study PRJNA606662) | landfill metagenome | isolation source: landfill solid waste | place: India:New Delhi, Okhla landfill site | collected 2017-11-05
GCGGAGGCGAGGCCGAACAGGTTGCCGACGATCTCGCGCCACGACATGTGCTGGTCGCCGATGGTCAGCGTGGCGTTGAAGAACGCGTCGATCGCGTCCATCGTTCACTCTCCCGGTCCGAGGTGCGGCGTCCGGGGTGAGGGGTCGGCGCTCGCCGAGCGCGGCCCGCGGGCCGTCGCCGGCGACACGACGCCCGGCGGCACCCGCCCTGTCGGGCGCGTGCCGCACGTGCTTCCTCCCATCCGGACTTTGACCGTCGGCCCTGGAGTTCCACCAGATCAGCCGGCCGCCTTCCCTGCGGAAGGAGCCGGGTCGCGGGCTGTCACCGCCGGCTCGGAATTTCACCGACCCCGGAGCACGTACGTGCGTGTCTTGCCACCGCCGGAGGTCCCGACGGCGTCCTGCACAACTCAGGATGCCACAGCGGCATTCCCGCCCGCCGCGTCGCCTCGAACGGTGGTCAGGCGAGCGCGTCGCGGACGGCGCGGGCGACGTCGTCCGGTCCCGCCCCGGGCTCCAGCACGGTGACCACGACGCGCTTCCCGTCGCCGCCCGTGGTGACCGTCCGGGCCTCGTCGGCGGTGGCGGCGCCCGGGGCGGAGTCGTCGGTGGTGGGCGCGGACGGCGCGGGGTCGCCGTCGGTGTGCGGGAACGGGGCGACGGCGGCGCGGCGCAGGTCGGCGAACGCCTCCTCCAGCTCCGGGCGCAGGTCGAGGTGGGGGTGGCGCAGCCAGCGGCGCAGGATCGCGTTGTGCACGGCGACGACGGACGCCGCGAAGGCGATCGACATCGTGGTCATGGAGCGATCCGGCGGCAGGGTGTCGCGCAGGTAGGCGGTGAACGCGCGCTCGTAGCGGTGCGTCGTGACCAGCTCGCGGTCGCGCAGCGCGGGCACCTGCTGCAGCAGCTGGTGCCGGGCGATCGACGTCTCGCGCTGGCCCACGTGGTGGTCGAAGACGAGCCGCGCCGCCCGGCAGACCTCGAGGTACGGGTCGGTGGTCGGGTCCCACGCCCGCTCGGGGGCGCGGCCGGACTCCTCGCTCGCGCGCGCCTCGGGGCGCGTCTCCGCGAGCATCACCACGACCTCCTCCAGGAGCAGCTCGTGGTCGGCGAAGACCACGTCCTCCTTGGAGCGGAAGCGGCGGAAGAACGTCGCACGGCTGACGCGGGCTGCGTCGGCGATCTCCTCGACGGTGGTCTGCTCGTAGCCCTGCCGGGAGAAGAGGTCGATCGCTGCGTCGACGGCCTGGGCGTGGGTGTGCGTCCGGACGGCGGTCATGCCACGGAGGCTACTCCGAGCGGCGGCCGCGACGTCGCCCGGTGTCGGCGTCCGGCCCCCCGCGGCGGCGCTCGTCGAAGCCCGCCTCCGCGGGACGGCGGGAGCGCTGCAGGTACCGGATCTCGCGGATCGCGACGCCGGCAGCGAGGAAGAACGGGATCCACGCCCAGACCCTGCCGCGCAGCACCACCCACAGCATCGCGAGCGCGACGACGCACGCCCCGACCACGGTCCACACGCTCGCCCACCGCACCTTGCGCACGGGCCGAGGCTACCGCTGCCCCTTCCCGCGGAACACGTGCCCCCGGCATGGGTAGGGTGGCGGTCGTGACTTCCGGGACCACGACCGCGCCTGCGACCACGACCGCCCCCAGCACGACCGTGCCCGTCGTGGACGTCTACGTCGACCCGCTGTGTCCCTTCGCGTGGATCACGTCCCGCTGGGCGCTCGAGGTGGCGGAGCACCGGGACGTGCAGCTCACGTTCCGGCTGATGAGCCTGTACCTGCTGAACTCCGGCCGGGACATCCCGGCGGACTACCGGGCGAAGATCGAGGCGTCGCGCGGCATCGGCCGCGTCGCCGCGGCGGTGCAGACCGAGCACGGCCCGGACGCGTTCAGCGCCTTCTACACCGCGGCCGGCACGCGCATACACCCCGGCGGCCGCGGCGGCGACCTCGACGCCGTCGCCGTGGAGGCCCTGGCCGAGGCCGGCCTGCCCGCGTCGCTCGCCGACGCCGCGACGTCGGACGCGTACGACGCCGCCCTCGCCGCCTCGCACGAGGCCGGGATGACGCCGGTCGGGGAGGACGTCGGCACGCCGACGATCCACGTCGACGGGGTCGCGTTCTTCGGCCCGGTCCTCACGCGCATCCCGCGCGGGGAGGACGCGCTGCGGATCTTCGACGGCGCCGTCGCGCTCGCGTCGTTCCCGGACTTCTTCGAGCTCAAGCGGTCGCGCACCAGCTCCCCGTCCTTCGACTGACCCGCACCACCCCCGCACCCCGAGAGGCGAACCATGACCCTCGACCTGCGTGTCTTCACCGAGCCCCAGCAGGGCGCGTCCTACGACGGCCTGCTCGCCGTCGCGAAGGCGACCGAGGACCTCGGCTTCAGCGCGTTCTTCCGCTCCGACCACTACCTGACGATGGGCGGCGACGGTCTGCCCGGCCCCACGGACGCGTGGACCACGCTGGCCGGCCTGGCCCGCGACACGTCGACCGTCCGCCTGGGCACCCTCGTCACCTCGGCCACGTTCCGCCACCCCGGCGTGCTGGCGATCCAGGTGGCGCAGGTGGACCAGATGTCCGGGGGGCGCGTCGAGATCGGCCTCGGCGCCGGCTGGTTCGCCCGCGAGCACGAGGCGTACGGCATCCCGTTCCCGGCCAAGCGGTTCGGGATCCTCGAGGAGCAGCTGGAGATCCTCACCGGGCTGTGGGGCACGCCGGTGGGCGGGTCGTACTCGTTCGACGGCGAGCACTACACGCTCGTCGACTCCCCGGCGCTGCCCAAGCCGGCGCAGGCGAAGATCCCCGTCATCGTGGGCGGCGGCGGGCCGAAGCGCACGCCGGCTCTGGCCGCCCGGTTCGGCGACGAGTACAACCAGGCGTTCCCCGAGCTGGACACGGTCGGGCCGCGGATCGGCGTGATCAACGAGGCGCTGGCGGAGGCGGGCCGCACCCCGGACTCGATCGTGCAGTCCGTCGCCCTGGTGCTCGCGGTCGGCAAGGACGAGGCGGAGTTCACGCGCCGTGCCGCAGCGATCGGGCGCGAGCCCGCCGAGCTGCGCGAGCACGGTGTCGCCGGCACGGTCTCCGAGGCCGTCGACCTGCTCGGCTCCCTGCGCGACCAGGGCATCCAGCGCGTGTACCTGCAGACGCTCGACCTGCACGACCTCGACCACCTGGACCTGGTGGCGCGCGAGGTCGCGACGCAGCTCTGACGGCCCGGGCCGCCCTCCGGCGGCGTCGGACCGCGATGCCGAAGCCCGCTCGCACCACCGGCGAGCGGGCTTCGGCGTGCACCGGCACGGTCGCGACGCGGCGTCGTGCCGTGCCGGTCAGGGTCCGACGGACGCCGGCGCCCGCGGCGTCGGGCCGTGTCGCGATCGTGATCTCAACGTTGCAGACGACCTGTTGACGGGTGAAAGTCCCGACCCCTACGGTGAATCCATTCAACGCGGGGAATCGCTTTCCTGCGCCGGGTCGGCGACGTCGCCGTCCCGGAGGCTGACCGGGCCGACGACGTGCCCGGCATCGAGGGAGATGGGACCGGGCCATGGCGCACGACGGCACGCGCGCGGACGTCGCGACCGCGGCGCGCACGGTGGCCACCGCCGACGGCGGGGCCCGGCTCGAGCGGTGGTTCGGCTGGGTCGACACGCTGGCGTTCCTGGGCCTGCTCAACCTCCTCGTCCTCGCCGGCACGCTGGCCGGGGGAGTGGTGCTCGGCGTCGCGCCCGCGCTGGCGGCCGCGACCGTCGTCAGCCGCACCCGGCTGCGCGGCGACACCCAGCGCGCCGCACGGGCGTTCGTCCGGACCTGGGTGGCCGGCTTCGGCCGCGCCAACCTCGTCGCGGCGCCGGGGCTGCTGGCCGTCGCGCTCACCGGCACCAGCCTCCTCGTGCTCGACGGCGCGCCCACGGCCCTGCGCGTGGCCCTCGCCGTCGTCGCCGGCCTCGGCGTCGTGCACCTGCTGCTCGCGCTGACCATGGACGCGCACTACGACCTGCGCGGCCGCGACGTCCCGCGCCTGGCCTGGGCGTTCCTGCTGCGCTTCCCCGGCGCGCCCCTGCTGCTCGCGGCGACGACGGCGCTGGTCGGCGTCGTCACCGCGTTCGTGCCCGGACTCCTGCCCGTCGTCTCGATCGGCGCGTGGGTGTACCTCGGCACGGCCCTCTGCCTGTCCTTCTACGCCGCCAACGACCGCCACCTCGGCGACCCGGCGGCGACCGACCCCCTCGACGAGTGAACGACGACGTGCACTCCGACGAAAGGAACACCATGCGCACACGACGGCTGGCCCCCCTGGCCCTCCTCGCGGTCGGGAGCCTCGCGCTCACGGCCTGCGGCAGCGGCGGCTCCGGCGACGGCGGCGACGGCGGTGGCGGTGAGGCGCTCGACTCGCTGTCGATCATGGCGCCGTACTTCTCGACGACGCCGCCGGAGGACGACGACGCGGTCGGCAAGGCGCTCGACGAGCTCACCGGCCTCGACCTCGACGTCCAGTGGGTGCCGAACGCCGAGTACGGCGAGCGCACCAACGTCACTCTGGCGGGCGATGACATCCCGGACGTCATGGTCATCCAGGGCAAGGACCAGAGCTTCGTGTCGACCGCGGAGGCGGGCGGGTTCTGGGACCTCACGGAGTACCTCGAGTCGGGCGAGTTCCCGAACCTGGTCTCCGCGAACCCCGACGTGCAGGAGGCCTCGAGCGTCAACGGCAAGGTCTACGGCGTGTACCGCGCGCGGGACGTCATCCGTACCTGCGTCATCGTGCGCAAGGACTGGCTGAAGAACCTGGGCCTGGAGGAGCCCGAGACGACCGACGACCTCCTGAAGGTGGCGAAGGCGTTCACCGAGGACGACCCCGACGGGAACGGCAAGGACGACACCTACGGCATGATCGTCCCGCAGTGGCCCGGGGGTATCGGCAGCTCCAGCCCCTACGACGCCATCGAGACGTGGTTCGGCGCCGGCAACGTCTGGAAGGACGACGGCGGCGAGCTCGTGCCGGGCTTCACCACCCCGGAGTGGAAGCAGGCCGTCGAGTTCGAGCGCGAGCTCATCGACGGTGGGTACGTCAACCCCGACTACGCCACCATGGACCCCACGAAGTGGAACGAGCCGTTCGTCAACGGCAAGGGCGGCATCATCATCGACGTCCAGTCCCGGGCCTCGCAGCTCGCCGGGCTGTTCAAGGACGCCGACCCCAAGACGTACGACCAGAAGGTGGCGCTCGTCGACCAGCTCGAGGGGCCGAACGGGAAGTTCACGCTGCCGACCACGGGCTCGTCCGGGTTCCTCGCCATCCCCAAGACCGGTGTGAAGACGGAGGAGCAGCTCAAGCAGGTGCTCAAGGTGCTCGACACGCTGAACACCGAGGAGGGGCAGAACCTCATCACCAACGGCATCGAGGGCGACACCTACACGGTCGACGACGACGGCTACCTGGTCGTGCCGAAGGACAAGGCGGACTACCAGGAGCAGGTCGCGGGCTCGTGGGCGCAGCTCGGCATGAACGTCGCCGGCGACAAGACGTACAAGGCCAAGCCGGAGACCGAGTACGACGAGGAGCTGGCCGCCGAGCGGCTCGAGCTCCAGGAGAAGGGCCTGGAGACGGCGGTGTACAACCCGGCCGCGGCGGTCGTGTCGGAGACGTACATGAGCCAGGGTGCTCAGCTCGACCTGATCATGGCGGACGCCCGGGTGCAGTACCTGGCTGGCCAGATCGACGAGGCGGGCCTCGACGCGGCGGAGAAGCGGTGGCGCGAGTCCGGCGGTGACGCCGTCATCACCGAGGTGAACGAGCTGTACGGCCAGCTCGGCTGACGCCGTCCCCTGGGGCCGGGCGGCCCGTCGACCTGTCGTCGCCCGTCCGGCCCCCTGCTCCGCCCGAAGGAGGGAATCCGTGACCACCGTCGCCACCGCCGAGACCGCTCCGGCGCCGCCGCCTCCCCGCACCGGTCGACCACCTGCCCGCCGTAGGAAGACCGGCGCCACGATCCTGCGGTACCGCTGGCTGCTGCTGATGATGCTGCCCGGCGTGATCTATTTCGTGCTCTTCCGCTTCTGGCCGATGTGGGGCGCCCGGATCGCGTTCAAGGACTACGTGCCGTTCCTCGGGATCGAGGGCAGCCCCTGGGTCGGTCTGAAGCACTTCGAGGACTTCTTCACCAACCCGGACTTCCCCCGGCTGCTCGCCAACACGCTGATCCTGGCGGCACTGGGCCTGCTCGTCGCGTTTCCGCTGACGATCGTGCTGGCACTGCTCCTCAACGAGCTGCGGTTGTCCGTCCTCAAGCGCACCGTGCAGACGCTGGTCTACATCCCGCACTTCCTGTCCTGGACCGTCGTGGTCTCGCTGACGACCCTGCTCTTCGCCGTCGGGTCGGGTCCCCTGTGGACGTTGTTCAACGACGCCTTCGGCACCAGCACGGACTTCCTCACCGATCCCGACTGGTTCCGGCCGCTGATCCTGCTGCAGGGGATCTGGAAGAGCACGGGCTGGGGGACGATCATCTTCCTCGCCGCCCTGGCCAGCGTGGACCAGGAGCAGTACGAGGCCGCGATCATCGACGGCGCGGGCCGCTGGCAGCGCACCTGGCACATCACCCTGCCGGCCATCCGGCCCACGATCATCGTGATGCTCATCCTGCAGACCGGCGAGATCCTCAACACCGGATTCGAGCAGATCTACCTCATGTCCAACGCGCTCAACCGCACCGTCGCGGACGTGTTCGACACGTACGTCTACTTCACCGGCATCCAGCAGGGCGCCTACTCGTACTCGACCGCCGTCGGGCTGTCGAAGGCCATCGTCGGCGTGATCCTCATCTTCGGCACCAACTGGCTCGCCAAGCGCTTCAACCAGCAAGGGATCTTCTGATGGCCTCCACGACCTACCAGCGCTTCAACACGCGCGCGGGCCGGGCGTTCGACGTCGTCAACGTCCTGCTGCTCGTCGCGGTGGGGCTGATCGCCCTGCTGCCCTTCCTCTACGTGCTCGCCGGCTCGTTCGCGACCGAGTACGAGATCACGACCCGGCCGTTCTTCCTGTGGCCCCACGAGGTCACCACGGACGCCTACGTGTCGATCCTGTCGTCGGACATCTTCGTCCGGGCGTTCGTCACGACCATCGTCGTGACGTTCGTGGGCACTCTCGTCCAGCTCGGCCTCACCGCCCTGATGGCGTACCCGCTGTCGAAGCAGGACCTGCCCGGTCGGCGGACCGTCATGTCGGCCGTCGTCTTCGCGATGGTGTTCAGCGCCGGCATGATCCCCACGTTCCTCGTGGTCAAGCAGCTCGGGCTGCTCGACTCCTACTGGGCGCTGTTCCTCCCGATGGCGATCAACCCGTTCAGCCTGATCATCATCAAGAACTTCTTCCAGCAGCTGCCGCAGGAGCTGGAGGAGGCCGCGAAGATCGACGGCGCCAACGAGCTCATGGTGCTCCGCCACGTGGTGCTCCCGCTGTCGAAGCCCGTGCTCGCGACGTTCGCGCTGTTCTACGCCGTCGGGATCTGGAACGACTTCATGTCCCCGCTGCTGTACCTGAGCGACACCAGCAAGTGGACCCTGCAGATGATCCTGCGTCAGGTGACGGCGTCGGCGTCCTTGTCGGCCGAGGACATCAACTCCGACGTCCCCCCGCCCGCGCAGGGCATCAAGTTCGCGGTGGTCATCGTGGCCACCATCCCCGTGCTGCTGGCGTACCCGTTCCTCCAGAAGCACTTCGCCAAGGGAATGCTCATCGGGAGCGTGAAGGGCTGACATGACCATCCACCTCGCGGGCGACTCGACGGTCGCCCCCACGGACGCCGGCCGCACCTCGGGGCACCCGGAGGTCCCGCTGCTGGGCTGGGGCGACGAGCTCGCCGCTTTCACGGACGCCGTCGTGCGCAACCACGCGATCGGCGGCGCCACGACGGCGTCGTTCCGGGCCGAGGGGCGCTGGGACGCGCTGCTCGCGGAGCTGCGGCCGGGGGACACGGTCGTGATCCAGTTCGGGCACAACGACCAGAAGGAGCCGCAGGAGCTCGCGGCCGAGGGCGGGTACACCGACCGGCTCGCGCGGTTCGTCGCGGAGGCGCGGGCGAACGGGGCGCGGCCGGTGCTGGCCACGAGCGTCGAGCGCCGGCTCTACGACGGCGACGGCCCGGACGCCGCGCTGCGGTGGTCGCACGGGCCGTACCCCGCGGCGGTCCGGGCCCTCGGCCACGAGCTCGACGTGCCCGTGCTCGACCTCACGGCGTTCACGCGCTGGCTGTACGGGTGGCTGGGCCGCGACGCCTCGGCCGCCCTCTTCCCGCACGGCGCGGCCGCCGCGCGGGGGCTGCCCGTCGACGACTCGCTGAGCAAGGACAACACCCACTTCACGACGGCGGGGGCGCGCGCCGTCGCCCGCTACGTGGCCGAGGCGCTGGCGGCGCTCGACGGCGTGCACGACGCCGAGGAGCCGCTCGGGGCGTGGGTGGTGCAGCCGTGACGGCGTCGACGGTGGCGGGCGTCTACCGCAACGCCCTGGCCGCGCCCGGCGACCTCGACGGCTGGGTCGCCGAGGGCCCGGTCGGCGTCGAGCACCGCGACGGCGGCCTGGTGCTGCGCAGCACGGCGGACGAGGCCGCGCTCGTCGCCGACGGCCGCGGCGACCACGCGCACTTCACGTACTGGTGCCCGGAGGTGTTCGGGGCGGACGTCGAGGTCGCGTGGGACTTCCGGCCGCTCGCCGGCGACGGCCTCGCGATGCTGTTCTTCGCCGCGTCCGGCACGGAGGGGCGCGACCTCTTCGACCCCGCCCTGGCCGAGCGCACCGGGTACTACCCGCAGTACCACTCGGGCGACGTCTCGACGCTCCACGTGTCCTATCTACGCCGCAAGTGGCCGACCGAGAAGCGGTTCCGCACCTGCAACCTGCGCAAGAGCCCCGGCTTCCGGCTCGTCGCGCAGGGCGCCGACCCGCTGCCCGGCCCCGAGGACGCCGACGGGCACTACCGCGTGCGCGTCACCAAGCGCGGCGCGGACGTCGCCTTCGCGATCGACGACCTCACCCTCTTCACCTTCCACGACGACGCGCCGCTGGGCGCCGGCCGGATCGGCTTCCGGCAGATGGCCCCGCTCGTCGCCCACTACCGCAACCTCGAGGTGACTCCGCTGTCATGACCACCGCCACCGCCGTTCACACCGACCCCGCCGACACCCCCGCCGTCGAACCGGCGACGGTCGACGTCCCGCTGCGCTGGCTCGACGACGTCGCGCCGGACCTCACGGTCGGCGGCGTCACCTGCGGCGTGCCGTTCCGACCGGGCGTGGTGCGCGACGCCGCGGCGCTCGCCGTCGTGGACGCGTGGGGCCGCGCCGTGCCGGCGCAGACCTGGCCGCTCGCGACGTGGCCCGACGGCAGCGTGAAGTGGTCCGGCGTCGCCCTCGGCGCGGCGACGCCGCCCAGCGCGTCCTACCGCGTGGTCGCCGCCTCGGAGGCCGCGCCGGACGGCACGCAGGACGGCGCATCGCCCGCGGTCACGGTGGCGGAGCAGGACGACGAGGTCGTCGTGGACACGGGGGCGTGCACCGTGGTCGTGGGGCGTTCCGGGCCGGACGTCGTGCGGTCCGTGCGGGTCGGCGGCGTGGAGGTGGCACGCGCGGGCCGGCTGGTGTCCAGCCGGCAGGACCGCCCGGAGCCCGACCACCGGGGACGGCGCGAGTCGGTGGGCGTGGTGCGCGACGTCGTCGTGGAGCAGGCCGGGCCGGTGCGCGCCGTCGTGCGGGTGACGGGAGCCCACCGCGACGTCGACCGGGCCCACGAGGACGGCGCGCCCGCCTGGCTGCCGTTCACGCTGCGGCTGGTGCTCGCGGCCGGGGCGCCGACATTCCGGGTCGTGCACTCGTTCGTGTGGGACGGCGACCCCGAGCGCGACTTCCTCTCGTCGCTCGGCCTGCGCTTCGACGTCCCGCTGCGCGCTGCGCCCTACGACCGGCACGTGCGCCTCGCGGGGGCCGACGGCGGCCTGGTGCGCGAGGCGGTGCAGGGCGTGACCGGGCTGCGCCGGGACCCGGGCGAGGACGTGCGCGCGGCCCAGGTGGCGGGCCGCGCGACCCCGCCGCTGGAGGAGTGGGACGAGCGCGTCTCCGGCCGGCTGCGCTGGGTGCCGACGTGGGACGCCTGGTCGCTGCGCCAGCTCAGCGCGAACGGCTTCACCGTGCACAAGCGCACGGCCCCCGACCGGCCGTGGATCGACGTCG
>JACYYJ010041835.1_pt1 | contig 10230 bp, 13 predicted proteins | sample 8236861 | NCBI WGS metagenome assembly JACYYJ01 (sample SAMN14103086, study PRJNA606662) | landfill metagenome | isolation source: landfill solid waste | place: India:New Delhi, Okhla landfill site | collected 2017-11-05
ATGCAATCGACGATATCCTTCCGGCCGATTCCTCCGGACTGAAGATGCTCATCGTCGGCATCAATCCCGGCCTGTGGACGGCTGCGGTGAATGCCCCGTTCGCGCGTCCCGGCAATCGTTTCTGGCCGTCTCTGCATCAGGCGGGTCTCACCGATCACCAGGTCGATGCGTCGTGTGGNNACGCCGTAGAGGATCGCGGGGCGCACCGGTTCGCCGCGCTCGTCGGTGAGCAGTGCGGAGTGAAGCAGCAGGGTCACTCTTCGAGCCTAGGCCGTGCGGGTGGGCTACTTGAAAATGATCGTGCGGTCGCCGTCGAGCAGCACGCGGTCCTCCGCGAACCACTTGACGGCCTGCGTGAGGGTGCGGCTCTCCTCATCGACCGTCTTGCCGCTATCCGGCCCTCTGCGGTGGCGATCGCCGGGATCACCGCGTTCCGCACCGGGTACCGGCTGCCGAAGGCTCAGCTCGGGCGTCAGGATACGTCGCTGATCGAGGGGTGGCCGGCCGGTGTGGCGCTGCATGTGGTGCCGCAGCCGAGCGGGCTGAACGCCCACTATCAGATACCGGATCTCGCGCGGATCTGGCGTGAGGTCTGGGACAGCATCGACGACTAGGCCTCTTGGCCGGCTCCGGTGAAGTGCTGCCGACAGCGCGCGACATAGGTATCCAGCCCACCGATATGACTGGCGTCGATCGTGGTCGCGGCCAGAGTCGCGGCAGGGTTCTGAGCGCCAGTCGCCGAATCTGAGCCGATCGGGCTCCCCGTCTGCTCCAGTCGTTGGTGGAACACAGCGTCTTTCCCGCAGACGGTGCACACAGCAGTGAGTCTGAGGACGTCTTCGGCCACGGCCATGAAGCTCGGCAGCGGCTCGAACGGCTGCCCGTCGAAGGTCACGCACAGTCCTTCGACGATGACGTCGATTCCTTGTCGGAGGAGTTCGTCGACTGCGGGGACGAGGTCCTGACCGAAGAACTGGGCCTCATCGATGGCGATGAGGTCATAGTCCTTCTGCCTGGCCGCCTCGGCGAGAGACGCGACGTCACCGAGCGGCACTGCAGGGATATTCACCCCGGTGTGCGACGTGATCGTCGAGATGTCCGACCGGGTGTCAAGAGAGTGGGACACGACGAGGACATCGACTCCGGCGATCGTGGCTCGCCGGACCCTGCGCATCAGCTCTTCGGATTTTCCGGAGAACATGGGTCCGGCGATGACCGTGAGGCGGCCGGAGTCAGTCATCGACGCTGACTCGCTTGGATTCGGTGTCGACGGTGACCTCCGTGTCTTCGCCGCCCTTCTCGAAGTCGAACTGGTATTCCTGCTTGTCATCGTCGAATTCGAGCTTCCAGCTCACGAGCTTTCCGTCGGACTTCTTCTGCGCACGCTTGAGAGCGTCGTCGAAGGTCATCGGATCATTGAGGTCGATGGCCTGCTCTTTGTCGTCGGCGTCGTCTGTGTCCTCGCTGACGACCTTGCCGGTTTCGGCATCGATGTCGACATCGTGGTCGGTCTTGCCGTCGAGGACGGACACGTCGTACTGCCAAGCCTCGTCCTTGTCGTCCCAGTCGAGTTCGATGCTGTGAACGGTTCCGCCTCCGACCCTCTCCTTCGCCTTCTTGATTGCGTCTTCGGCACTGATCGCCGGCGAATCCTCGGCGAGGTCGGCATCGGCACTGAGGCCCTGACCGGACGAGTCCTGAGCCGCGGTCTTCTTCTCGTCGTCTTGGTCGTCCTGATCGTCTGTGTCGTCGTCGGTGGCCGCGCTCTGGTCGTCGTCTTCGGCAGAGCCGGCCGGGGCCGATTCGCTTGCCGCGGGTGAGTTCTGAGCTTCGTCGGATCCGCTTTCGGAATCACTTCCGCCGCATCCGGCCAGGGCGAGCGTGAGTGCCGCAAGTCCTGCCACTGTACTCATTGCCATGCGATTCGTCTTCATGGCTGCCACGCTAGCAAGCGAACGGCTCACACCAGAGGTTTCTGAGAACAATCTCATCTGGTCAGACGTCCACAACCGGTGGTCAGTCGAGACAGAATTCGTTGCCTTCGGGGTCGGCCATGACGATGAATCCGTGTTCCAGGGGCGGGTCCGGGTCGACTCGGCGAAGCCGGGTCCCTCCGAGTTCCGACAGCCGATGGCATTCGGCCTCGAGCGAGTCCATCCGTTCATCGCCGTCGAGTCCGGGCGCAGTCCGAACGTCGAGGTGCAGGCGGTTCTTCACTGTTTTGGGCTCGGGCACGGTCTGGAAGAAGATACGGGGACCGACTTGGTCCGGGTCATCGATCGCAGCGCGCATGTTCTCGGGACCCAGTTCGATTCCGAGGTCGGCGATGAACTTCTTCCAGGCGGCGAATGGATCCTCATATTCTCCGAGTCGTACCCCTGGAGGGCCGGGGATGATGTAGCCGAGCGCCTCGGCCCAGAATCGGGCGAGCTTTTCGGGATCGTAGCAGTCGACGGTGATCTGGACTGTGCGGCTCATTGTCTGACTCCCTATTGTCCGGTTCTGCCGTCGATGCATTCGCGCAGCAGATCAGCGTGCCCACAGTGGCGGGCATATTCTTCGATGCGGTGGACGAGGAACTCACGCACCGCAATGTCTTCACGGCCGACGTGTGTGTCGAGGTCCTCGTGTCGGCTGACTTCGGCGTCGGTGGCGGCCTGTTCCTGTTCGAGCCGGTCGAAGGCGTCGACCAGGACGGCGTCGTCGGGGTCGGGCGGAATTTCACTGAGGTCGAATGCGGCGTCCAAGCTCCCGTAGATCGGAGGTTCGGGTTCGCCGTCCGTGATCCAGTTCCGCCAGTCTCTCTCCACGTCGGTCATGTGTCGGACCAGCCCGAGCAGTGACATCGTCGACGGTGGGACAGAGAGCCTCACCATCTGTTCAGGAGTGAGGCCCTGACATTTCATATCCAGTGTCAGCCGGTAGTCGTGGAGATAGCTCAGCAGTGTGGCGAGTTCTCCGTCGGGACTGTGCCCGTCGGTGTTGCGGGGATCGTCGTCGGGATCGACCCACATATCAGGGTAGACGGTGGCAATGCTCCAACGCCGCGGTGAGGTGGACATGGTGGCCATTCTTCTCCGGTGGGTGTCTGCGCACCAGGGTTGAGGACGATTTGTCAGGGTTCAGACAGCCAGTTGCACATCGAGTTCGAACAGGCTGGGGGTCTCTTCTCGGATTGCGGCTCCGAAGGCGAGCGCACCGCCGAAGAGGGCTTCGATCGTGTCGACCGTCTGCAGCACTCGGTCCCGGGAGAACTCGGGAATGAGCTCGCCGTGTTTGAGGTACCCCTTGAGTGAGCCCGAGGCGGCGGCCCTCACCCCGAGTCTTCCGGCGATGAGCCAGGTGATGCATTCGATTTCGNNTGGGCGGCCTCGGTCTGTGTCTCCGCCGATACCGCTTGGAGGTCTGGCCGTGGCCCGCGGTGGCCGGAGATGGCAAGGGCGAGTTCGGTGAGGAGATGAGTGAGTATGACGGAGGCGCTGCGTGTCTGCGGAAGATCGTCCGGCAGCAGATTCTTCCGGTGCAGCGTGTTGATGACTCTGTGCAGTCCGTCCCACGTGGGTGGGCCAGGTGCCGGCAGAGGATTGAGAACATCGGTCGTGACGTCGGGCTGGTGTTGCGCGATGCGGGCCGCCTCGACCGCGGAGAGCTGAGGGGACCGACGGATGGCGGCGAGCAGATGATCCCATGGCATCGGCGGCTGATGGTCGAGCTCCTCGATGCTGTAGGAATCGATTGGGTGCGAGTTCTGATCCATGTCCTCACGGTAGATGCAGCCCCTGACACGAGATTCAGTGCCGACCGACGTCCGCCTGATCAGGCATCTGCATCTGCAGAGGCTGCGCAGCCCTGCGACCGCCGGAGACGATTCCTTCGACTTCTGAGCAGGGACAACCAGTCGATGCGGACGAGGACGTGAGCAGCCAACGCCACCGCGCCCATGGTCGGTGCCCCATAACGCCAGTCGGCGGCGGTCAGCGGCTTGCCGAGCGCAGCGAGTTCTCGTCGCGCGTACGCGGCGCCCGGCCACATGATCGGCACTGCCGTGAGCACCCCTGAGGTGTATCGGCGCGCCACCGCTGCCGAGAGCAGATGAGTGAACACGTGGGCTTCGAGACCGGCGACAGAGGACCGATAGAACCGGGAGTCACCTCGCGTTCGCACCCCGCGGATTCCGGCAGCGGCGAGCGCAGCCCCGACCAGGCCGATCGCGGCCACGCTCTGCTTCGTCGTCATCCGCAAAGCGTCGATTCCGGTGAGGTCGGCCACATAGTCGGCCGACGCGGGGAAGGTCAGTGTCTCCTCAGCATCGTGGAGGGCCCAGGCGGCGAACAGCACTATCGGTCCGCGCATTGCGTTCCTTTCAGACGACGGTCCTCACAGTCTCATTGCACCATGCAATCGCCTCGAAGTACCGTCGCTTCGCTGCTCGGCACTCCCCTGCTCATCTTCGGTGGGCCCGCCCGCCGACCAGACGCAGTCGGTGGTGCGCGGACTCGTGCGCCCACCGTTGGTCGTGTGTGGTCGCCAGGACGGCACCGCCTCCGCTGAGGAATCGCTCGATGATCGCATTCAGCCGAGTCATCGCGGCCAGGTCGCGTCCGATCGTCGGTTCGTCGAGCAGCAGCACCGACGCTTCGGTCATCAGTGCCGAGGCGATGACGACGTCTTTGCGTCGGGGCACGTCGAGGTCGAAGGGGTGTTCGTCGGCGACCTCGGTCAGATCCGCCTCGGCGAGGACGGTGTCCACGTCTGACCGGCGTTGGTCGCGCACTTGAGAGCGGTCTCTTCGCCGATGTGGCGGAAGTGGCGCGGCGTGCAGCAGTTCGCGTGCCACTGTGGCGGCGGAGAGCTGCAGTCCCGGGTCCTGCCCCACCCACCCGAGGTAGGCGCTGCGGGCGTGGGTGGGCAGCGTGTCCATCCTGGTCATCTCGCCGAGGCGGCTGACCGTGATCGTGCCCGTCACGGTCGCGGACCGGCCGAGCAGACCGAGGAGGGCGCGCAGGAGCGTGGATTTTCCGACCCCGTTGGCTCCGGTGACGGTGGTGAGTTCGCCGGGCCGCAGATCGAGGTCGAAGCCGTCGAGGATGCGTCTGCGTCCCCGGTCCACGGTGAGGTCGCGAACAGTGAGCAAGGCATCTGACTGGCTGCTCACTGTCTTCGAGTGGGTCGCGGCGTCGTCGGCGAGGCTGTCCCAGACACCACCGGTTCGGGTCGGTGCGGTCGCCGTCTGCAGCCGTCCGGCGTCGAGGAAGTGGACCTCGTGGCAGATCCGAGTCAGTTCGTCGCCCTGATGTCCGGTGATGAGCACTGATCCTCCCCGGTCGCAGAATTCCTGCAGCACTGTCGCCAGACGCATTCGCATCTGCGGATCCAGGGATTGTGCGGGTTGGTCGAGAACGAGAAGGTCGGGCCCGGATGCAAGAATCCGTGCCAGCGCGACCAGCTGCCTCTGCCCGCCGGAGAGCGTGTCCAACCGGCGGCTCCACAGTTCGTCGATGCCGAGTTGTTCGAGCAGGTTCCGAGCTCGGCTGCGGGCTTCGGCCGGGTCGGATCCGTGCAGTCGACAGGCCAGCTGCGTCTCATCGCCGACGTGGCTGGTCATTCCGCTCAGCTGCGCTTCCGGATCATCTCCGAGCAGGGCCACCCGGCCGCCTCGGTCGATGGTGCCGGTCGTGGTGCCGCGGGAAGCGAGCTGTCCGGACAGCATGCGACACAGAGTCGACGTTCCCGATCCGAGTGGTCCGAGCACCGCGGTTATGGTTCCACCGGTGATGTCGAGGTTGATGCCGCTCAGTGCGGCAGTGTCCTCCCCGTGATAGGTGAAGCCCGCGTCCGTGATCTCAACGGTCATGTCAGGCACCGCCGATCAGCTGAGCGGCACCCGGCAGCGGGAGAACTCCGATCACCGAGGCGACGACGAGTCCGAAAGTCACGAGCGGAGTCAGGATGCGCAGTAGGCGCTGCCCCGTCCCGTCCGTGTGGTCCTGGAGGTCGACCGTGCTCGGACTGGAATCGAGTCCGCTCACTTCGAGCACTTCGTGACGCTGATCGACGGTCAGCAGGATCGCGGTGACGAGTCCGACGACTATTCCCGGCAGCAGACGAATGCGCACTCGCCAGGAGTCGGTGGCCCAACCTCGGGCCTGTCTCGCTTCGATGATGTGCCGGGTGCGTGCGCCGATCAGTGGGATGAGGCCGATGGCCGAGGCACAGACATAGGCGACTGCCGGCGGCAGTCGGAGTCGACGCAGACCGTCGAAGAGGCGAGCGGAGTCAGTGCCGAGTCCGAACAGCACACACAGTCCGATCAGGCTGCTCACTCGCAGCCAGATCTGGACGGCGATGCTCAGTCCTTCCACACTGAGGCGGGCGGGTCCGACCTGCCAGAGTACGTGCACCTCGATGCCGGGATAGAACAGTCCCTGCACGATGATGAGCACGACCAGAGTCGGCAGGCACAGCAGCCCCACAGTCATCGCCCATGTCCGCGGCCGCACAGCCGGTGAGACCATCACTGTCACGAGCGAACAGGCCAAGATGATGACCGGCACGATCGGAGACGGGACGCCGAAGACGAGCAGCAGGCTGCAGGCAAGGATGACCATTTCCGTGGCCGGATGCAGACGACGCTTCGGACCGACGTCCGGGGCAGCTTCCGCGGTATGTGTGTCGGTTGAGGCAGAGCTCATTCCGTCGGCTGTGCCGCTTCGACCGGTTTCGCTGGATCGGAGCCACGGGTCTTCGTCGCACGGGGCCGACTGTGGGCGGCGAACTCGTAGCGAGCGATGATGCGTTTGGGCAGCGACCGGATGACGACATAGGCGAGGGCGAAGATGAGCGCTTTGTCGACGATGTCGGAGACCATGCTCTGGGCGAACGTGGCGTTGAACATCTCGAGGCCCGCAGCTTGGAGGATCGCGACGACTCCCCCGGTGCCGGCTCCCAGTCCGCCGCCGAAGACGTAGGCGGCGACGGGTGCCCCGATGGCACCGGCAGGTACACCGGCGACGGCGCCGACGATGACCGCGGTCCAGGGTGTGCGGAAGACTCCGAGTCGGGCGGCCCAACCGGCGGCGGCTCCGATGAAGGCGGCTCCGGAGCTGAAGGCGATGACGCTGGGGCTCAGGGTCACACCCCAGATGAGGTTCGAGATGATTCCGGTGAATGCTCCTGCTGCGGGTCCGGCCAGGACGCCGATGAGCACTGTTCCGATGGAGTCGAGGTAGAGGGGCACGGGCGTGTAGTTGCCGATGATCTGCCCGATGACGATGTTGAGCGCGATGGCGACCGGGATGAGCGCGAGGACGCTGCGGGGAATGAGCGGGAGGGTGCCGGCGGCGAGCAGGATGCCTCCGCCCAGATAGCCGAGCATGACCCACAGAGTGGTGTGGCCGAGGTCGACGCCGAGGTTGGCCGGTTGGGTCAGCAGCACGGCGACGTAGGTGCCGATGACGATGAGGGTGCCGAGCAGTGTGAGGGTGAGGGGAAGGGTGCGGTTGCGGTTTTGTCCGGGACCGACCGTGGTGGTCGGCCCCTGCCCAGACTGTCTGGAGTGTGCGGTCATGCGAGTGGTCCTTTCATCAGGGTGGTGCTGAGGTGGTCGAGGAATGCAGGAGCGTCGATGGTGCGGATGATCTCTGCATTCACGGGACGGCCCCAACGTCCCAGCCAATCGGCGACGGTTTCGCCTCGTGTGAGTGTACCCGTGAGTTCGACATCGACAGGTGCCCACCGAGTTGTCGCCCACGGCAGTTGGCCTGCAGCTCCCCTGACGGGAGCCGTGGCGGCCGTGTCCTGGGCGTCGGTGTTCGGCTCTTCGGGCTCCGCCCCGGTCGACGCGACGGTGGTCTGTCGTGCCCATGACAGGGCGCAGGCGAGGACGAAGGGATCGTGGATATGGGCGAGGTAGCCGAGTCCGTCGGATTCGTGGAACTCGAAGTAGAAGCGCAGCGCCTCGGACAGCTCAGCCACCATCGCCTGCCACGGCTGGCCGGAGGCCTTGGCTCCGTTCCGGATTTCAGTGAGTCGATCGGGTGTCATCTCCACGGCTTCGGTGGCTTCGATCGGGGCGATGACCGGCAGATGCTTGAGCCGACCGTTCGTGTGGGCAGTGCTGAAGGCAGAGAGGACCTTCGATGTGGATTCCGGGTCGAAGGTGACGTTCCATTCCGTCGTGGGGTGGGTGTTGCCGCGGTAGTTGAACGCTCCGCCCATGATGAAGAGTCGTTTGAACAGTCTCGGCAGCTCCGGGTCGATGTCGAGGGCGAGAGCGAGGTTCGTGGCCGGACCGATGACGACGCCGAGGAGCTGTCCGGGATGGGCGTGGGCTGCATCGACCCACGCCTGTGCGGCGGACACCGAGCTCACCGGGTCGATTGGGGCCGGCAAGTGCGCATACCCGCGCCCGGTCTCGCCATGAGTGAGGTCGGCGTATTCCAGTCCTTCGTCCGGCGCTGTCTGCGGAGTCTGTCGTGCCAGCGGAAGAGCGTGGCCGGCGTGGACGGGTATGTCGCTGCGGCCGGCCAGCGACAGCCATCCGCGGGTGTTCTCGACGACCTGTGAGGTAGCGACGTTGCCTCCGGTGGCGGCGATGCCGATGACGTCGACGTCGTTTTGGCAGCTCAGGTAGGCCAGCGCAATTGCATCGTCGATGCCGGGATCGCAGTCGAGGAAGAGCGGCAGTGTGGAAGGCATGATCCTATTCTGCCGGACGCGTGCGCTCACCACCGTCGGATGCGGGCCCAGTTTCCGCAGGCTTGGGTGGATCCTCGTCTCACCAGTCGGCAGCAGAGGTAGAGCGTCGTCGAGGGAGGTTCGTCGATTCCGAACCGTTCTCTCATGTCGATCGCTTCCTCACTGCCGAAGGGAGTGCCGATGAGCTCTCCGAACGGCATGCTGGTGATCCAGGGTTTGGCTGCGAAGGTGAAGGCGTTGAAGAACATCTCACAGTCACAGCAGCAGGCACCCATCCTGCTCAACCGCGCGAGCAGCGCCGTGGCTCGTGGAGCCGTCCGGTCGCGGAAGCTCTCTGCGAAGCGATGAGTGCCGTTGCAGCCGAATTCGCCGAGTTGGCGGAACACATAGCAGGCCAGGCATTCTCCGGGCCGAGGGGCGAAGACGCGGGCGGTTTCCGCGTCGATGATCGTTCTGACGTCGTTGTCAATGGTGTTCTCGTCCATGACCACACCGTTCCAGACGGTACTGACATGAAATGACGCAGATGCGTTCCGCTCACCGATTTTCGTCCTATTCCTGCTGGTCACGGCCGGAGAATGTTTCTCACCTTAGAATCGTGACCATGAGCATTCTCGTCATCGGTGAAGCCCTCATCGACATCGTCAGCACGAACGGCGCTCCCGACCGCTATGCACCGGGCGGAGCCCCGGCCAACGTGGCGCTCGGCCTGGGCCGCCTCGGTGACGATGTCGAGTTCCTCACCGATGTCGGTGATGACTTCCACGGCGGATTCCTTCTCGCCCACCTGCGGGAGTCCCAGGTCGACGTTCTCACTTCCCCGCGCGGCGCCACATCCACGGCGCTGGCTCGACTCTCGGAGGACGGATCGGCCGAGTACGAATTCCAGCTGCGGTGGGATCCCGATTCATCGCTTCTCGGAAGAAATGCCCATTCCGTCCTGCATTTCGGGTCGATCGCAGCATTCCTGTCACCGGGTTCCGCCGTGATCGATCGGCACCTCGATGATGTCGCGGAGCAGTCAGATCAGCAGAGAGACAGACCCCTCGTCTCCTTCGACCCGAACATCCGGCCGTCGATCATCGGTTCCCACGAGGAGGCCCTGCCGCGGTTCGAAGCTCTCGCCCAGCGTGTCGATGTCCTCAAGCTCAGCGATGTCGATGCCGATTGGCTCTATCCCGACCTCGCCGAAGATGCTCAGATCGATCGTCTGCTCGGACTCGGTCCATCACTGGTGGCGATGACTCGCGGAGGTGACGGTGCGATCCTGGCGACCGCCTCGGCGCGGGTGACAGCAGCTGCGTCTCAGGTCGACGTCACGGACACGATCGGGGCCGGGGACACATTCATGGTCTCCCTCATCCACGACCTGCACGCTCAGGAGGCCGCGTTGTCCGATCTCAGCACGACAGAGCTCACGGGCCTGGGCGAACACGCAGCGGCGCTCGCCGCGATCACGGTCAGTCGCGAAGGCGCCGATCTTCCGTGGGCCGCGGATCTCACGAACTGAGGAATTCGCCGAGCTGTCGCAGG
>JACYYJ010112957.1_pt2 | contig 10227 bp, 7 predicted proteins | sample 8236861 | NCBI WGS metagenome assembly JACYYJ01 (sample SAMN14103086, study PRJNA606662) | landfill metagenome | isolation source: landfill solid waste | place: India:New Delhi, Okhla landfill site | collected 2017-11-05
ATCGCCTCACCGATGATCGAGCCGTTCATCTTCGACTGCCCCACCTCACGCTCGGTGAAGGTGATCGGCACTTCGAGGATCCGGAAGTCCTCCTGCGCGGTACGCCAGGTGAGATCGATCTGGAAGCAGTACCCCTGGGAGGCGATGCGCCCCAGCGGCAGGCGTTGCAGCACCCGGCGGCGGTAGGCCCGGAATCCCGCGGTGATGTCGGAGACCGGGACCCCGAGTGCGATCCGCGAGTACAGGTTGGCCGCCCGCGACAGCAGTTGCCGGTGAGGCGGCCAGTTCACGAGCGCCCCGCCCGGCACGTAGCGCGACCCGATGACCAGATCGGCGTCGACCAGCGCGTCGAGCAGCCGGGGCAGGTCCTCGGGGGCGTGCGAGCCGTCGGCGTCCATCTCGACGACCGTGGCGTAGCCGCGTTCCAGCGCCCAGCGGAACCCCGCGATGTAGGCGGCGCCGAGACCGGCCTTCTGCGTGCGGTGGAGGACGTGCACGCGGTCGTCCTCGTTCGCGAGCTTGTCGGCGACCTCGCCCGTGCCGTCCGGACTGCCGTCGTCGACCACCAACACGTGCACCTGCGGCAGCACCGTGTGGAGCCGACCCACCAGTGGCGGGAGATTCTCCCGCTCGTTGTAGGTCGGGATGATCACCAGCACCGGGTCGGTCTCATCCGTGTGCTGTGTGCCCTCCGCCATGCTGCTCCCCTTCTGTCGCGTCTGCGCGCATTGTGGTCCTCATCGAGTGCGACCGGAGCACGAACCCGGCGACCACTGCGGCGAGCGCGGCCCCGACCAGCGCGTACTCGGTCCACGCACCGAGTCGATCCGACAGCGTAGTCTGCTGGCGCAGGGGCACGTCGGCGACCATTGAGGTGGCCGTGTACAGGCTGGTCGAGCGCATCACCTCGCCGTCCGGCGCGACGATCGCACTGATGCCGCTGGTGGCTGCCACGACGACCGCCCGGCCGTGTTCGACCGCCCGCACCCTCGACATGGCGAGCTGCTGGTGGCTCATCTCACCCGGTCCGAACCACGCGTTGTTGGTGGGTGTGACGAGCAGCTCGGCACCGGCGAGCACGTTCTCCCGCGCCACGTAGTCGTAGGCGACCTCGTAGCAGATGACCGGCCCGATTCGCGTGCCCGCGACGTCGAGGGCGGCGGCCTCCTCGCCCCACCGCATGTCGCGGGTGTCGTCGACGAACGGGGTGAACCAGCGCGCGATGTCGCGCACCGGGACGTACTCGGCGAACGGCACCAGCTCGCGCTTGGTGTACTGCCCGGTGATGCCCTGCCCGGGCTCCCAGACGAGCGTGGCGTTCGCCGTGAGGTCGCTGCCGTCCGGCCGGTGGAGCGAGCCGACCAGCATGGGCACGTCGAACTCCTCGGCGAGCGCGTCCAGCAGCGGGTCACCACCGCGGACGTCGGTGGCCGTCTCGGGCCACACGACGAGATCCGGGCGCGGGACCGCGCCGGAGCGGATGTCCTCCAACAGTTTCGCGCTCTCGGCGAAGTGGTTGGCGCGGATCTCCTCGCGCCTGCCCAGCAGGCCGATCCCCACGTCGGGGGCGTTGCCCTGCACCACGGCGACCGTGCGGGTGCCCGACTCGGGAGCCGTCGGGATGGTGGGCCAGGTCGCCAGCCCCGCGACCACGGGCAACACCACGGCGAGCGCGGGCGCGACCCACCGGCGGCTCGGCCGGAGACCGCCCTCCCGCACCCGCACCACCAGCTGCGCGAGCCCGAACCCGGTGACGAGCACGGCGAACCCGAGCAGCGGCGCCCCACCGAGCGAGGCGAGGGACAGGTAGGCGCCCTCGGCCTGGCTGAATCCCACCCGGCCCCAGGGGAAGCCGTTGAACGGCCAGCGCAGCAGGACCGCCTCCTGCAGGAGGAACACCAGCGCCTGCCACACGGGCGCACCGGGCAGCCTCGACACGACGGGGAACAGGGCACAGGCCAACGCCACGAAGACCGACAGCACCGCGGTCAGCGCGAGCCACGGCGCGGGCCCGAACTCCTCGCCGAGGAAGTCCTGGATCCACACGAGGTGCGCCAGATTGAACGCGACGCCGAACACCAACCCGTAGCCCGCGGCACCCCACCCGCCGCGTCGGTGCAGGACGAGCCCGAGTCCAGCGAAGGCGAACGGCACCACCCACCACCACGAGCGGGGCGCGAACCCCGCGTGGAAGAGCAGTCCGGAGCCCGCGGCGAGCGCGAGGCGCGCGGCGACGGCCGCGAATCGACGGCCGCGTGGCCGGTCGGCGGCGGTCGCCGCGCCCGACGGGGAAGCTGTGGCGGTCACGCGCTCAGCCTATGCCCTGGTCGGAGCGGCCGAGGCGGCGCCGGAGCCGTCCGTCGCGCCGGCCTCGTGGATCACCGTCCCGGCGCGCACGGTGCGCACGCACGTCGGCAGGGCCGCGCCGGGATCGAGCGGAGGCAGGCCCGGGACACGCGAGCGGGGATCGGTGGACCACCGCTGGACACGGCTGTCGGGCGTGGCGACGACCAGCTCGTCGGCGTCCCAGACGGCGTAGTGGGCGGGAGCGCCGGGCACGAGACTGCCCGTCACGCCGTCGTTGACCCCGGCCGCGCGGTGCCCGCCCCGGGTGTGGGCGTTGAAGGCGGCGCGCGCGGAGATCCCGGACCCCGGAGTGCGGTGGTGGACGGCGGCCCGTACCCCGCTCCACGGGTCGAGCAGCGTCACCGGGGCGTCGGATCCCAGCGCGAGGGAGACGCCCTCCGCGGCGAGCATCGAGAACGGGTTGAGCCCGGCGGCCCGGTCGGCCCCGAGCCGGGTCGCGTACATCCCGTCCGCACCTCCCCACAGGGCGTCGAACGCGGGCTGCACGGACGCGGTCACGTTCCACCGCGCCAGCGCCGTCGCCTGCTCCTGGGTGACCATCTCGACGTGGTCGAGCCGGTGCCCCGCGCTGGCGAGAGCGCGGTGCCCGACGGCCTGCTCGGCCAGCCTGAACGCCTCGACGACCTCGGTGACGGCGGCGTCGCCGATGACGTGGAAGCCGGCCTGCACCCCGGCCTCGGTGCACGCGACGACGTGGTCGGCGATCGTCCGGGCGTCGAGGTAGCGGGCGCCCGTCGTGTCGGGCCGGTCGGTGTAGGGCGCGCTCAGCGCGGCCGTGTGGGAGCCGAGGGCGCCGTCGACGAACAGGTCGCCGCCGAGACCGCGCAGGCCGAGCTCGCGGGCGAGGTCGAGCGACGACTCGTCGGCGAGCGCTCCCCAGTACGGGACCACCTCGACCTGCCCCGGTTCGGCGGCGAGCCGCAGCAGGGCGCGCAGGTCGTCCTCGCCGCAGATGTCGGGGCCCGCGCACTCGTGCACGCTCACGACACCGGCCGCCGCGGCGGCCCGGAGGAAGGCCCGCTGGGCACGCTCACGCTGCTCCGGCGTGATCGCTGCGTAGGCCGCCCGGCGGGTCGCGTGGTGCGCGGCCCGGGTCAACGGCCCGTCGGGCGAGTAGCCCTCCGCGCGCGCGGCGTCCGGGATCAGGTCGAGCAACGCGCTCGACACCAGCGCCGAGTGGACGTCGACGCGGCTCAGGTACACGGGCACGCCGCCCGCGGCGTCGTCGAGCTCCGCACGGCTGGGCAGCCGCGGGCTCGTCCAGCACGTCTCGTCCCAGCCGTGCGCGAGCAGCACCTCCCCGGGTGTGGCGGCGGCCCGCACGGCCGCCAGCAGTTCTCCCGCGTCGCGCACCCCGGTGAGGTCGAGCCCGGTGAGGTGGAGACCGGTGTTGGTCGCGTGGACGTGCGCGTCGACGAAGGCGGGCGCGACGAACGCACCGTCGAGGTCGATCACCTCCGCGTCGGGGTGCAGCGCGCGGCCGGGCCCGTCCTGCCCGACCCAGACGACGGTGCCGTCGGTGACGGCCATGGCGGTGGCATCGGGCGAGCTCGGGGTGTGGACGCGTCCGCCGACCAGGAGCGTCGTGTTGCTGCTACTCACGCCCCAGAGTCTGCCACCCTCCTCTATACGGGAGATTTTACGTTCGCGAGCTTCTATGACAGGATATTCTTCACGAGTTGTCGAGACCGAGGAGCAGAAGTGACTGCTACCCAGGAATCTGCTGACCCGTCGATCGAACTCGCGGAACAGCCCTACACCTACCGGCGCGTGGAGTTGGTGGAACCCGACTGGCGACGCTTCCCGGGCTGGCGCGACGTGACGGAGGCCGAATGGCGGGACGCGCAGTGGCAGCGCGTCCACTGCGTGCGCAACGTCAAGCAGCTCCGTGCCGTCATGGGCAACCTGCTGGAGGAGCGCTTCTACGAGGACCTCGTCGCGGACCAGCAGGAGATGGCGACGATGTCGATGCTGCTGCCGCCGCAGATGCTCAACACGATGGCGCCGCACGCCGGCACCGACCCGGCCAAGGTCACCGAGGCCTTCTACGCCGACCCGATCCGGCGGTACATGATGCCGCTGCGCGCCGACCGTGATCCGGACTGGCCCAGCCATCCCCACTCGCAGCGCGACTCGCTGCACGAGGCGGAGATGTGGGTGGTGGAGGGACTCACCCACCGCTACCCCACCAAGGTGCTGGCCGAGCTGCTGTCCACGTGCCCCCAGTACTGCGGTCACTGCACCCGCATGGACCTCGTCGGCAACTCGACTCCACTGATCGACAAGCACAAGCTGGCGCTGAAGCCGGTCGACCGGCAGGACGCGATGATCGACTACCTGAAGCGCACGCCGGGCGTGCGGGACGTGGTGGTCTCCGGCGGTGACGTGGCCAACGTGCCGTGGCACCAGCTGGAGGCGTTCCTCATGCGGGTGCTCGACATCGAGACCGTGCGCGACATCCGGCTGGCCACCAAGGCGCTCGCGGGGCTGCCGCAGCACTGGCTTCAGCCCAAGGTCGTCGAGGGACTCGCCCGCGTGGCCGGCACCGCGCGGCGCCGCGGCGTGAACCTCGCGATCCACACGCACGTCAACCACGCCCAGTCGGTCACCCCGCTGGTCGCCGAGGCCACCCGCACCGCGCTCGACGTCGGCGTGCGGGACGTGCGCAACCAGGGCGTGCTGATGCGGGGCGTCAACGCCACCTCGGCCGACCTGCTGGACCTGTGCTTCGCGCTGCAGGGCGAGGCGAACATCCTGCCGTACTACTTCTACATGTGCGACATGATCCCCAACGCCGAGCACTGGCGCCTGGCCGTGTGGGAGGCGCAGGAACTCCAGCACGCGATCATGGGCTACCTGCCGGGCTACGCGACGCCGCGCATCGTCTGCGACGTCCCGTACGTGGGCAAGCGCTGGGTGCACCAGATCGCCGAGTACGACCGCGAGCGCGGCATCTCGTACTGGACGAAGAACTACCGCACCGGCATCGAGCTCGACGACCCGGAGGCGTTGCGCCGCCGCTACCCGTACTACGACCCGGTGTCGACGCTGCCCGAGGCCGGGCAGCAGTGGTGGCGGGAGAACGGCTGAGGCCGAAATCCGCAAGATCGGTTGCGGCGACCGGGGACGGCGTTAGCATGCGGCATGCCCGCCTGGCGAAGATCACCTTCGCGCCCGCTGCCCCGGTTGCCGTGGACCACGGCGCCCCGCGCGGCGCTGTCGAGCCCGCTCACCCTCGTCGCGGCGACGATCACCGCGCTGCTGTCGTGCTTCCTCGGGATGGGCGCCGTGCTCCATGCCTCGGCCTCGGGTGGTTCGACACTCGACTACCAGTCGACGACGGTGTGTCCCGACGCCTACGGCCCGGTGATCACCAAACCGCGCGTCGAACCGGCACAGGTGCGACCCATCACCGAGGTCGTGGAGCGCCACGCCGCCGCCCACGGCTTCGGCACACCGACGGTGAGCCTCTTCAGCGGCCTCGTCCCGGGCGCGGACTTCGGCACCGGTGACGGCTACACCGTCCGGCTCGCGTACCGCGACGGTGGCACCGACCAGCTCTCCCTCGTGCGCGGCAGTGACTCCCCCGGCCTGTGGGCGGGTCGCGACCTCGCCGACTTCGCGGGCATCGAGCCGGGCAGCCGGGTCGTCAACGCCGACTGGCCCGGCGTCACGGGCATCTACGCCGATCTCCACAATCCCGCGCCGCGTGCATGGTGCTCGGTGCAGGATCTGGCGGTGCAGAACCGGCTGGTCGACCACATCGCGACCGGCTCGGTGGTGTTCGCGACCGACCGGGCGAGCTTCGACGAGGCCACCCGGCAGCATGGCGCGCTCGAACGGCTGACCATCACCTTCTCGACGCCGCCTCCGCGCACCCTGGCCGAGGCCGAGGACACGCGACGGCGCGGGGAGGCCCTGCTCGCGGACGTCCGGGAGGAGCTGCGCGCCCAGGGGCTCGGCGATGCCCTGCTGTCGCAGCCGTTCGCGCGCTCGACCGACCTCGCCCAGCAGGCGCAGGAGACGGTGACCTGGTCGCTTCTGCCCCTCACCGCGCTCGGCATCGGCGTCGGACTCGCCGGGGCGGCCACCGTGGGCCTCCAGTGGTACCACCGGCGTCATGCGCTGGTGCGGTTGCAGTCCGCTCGCGGGCACGGCTCCGTCGCCGTCGGGCTGTTGGCGGCGGCCGAGCTCGGGCTCCCCGTCGTGCTCGGGGGTGTGGCCGGTGCGGTGCTGGCCCGGCTCACCGTCCCGCTGTACGCGCCACCGGGCCTGTTCGGCTCCGGTGCCGAACTGACCGGGGTGGCCGTGGCCGGAGGCATCCTGCTGGCGGTGCTCGTCCTGCTGGTCACCGTGGTGGCTCTGCGCGCCCACCGCGAGTTCGGCCTCGGGCTCACCTCACCTCGACGCGGGAGACGACTCCTGGCGTCCGTGCCGTGGGAGTTGCTCACGGCGGGCGTGGCCGTCCTGGGCTGGTCGCGACTGCCCCGGTACGGGGACGTCGCCTCCACCGCGCCCGTTCCCCGGACCGATCCGCTCGCGCTGATCTATCCCGTGGCGGTCGTGCTGACGGTCGGACTCGTGGTCGCTCGACTCGCGTGGTGGGGTCTCGGGTCGTCGCATCGCCTGCGCTGGTGGTCCCGGCCCGCGGTCCAGTGGGCGGTGCGCCGCCTCGCTCACGCCCGCGCGCCGGTGACCGGCGTGCTCGTCGTCGCCGTGCTCGCCGTCGGCACCCTCGCCGTCGGTTCCTCCATCGCCTCCGGCCAGCAGCAGGCGCTGGCGGTGAAGTCGGGAGTGTTCGTCGGAGCCGAGTCGCGTACCGACGTCGAGAACGCGGTCGGACGCGGCGACCTCGCGTTGCCGGACTCGCTGGCACGGTCGAGCACGGTCTTCGGCACCTTCGACACGGGCGACGTGGGCACCGTGCTCGTGATCGACCCCGAGACCTTCGCGGAGGCCGCGTTCGTCGAGCACCTGCCGCGCGAGGACGTGGACCGGATGCTCGCCGCCCTGCGTTCACCTCCCGACGACACCGTGCCCGCGATCCGGGTCGGTGGCGCCGCCGAGACCGCGACCACCGCTCTGGGTGAGCTCCGCGCGGTCGGCGCCATCGACGTGGCCCCGGTTCTCGGGGCACAGCAGGGTTACCTCGTGCCGCGCACGGCACTCGACGCGCAGCGCATCGACCAGGTACCGCAGTGGGCGGTGCTGTCGACGCTGTCCGTCGAGGCCGTCGGCGCCGCCCTGCGCGACGCGGGCGTCGTGCACATGAACGCGGCGGATCGCGACACCGCACTCGACGCCCTCCCGTTCTACGTCGTCGAGTGGACGTTCTCGTTCGTCACGCTGCTCGGCGCGACGCTCGGGGTGGCCGCCGCCCTCTCGCTGCTGATCGCGGTGGAGGTACGGCGGCGACAGAACACGCTGGCCGGTGCCCTGGCGATGCGGATGGGCCTGCGCAGTCGCTCGCTGTGGGCGAGTCACGCCACCGAGCTCGGCGTGGTGGCGTTCTCGGCGATCGCCGTCGGGCTGGTCTGTGGCCTCACGGTCGCAGCCGGGTCGATCCAGCGGTTCGATCCGGCACGGTGGCTTCCACCGGCGTCCGGGCTGACCGGCCTCACGCCGTTCGTCGTGACGGTCGTCGTGGCCGGGCTGGGCGTGACGGCCGTGGCGTGCTGGATCGCGGTGCGTTCGGTGCGCACCGCCCGAGTCGCGGAGTTGTTGCGTGACTGACGTGCCGATGTACGAGCTGGACACGGTCGACGTGGAGTACGCCGTGCCGTCCACCAGCGAACGCGTGACCGGACTGCGCGACGTCAGCCTCACGATCCCCTCGTCGGGGCTGACCGTCCTCGCCGGACCGTCGGGCTCCGGGAAGTCCACTTTGCTCCGCGTCCTGTCCCTGTTCCAGACCCCCACGCGGGGAACGCTCAGGTTCCGGGGAGCCGCGGTGGCGCAGTCCTCACGGCGACGTCGGGCGCTGCGCCGGGAGTCGATCGGCCTGGTGTTCCAGAACCCGTCGGACAACCTGGTGCCGCACCTGTCCGTGTCGGACAACCTGCACGCCGCCGCCCAGTCGGCGAACCGCCGGTGCGATCCCGCCGCGCTGCTCGAACGGCTGGGCCTGGACGGCACCGGCACGTCGCGGATCGCGGCGCTGTCCGGCGGCCAGCAACAGCGCCTGGCGTTCGCCTGCACGCTCGCCCGGGGCACCCCGGTGGTGCTGGCGGACGAGCCGACCTCCCAGCTCGACGACCGCTCCGCGAGCCACGTGCTCGACGCGATCGACGTGCTGCGTGCCGACGGCGTGGCCGTGGTCGTCGCCTCGCACGACGAACGACTGATCGAGCGCGGGTCCCGCGTGGTGAGGATCCGGTCGGGAGAGATCGTGGCCGAGAACGAGGGACGGGAGGTCGCGCGATGACGGTCGAACACGTCGAGGCCGAGGTGACGCCGCCACCGAAGGAAGCCCCGGCCCTGGCGGCCCGCGGGCTGTGGCGTCGCTTCGGCCGGGGCAACACGGAGGTCGAGATCCTCAAGGGGGTGGATCTGCACGCCGAGGCGGGCGAGATCATCACCATCACGGGCCGATCGGGTTCGGGCAAGACCACGCTGCTCGCGTTGCTGTCGGGCTTCGACATCCCCGACGAGGGCACGGTCACCTTCCGCGGCGAGCCGGCGGGCGAGGTGCCGTGGTCGGTGTGCGCGGTCCTGCCGCAGGCGCTGGGACTCGCGGAAGAGCTGACCTGCGCCGAGAACGTCGCGCTGCCGCTGCGCCTGGGACCCCGCCCGGCCGCCGCGGTGGAGGCCGTCGTATCGGACGTGCTCGGCGAGCTCGGGGTGGCCGAACTCGCCGACCGCTACCCCGCCGAGCTGTCCTTCGGTCAGCAGCAGCGGGTCGCGCTCGCGCGCGCCGTGGCTCCCCGTCCCGCGGTGTTGCTGGTGGACGAGCCGACGGCACACCTCGACCCGGCATCCACCGAGGTGGTGCTGACGCTGTTGCGGCGCGTGGCCGACGAGGGGACCGCCGTCGTCGCCGTCACCCACGACCCGGCCGTACGCGACGTCGCCGACCGCCGGTGGGAACTCGACGGCGGCGTGCTCGTCTCCGGCTAGTCCCGCCGTCCGATCCGGACATCGTGCCCGCACCCACGGCGGCGGTTCGACGTGGTCCTTCTCCCCACGCTCGACATCAGAAGTGGTCGAGCAGGCGACCGAAGCGCTCCACCGTGAGCAGGCGGTCGACGGCGAGATCGAGCTCCGCGTGTTCCAGCACCCACGTGTTGTCGTTGGGCACGTACACCGCCCCCAGTCCGGCGGCCAGCGCGGGCAGGATGTCCGAGCTCGGCGAGTTGCCCACCATCCACGTCGTCGCAGGGTCGAGTTCGTGGCGCTCGACGATGCGCGTGTACGTGCCGGTCTCCTTCTCGGGCACCACGTGCACCGCGTGGAAATGCGGGCGCAGTCCCGAGGCGTCGAGCTTGCGCCACTGGTCGTCGGTGTCGCCCTTCGTCACCAGCACCAGCGGATACCGCTGCCCGAGCGCCTCCAGGGTCTCACTCACCTCGGGGATCGACTCGATACGACAGTCCAGGACGGCCTCCGCCAGCCGTCGCAGGTGCTCACCTTCGCCAGGGGTCGCCGCGCGCCCGTGGATCCGTTCCAGGCAGTCGCCGAGACTGCGGAGGAACACCGCGGCGCCGTAGCCGTAGCGCGCGGAGTTGGCTCGCTCGACCTCGCCCAGGAGTCGGCGGATCGCTGCCGCGTCGAGTCCGGGCCGCTCCTGCCATCCGCAGAAGTCGTCGATGGCCCGCTCGAACACGACGTTGCACTCCCACAGAGTGTCGTCGGCGTCGAACA
>JACYYJ010083005.1_pt1 | contig 10226 bp, 10 predicted proteins | sample 8236861 | NCBI WGS metagenome assembly JACYYJ01 (sample SAMN14103086, study PRJNA606662) | landfill metagenome | isolation source: landfill solid waste | place: India:New Delhi, Okhla landfill site | collected 2017-11-05
GGGAGGACAGAGGAGGGTTGGAAGATGCCTGCGGGCAGTAGGTGGACCATCCCGCCACCGCCTGCGACGCTGGCGGAATCGCGTTGGTGTAGGACGACGCTGGGGCTCTCGCCACCTCGGATGGTCAGGGTGCCGATTGCGCCCATGAGCGGGCGGCGGCTCAGGTCGAACGGATTTGCGATCAGCTTGCGGAATGGGAGTCGTCGCATGGATGCGCGTGGCATGACGGTTTCACTGTCGCCGTCGAAGGCCAGGTGATGAGCGGCGAATTCGTGGGCCAGTGCCTCGTTGGTGTCCACGGCATCGAAGAAACCCATCTGCCCGAAGTGCATGCGCGGCTGGGTCCAGTCGAGCCCAAGCAGGCGAAAGCACAGTCGGTTCTCGAACAGGCGTGGCGCGGCGAGGTTGCGGATGGCGTCGTGGTAGCGGCGATACCGAGCGTCGACGGTAGCCAGCGGACGGACGGGAGCGCTTTCCGTTTCTTCTCCGGTGACCGTGGGCTCGACAACCACGGAGTCCAACGTCAGTGTGATCTCGTCCAGCGGGATGGGCTGGGCCGGTATCCACGTGGGTGAGCTGATAGCACCCGTGTTCCTCAACCCTGGCACGCGATGGTCGCTGTACAGGGACTCGGCGAGCACGGCAAGGTCGCGGCGATGTCTGCCCAAGGCCGAGCGGATCTGGCGCCACTCGTCCTGGTCACGATCGACGTGCGGCTCGGCATCCGTGGGGGCCGTGGCCGTGGCGAATGTGAGCGGTTCGCGGAGGGTCTCGGTCTGGTCCTGTTCGTTTTGGATACGACGCGGTCTGCGGAATCCGAGTTCGTCTCCTGCGCAGCCGAAGAATTCGGCGAGCAGCCGGCGATAGAAGGGCTGTGGCCACACGACCTCCCCGCGTTCCCATCGGCCGATGGTCTTGCGGGTGATCTGCGGGTACTTGCCGTGCCGGTTGGCCGCGAGACCGGTCAGCTCGTCAGCGAGGTCTTGTTGTGACAAGCCTGCTCGCTCGCGAAAGGCGATCAGCACAGTGTTGGGTACACGCGGTTCGACGGATGGCACAGGCCCACGTTAGATCCTGTCCGGCCAGCAAACCGGGATGTCCCCTCAATGTCCCCGATCTGGCCCAACACTGGGCGCTGTTGGTGGTCGATCTTCTCCCTGCTGGCTGGTGGACTCATCAGCATCGTTACACCAGGTCAAACAGGGGGCACGATGAGCAACCTCGATCACCCGGACAGATGTCCAACACTTGCACCACTCGTACCGGCCATTCCGGGAATGGCGTGGACCGAGAACCGAGCGGCTGCTGTCGAACTGGCCAGTTATGGATGGCCCGTGCTGCCGGGAACCTATCAGCTTGCTGAGCACGGGGTATGGCTGGGCAAGCACGGCGCAGCCGGGCTGGAACCGGCCTCAGCCCTGTGGCAGGTAGACACGACGACCGACCCCGACGTGGCGATGGAGTGGTGGACACGACGGCCGTATTCGGTGTTGCTGGCGTGCGGAGTCGGGGTCGACGCGGTGGAATTATTCGCCCCTCACGGTCAGTGCGCCTTGACGCAGCTCTCGCCGCCAATGCGCGGCCCAGTCGCCGCAACGCCGTTCGGCTCGTGGTTGTTCTTCGTCCGCAGTGACGATGAACCGCTGCGTCCAGAACTGGCAGCAACGGGGCATGCGCAGTTACACGCTCGCGGGGCCTGGCTGCCGATTCCTCCAACGGCGCGTGAGGGCCTGCCGTACCGCTGGCAGGTTCCGCCGTCTGAAGTCGGTTGGGTGCTTCCCGCCTCAGCCGATGTTCAACGAGTTCTGGTCGCGTCGCTGAGCCATCCGGCCGACAGCGCACGACCGAGCCTCACCTGAGTAAGCCGCGCCTGTGCCGAGGGTGTCCCGACCGCCCTCGGTCCAGGCGCCCCCACGCTCAATTCGCCCCAAGGGAGGTGCCGATCATGACTAATGGCGGTGAGCCGACCACGCAGTCGCACGTGCCGCACGTGCGGGAGGTCCTGCCCCGGTCCGCCTCGATCATCGAGACGTTTCGTGACACCAGCAGCAATGATCATCCGGGGCAGTACGTCTTGGACATGGCAAACGACTTGGCAGCCCATCATCAGCGGCAGTGGCATGCCGAGGATGCCAGCCGCGCTCCGGGCGCGTCCGCTGAGGACGTCGCCGCCGGCAAGCGGCTCATCGATGAACTCAACGCCCGGCGTGTCGCCTTGGTCGAGCAGGTTGACGAGTGGGTGGCGAGGCAGGTCCACAATGTTGTCCCTCACGCTTCCCTGCACACCGAAACCCTCGGCTCGGTGATCGACCGTCTGGCGATCGCGTGGGTCCGCGCGAACAACTTGATCAACTCAGGTCACGCCCGCGATCGAGCCCGCTTGGCGCTGCGGCAGCTCGCCGAGCTGGCCGACGCCTACGACGACCTGATTCGTGAGGTCGCCGCCGGCCACCGGCGGCTCCCGGCGTGGCGCCCTTTGAAGGCCTACAGGAGCGCATCGTGACCACGGACGCAGACCACCACCTGTCGGTGTCACTCAACGGTGCCGACAACGTGGGAAAGACCACGCAGCTTGGCTGGCTGCACCGTGGGATGCCTAACGCCCGCCTGGTGGGCACCGTTGATGCCTGGGATTCCCGGTGGCGCGAGGTCGCTGCGGGCGACTTCGCCCACTGGTGGTTTGTCGGCTCCACCACTACCGAGCACGTCGGCTTGATGCTGGGCAGTCATGTCGCCCGCCGCGCCGCGAGCGGGCCACTGGCATTGGAGGACCGGGGGCTGCCCATGCTCCGGGCCACGTGCGCTGCCACTGCCGCGCTCAAGGACGGTCTGTCGCCGTCGAAGGCGTTGCGGCTGGTGGACCGTATCGCGGCCGATCTCCCGGCCGCCGCCTCTCGTCGCGAAATGCATGTGTTGTTACGCCGGTTCGACGATCCCGCGCGCGAGGCGGCCCAGGCGCTGGCGCGTGAGCCGGAACCGGTCACCGAGCGGTATGCCGCCTACCAGCGCATGCTCGCGGAGATCCTGGCTGTTCAGGTCGAACGCGGGGAGTACCACACGGTGCTCGACCTGGGCGATGCTCCGATTCTGGAGGTTCAGCGAAGACTTCGCGCGTGTTTTGCGCAGGCGGGTGTCGACGTGCCGCCGCTGCCGGATGATGTGCTGGACCGGCTGTGGGTGCTGGGCGGCATGTCCGAGAGTGGCAAGAGCACCGTCGGTGAACTGTTGCGGGATGAGCACGGCGTCACCCGGTTGAAGATTGGCTACCTGCTGGAAGTCGCCGCGCTGCGGGCCGGGGTCGCCGAGCCGTACCAGCGCTGGTCGGAACGGGAGCAGGCGGAGCGGCTCGCCGAGGAGATCCTGCGGTTGGCCGAGACGACGAAGGCGCGCACGATCAGCTTGGAAAGCGCCCACCGCTTCGAGGCGACCGCTCACCTGAAACGGGTCTGGGGTGAACGCTGCCAGGTCGTGTACGTCGATGCGGACGTGGCCATCCGGGCGAGCCGAGCCGCGGAGCCCGAGATTCGGTTGCGCGGTCGCGACGTGATCAAGCGCGAACGTGGAGCGGACCGGATCGCCACGATCGCCGATCACGTCATCGACAACTCCGGGCCGCTGAGCGCACTCAAGCTCACCATCAACCGACTGGTGTCCGCAGTCGACCTGCCGAAGGTTGCGCTGCACGCGAGCAGCCCGGTAACCCAGAGCGGGTGGTTGGGGCAGGCCACCGACCATGTCCTCGACGAGCAGGTCGCGCTCGTGCTCGCGACGGGCAGCACGGGGACCGCGAGTTGGCGCGACGGGTGGAGCGATCTGGACCTGCTCGTGGTCCGCGACACCGCGTCGGCGACGTGGTTGCGCGACGTAGCCGGCACGCTGCCCGCCCCCGATAGCCGCAAGGTCGGTCTCAGTGTCTTCACCACCGCCGACATCGATGCGCTGCGGGTGCCGCCCCGCGTCGTGCAGTCCCTGCGCCGTGCCGCCCAAGGCATCGGGGTGCTCTACCGACGAGTGGGCTACCTGCTGCCGGTGCCGGTCACTGCCCAGGGCGATCGCACCAGCCGGGGCGAGCTGGGGCTGGTGCTGATGACAACCCGACGGCTACTCGCCGCCGACCCACCGGACGTGCGCGCCGTACACAAACACCTGGTGCTGCTGGCGAAGATCCTGCTGCGGGCCGACGGACACGACTTCCACGACGCCGACGACGTGCTCACGGCATTCCGTGAACTGCACCCCGCAGCCGGATGCTCGCCTCCCACGCTGGCCGACCTCATCCATCGCCCCCACGATCCGGTCCTGTGCCGACAGCTCCTCGACGCGACGGATCGGCTACTGACCTACCTCGACCGACTCTCTCATCCATCCCCCGACCGCCCCTGTTCGCGGCGCTTCGCGCCCAGTCACATCGTGAGGACAAACCAATGACCACTGTTCCCGAAGACCTCGCCTACCAAGCCCGCCGTATCCGCCGTCTCGGCGTGCCCCCGCAGACTCGGGATGTCCGGATCGTCCACGAACTGGACGGCATCCTCGACCAAGTCCATCCCCCGGCACTTCTCCGGGCTGGCAGTGCCCTGTGGGAGGCGTGGTCGCGCCACCCGGAGTTCACGGCCCCGGACGTGCTGCTCGGGCTGGATGCGGGCGGCATCCTGCCCACCGTCGCCGTCGCCCTGGCCAGTGATCTTCCGTACCGGCTGGCTTGGAAGCTCGACCTCGACCTCCCGCACAAACGGCGCTTCACCGAACCTCACGCCCGCCGCACCGAGGTCTTCACCTACGGCGACCTCGCGGGAACCCGCGTGCTCATCGTCGATGACGAGGTCACCACCGGGAACACGCTGGCCAACCTGATCACGGTGCTCCGCGACTCGGCCGTCGAGGTGACCGGTATCGCGTGCCTGATCGAGGACACCACCGGTAACGCTCGGCCGCTGCTGGAATCGCTGGGAGTACCGCTGTGCACCCTCACGCAACTGTGAGCCCGTGGACGATCGACACCGTCACGCGCCAGCACGGCGGACCGATCATCGTCCCCCACCAACATGCACCCCTGGCCCGCGCGCTGCCCTACCGGCGCGCGGCTGGGGAACTTCCCTCCTACACCAGCGGCGCAGGCGCGATCAGCCAATGTGGCTGGTCGGTGGTCCTGGGCGACCGCGGTCTCGGTGATGTCCTGTTTGCCCTGGGACTCGTCCAAGCCCTCGCCGCCGGCACCGGACCCGATCGAGAGTTGCACTACCAAGGACCGCGCCCACGCCTGCTGCAACGCTGCCGACTGCCTCTGTCCACCAGCTTCAACAACGGCCCGCACACCATCCACACCAGCCACGGCAGGGGACTGACATTCCACGCGATTCCCGAAAGGCCTCCAGCATGGCTCGACATCCTCGATGACGAACTCGTCGAGGTCCACGCTGCCCTGCCGATGCGGTACTACCTCGCCGCCGAGCAAATCCTGGGTGTTCGGCTGCCCGCCGACCGTGCGCCGCTCCCAGCGTTCACGTCGAGCGAGCAGGCACGACCGTTCCACGTCGTATTTGTCTCGGCGACCAGCTGGCCGAGCAGGAAGGACTACGGCGGGACCGGTTTCGCGCGCATCGCAGCCATCCTCACCCAGCGTTTCCCAGTGCCGTGGACATTCACCTTGATCACCAGTACCGACGCCGAACCCACACCGCTGGAGGGCATCGAGATTCTGCCTGGCCTGGATGCCGTGGATTGCCTGGACGTGTTCGCCTCGGCCGAGGTCGTGATCGGTAATGACACGGGACTGACCCATCTGGCGGCGCTGACCGAACGCCCGGACGGAACCAGCCCGCACGTCATCGGGCTCTACGGTCGCCACGCGCACACCAAGTGGACCACCGGGGCCGCACGCCACCACGCCCTCGCGACCCCGTTTTCTCGGATGTTGGCGCTGGCCGACCGTTGCCCGGTTCGTGACCACCTGGACGACACGCTGTGGTCACAGACAGTGAACCTCGCCGACATCCCGGCCGAGAGCATCGCCGACTTCGCCAGCGAAATCGCCGGCTGGTGGTGACTGCTCATGCTGAGGATCACCAACCATCGACGCTTCACGGCCAATCACACCTGGCACGTCGACTGGGCCGGACACGCTCTGTTCGTCAAGGCCAACCCACACCACGACGAGGCTCGCGCCGAACGCGCTGGACACGCCCGCCTCCGCTCGCTCTATCCTGTGCCGACGCTTCGCACCTCACGACGATTCGCCCGCTGGACGGTGCTCGTCTACGACCGGTGGCCTCACCTTGGCCACGACAGCGGCCTTCTGCTCGACGAGATCACCCACGCCGACCTCGCCCGCGACACCCGCCGTCTCGACACCTGCCTGGCCGCCGTGTTCAGCCACTACCAACAGGTCATCGCCCGTACCCTGCGGCACACCATCAACGGCGAGACGATCAGCAAGCTCTACGGCGACCGCGCCGCAGCTGACGGTCGCCTCGACCGGTACTACCAACCCAACGCACCCTGGCAGATCACCAGTGGTACCTGGCGAGTCCGACCCTCGGAGCTGGCGGAGTTGCGGCTGGTCGTCAACGGCCGAGAGCACACTGTCAACTTCGCCGACCTGATGATCCGGTTGCGGGTCCATTTCGCCCGGCACAGCCCGGTCTGGGCCGCCGTCACCCAAGGCGATCCCACCGATCTCAACATCGGCTGGTCACCAGCGGGTGGCCCGGTGTGGTTCGACTACGACACCGGAGGGCTCAACGCGCTACCTGGCGAGTTCGCGTGTTTCCTGCTCTACCAACGCCTCCACGGCGCGTGGCTCACCCCGCACTACAACCACGCCGCATTCCGTGATCACCCCTCGGCGCTTGTCGCACCCAGTCTCGCCGAGCCTGTCGTCCACGTAGAACACACCAAGTCGTCACTGGCGATTCACTATCGACACACGCCCAGCCTCGCACGCCGACATGTCATGCGCCGCTACCTCGACGAGATCATCCGGCCCATCGCGCACCGGCTCGGTATCGACAACCTGATGGCTTGGCTGCGCCCCTACCTGGTGATGCGGCTGCTCGCCGTCTACCACCTCGCTGGCCTCGAACCACGCGACACAGCGCTCTCCCTCGCGCTGCTAGCCCAAGCATTGGACCCGGCTACAGCACTGCCGGACTTCCTCGCTCTCACGCCATCCCGAACGGAGGCCAACTGACTCATGTCCCGTCCTGTCGCCCTTGTCACCGGAGCCGGCTCCGGTATCGGCGCGGCGATCGCCGCACGCCTCGCCGACCGCTACGACCTGATCCTCACCCATCTCCACGACGACCCGGACCTGCGCAACGTGCTCGCCGCGGTCGAACAACGCGGCGCGGCCACCGTGGCGGTCACAGGCGATCTCACCGACCCGATGACGATCGACACGCTCACGCGCGAGGTCGAGCACGTCACTGACCGGCTGGAAGTCCTCGTGTCCAACGCCGGTGCCTACCCTCGCACCCGGTGGAACACTCTCGACCTCGACACCTTCCGTCAGCAGATCGAGATCAACCTCATCGCCCACGCGGCCTGCGCCCGACTCGTCACTCCGGCACTCACCGCACGCGGACACGGCCGCATCATCACTGTGTCCTCGGTGCTCACCCAGCTCGGCCGTGTGGATCTCGCCGCCTACATCGCAGCCAAGAGCGGTCTGGAAGGACTCGTGCGTGCTCTGGCTCGCGAACTCGGACCGCATGGTGTCACCGTCAACTGCGTCCGCGCGGGCTCGATCGAAGTGCCCGCCGAACACGCCGTTGTCGGTGACCACACCGCGATGGTTGCCCGGCAACTCGACCGACAGTGCATCAAACGCCGTGGCCAGCCCGGGGACATCGCTGCCGCCGTCGACTTCCTCGCCTCCCCCGAAGCCGGGTTCATCACCGGTCAGTGCCTCACCATCGACGGAGGCTGGTGCATGACATGACCACCGCCCTGCTCTGGATGCGACACGGCACCTGCGACGACGGACTCTGCCGTCCCGAAGCCCACGCCCGCCCCAGCAGCCCACTCACCATCACAGGCACCGTCGAAACCGAGCGAACAGCCCGCGAGCTGCACAACCACCGCTGGCAGCCGGCACTCATCGCGTCCAGTCCACTGCGCCGCGCCCAGCAGACCGCTGCCATCGTCGCCGAGGCGCTGAACACTCGCCTCACCGAACCGATCAGTGTGTTCGCCGAATGGCGAGCCCCGCACTGCGTCCTGGGCCTCTCCCCCAGTCAGTACCCACCCGACTACGTCACCTGGCGAAACCAACGCGCCCACAACCCGGACAGCGCCCTGCCCGGCGGGGAAAGCCTCCGCGCCTTTGCCGACCGCGCACTCGAAGCCGCGACCATCGCCCACGAGCTAGCCACCGAAAACGGCCCGGTGCTGATCGTGTCCCACCGGTTGCTTATCGGTGCCGTCGCCGCTCTCCACCACGGCTACCGCCACCCCGGCGACATTTTCGGTTACGCCAGCGACTTCCGTCTTGCCCCCGCCCGCCTGTGGACAGCATCACCCCAGGAGACAACGTGATCAACGATCAAGCCGACGATCGGATTTTGCCGCACGAGTCGGATCACGAGCGGACGGTCCGCCATCGGCTCGCCCACCTGCTGGCCACCACACCCGTCCCACCCGAAGAACTGGTCGACAATCTGACCTTGTACCTGCGCAGACAGCCTCTGACAGACCTGCTCTGCCTCGACGCTCTCTATCAGAGGATCCTCAACGTTCCCGGCGTCATCATGGAGTTCGGCGTGCACCGCGGCCGTCACCTCGCTGCCCTCACCGCGCTGCGCGGCATCTACGAGCCGTACAACCCACATCGCCGGATCATCGGCTTCGACACCTTCACCGGTTTCCCTGACGTGACCGACATCGACACGTCCGGCCCCAGCGCCGTCACGGGCAGGTTCGCACTCACCGACGACTACCCACACCACCTACGCGAGGTGCTAGACACGCACGAGCAAAGCGAGCACCTCGGCCACATCCGGCGCACCCTGATCGTCCAAGGCGACGTGCGCGACACGCTCCCGCGCTACCTGGCGGACAATCAGCATACCGTCATCGCGCTGGCCTACTTCGACCTCGACCTCTACGAGCCGACCCGCGACACCATCGACATCATCCGGCCGTACCTCACCAAAGGCAGCGTGCTCGCCTTCGACGAACTCGCCCACGCCAAATGGCCCGGGGAAACCGTAGCCCTGCGCAACACACTCGGCATCGACCACGGCACCCTGCGCACCCTGCCAGGTCGCGCCACACCCGCCTACCTGCTGTGGGGCGCCTAACGGGTTGTGCTGGCTGCGCCCGCCTCGACCAGTAGTGCCTCCCGGTTGGCCAGGATGAACTCCTTCAACGCGGTCGGTTTCAAGTCGATCGATGCGAGATCGTTTCCGCGCAGGTCCACCCGTTCCATCTCATACCCACCCTGTGACGGGTCATTGAACTCCGGGCCGCTACGGGCCGATTCGTCCAAACTGGCCATCCGCGCCACGAAAAAGTGTTGCACCGCAACCCCGGCGTCCTGCGACGAGCTGTACAGAAACACTTGCGAGGCATGCGAGGCTTTGGCCCCTAGTTCCTCCGCCAGTTCCCGGTGCATGGCTGCCTCCACCGAGGTGTCGGTGTCCTCGACACCGCCACCTGGCGCGGTCCAGTACGGCGCCTGCCCCGGCTTTGTCCGCTTGATCAACACCAACCGGCCGAGATCATCGATTAAGACCGCTCGAGCCGAGCGGCGTCCCACGACTAGCGTCAACTGTTCCGTCACGCCGCCAAGCTTACGACTTCGCTCCAATTTCCGATTGCAGTACTAAATGATCAGCGACCATGCGTCACCACTCGAGAACGAGCCGCTCCACGCTGACCGGTTGACATCGCATGGCGCGATTGACCTATCCCGGCGTAGCCGGTACTCCGATCAGCGAGGTGCCCATAGGCTAGGAGCCCGAGATGACCATCGCCCTGCTGCCAGCCACTACGCCATTTCAAGCTGGGGCAAAGCCCCAGTCATCTGTATGTGGAGCTATACACGTGTACCGAGGACAGCGTCGAGTATCTGGTCACCGATGAGGCCTACCCGCGGCTGCTGGAGCGCCGCAGCGCGGCGGAAACCTCGGTGGCGGCATGTTCCGCCGGTGCCCGCAGCGGCTCACTGTCTGGAAGTTCCTGCTCGGCTTAGCCGCAGGCGAGGCTCCTGTTGCGGTTCCAGCAAG
>JACYYJ010116024.1_pt1 | contig 10216 bp, 12 predicted proteins | sample 8236861 | NCBI WGS metagenome assembly JACYYJ01 (sample SAMN14103086, study PRJNA606662) | landfill metagenome | isolation source: landfill solid waste | place: India:New Delhi, Okhla landfill site | collected 2017-11-05
TACCCCGAGACCTTCCTGCAAGGGGAAATGTTCGAGTGGTTCGACCCGGGCGATCCCCTGAACGTCGAGATGCGCATCAAGACGTATTGGACCCCGGTCATCTACGGCATCGCCGGGCGGAACATCGACGCGATCAAAGAAGCGATCCGAGACCACATCCTAGCCAACAGTGACTACAGCAAGGATGACTGGGCGGCAATCTTCCCGGAGATCTTCACTAGCACCGAGTTTGTCTTCGTCCCACTCTGGGGCAACTACTCGATCCCCAACCGGGAACTGGAGAGCGGACTGTACAGTTCGGTGACCAATCTGCAAACGGCACTGGCTCAGGTGCAACGCTTGGTCAAAGGGGAAGGCTACAGCGAAGAATACCTGACCGGTAATGCCGAGGTCTTTGGTGCAGCTTACAAAGCCCTTACCGTGACGGTTGCCGGTGGTCCCCATAACCGCGACAATATCCGCTCCTTTGTCCAACGCTACCCCGATTACATCAACGTCGACACCACCAGCCTCGACTTCAGCCGCATGGCACCGGAGACGCGGCGGTTTGTGCTGGCGTTGATCGAGTTGATCGCCGTGGCTGAGACCATGACCCCGGATTCGGCGCTGCCGATCAAGTTCACCCGGCTGATCCGTGACGGGGTGTTGTACGTGGCGTACAGTCTAGACCGGTTCCAATTGATCGTCACCAGTAAATACTCTTACACCGATCCAACGGTTGGCGAGAGCAACAATGTAGGAGAACCTGAACTATGAGCAGATTATTGATAGCTGCTGCAGAACAAGCTCGGTTGAGTAGCCAGGAACCTGTATTCTTATTAGGAAAACCCCTGCTAAAGGGAACTAAGGACTTAGGGTATTTTGGAGAGTTTACCAGCTCTGAGGTGGCCACTGGGGCTGCCATTCACGCCCTAGCAGGAATGAATACAACAAACTCAATGAATTCTACCGCCGGGTGGTTGGGGTTTGCTTATCAGGGTAAACACCTGCTGGTGGCCAAGAAACCGATCCGTCATTCTGTATCTCTGGCATCACTTAATACACAGGGCGTGCGGGACGGTTCTAAAGTCGTAACGATAGTCAACCATCAATTTCGACTCAGGTTGATCAGGGGCGGGGATGCCAATCCGGCAGCAGGGCCTGGCGGAGAGTGGGATGCACTGATTTACCCTATAGTCGATGGCCGGTGGGCAAGCTTCAGTCTCATTGATCTGGGTGCTGGGGTTGAGCGCGGCGGATGGACGTGGTGCATGGAGCAAAAGAAAGACCAAGTAAATCCATACTGGTATTTACAACGTGGGTACGGTGCGGTAGAGAATTTCCAATTGGTCGAAAACAATAGCCAGAACTCTAATGGCTGGCGCCCTATCCTCGAATTAATTGACTAACATTTTAGAAGGTCCGGTATGAGTGCATTAATTCTTTCAGCCGCTATCATCAGGGCCCAAGGGGAAAATTTCCAACTGCTGGGTCGACAGCTTCAGGCTGGAACTCCTGAACATGGGTATTTCGGAGAGTATTCTGCTGCCGAAGTGATCTCTTATAACGCCCTGGCAGTGCTGACTGGGGTTACAGCCGGCATACTGGTTAACTCCAACGGCAGTTGGCTTGGATTTGCCCTGAACGGCAAGAAACTGCTGGTTGCCAAAACACCAATTCGCCAGAGTATCTCCTGGTCACACTTGAACACAGCAGGGGTAGTGCATGGTAAGCAGGTCGTTGTTCTTGGGCAAACCATGCTGTGCAGGTTGCTAAGTGGCGCCAACGCCGATCCATGTCAAGCCGTCACCGGTAACGACCAAGCAACCACTCATGGATCGGAATGGAACCGCCTGCTCTATCACGTTTCCAGCACTATCGCTTTGCCTGCCGGACAGAGCGTGTCATCCGAAGGAATCACTACGGGTGACTGGGCACAGTTCAGTGATACGGAACTGGGGATACAGGGTGCCATGACTGCCCGGTTCAACTGGTGTAAGGAAGTCTGGGGCAGCGGTGTGAACCGCCTGGTCCGGGGGTCAGGCGGCATCACCAACATGAACCGGGATACCACATCCACTACCTCAGCGATTTACGGCTGGCGTCCTGTCCTCGAATTGGTTGATTGACATACGGACATAGAGGGAGGGGCAGTTGCCCCTCCCCTTTATGCGTCTTGAACCGGCCAGAAGTCAACCAGTAGTTCTTCTGAGAAGGTTCCGTCATCGACCAGGCTGAAGAGTTCTTCCTCACGATCGAAGCAAGCCTGGACATGAGCCCTGACAGCCCTGGCTAACGCCACGATCTCTTCACCCACCAACTCTATCCGTCGACCCTCGGTCTTCCACCTCAGGGTGTACGTTGGATCGATGTTGGCTTCCAGTGCAGCACCCGTTACCAGCGTCATACTGGTGGGAGAGGTGTCCAGGAACATACCGTCGATTCGTATACCTGCAGTCTGTACTTCCCAGCGGCGCGCTTCAATCAACGCCTTGGTTTCATCAGGGGTGCGGTCGATAGTTAACCTAGAGATGTCGACATCAGAAAATGAAGCCAGCTCTTCCAGCGTTCCCGACCACTCCGCAAAGAACTCGCCGTCTAAAAGGACACGCATATTCAAGTACTCAATTCATTGATAGTGGGGATAGGGCTGACGTGTCGAAAGTCAGAGATCTTTCCGGCGAACAGGGCCGGCACTGCGATTTGCAATACTGAGCCAGGCAGGGCATAGATGTGCGGGAAACCATTGTCATAACCGTTGGGTCGTGCGATAACGACGCTAACATGTGACCACCCGGCTGGAAGGTACTCACCTGCCGCTACCTCAGCGCCATTGAGTCGATACGGAACAAAAATGAACGCCGCACCCGATTTGACGTTTATCCAGAACGAAAGTGTCGTGTACTTTGCAACTGCAAAAACTGCACGAGATCCATTGACTGTCGCAAGGTAATGCGTCAACCCGTCTTTTACCCTGGTTGATGTACCCGTATCACCTTGAACAAGGTTCATGATGTTGAATTCAACCGGATAACGCTCGGTGGCACGGCCTTGTGTCGCTAGTAAACTAACAGCGTCTGCGTTCATCACACGGTCGGGCGGCCCACCGAAATTGGTGTTATTGTAAATGACTTTCCCACCGTCGGTAATCACCGATCCACTGTATGCCTGAAAGAACGCGGATCTTGTGAAAGCGTCAGCGTTATAGGTAAGTGGATTGGCCTTAGCTACGAACCGACCGCTATCTGGGAGCAGGTTGATTTGAGGTAGGGCTGCTAGATCGGACATCCTGGCCGCATCTTGCAGGTTCATGATAGTTTGCAAGGCTTGAGCATCCCCGTCACGCAGGGCAATCAAGTTAGGTGACAGGGCCGAGGTATCATCCAGGATGGTCCGTAGTCCTTCAATGGTGTCAATCGACTGGGTACCCTCATGGTTAGAACGGTTCCTGAGTTGACGGAATTCTTCCATGACACTGCCGAAATACCGATGCATGGTATCGACCAGGGGTTGTAAAGAAAGCATAGGTATCATCCGAGTAAAAAGATCCATACCATTTTAACTGCAAGTCAGCATAGAGGGAGGGGCAAGCGCCCCTCCCTCTATGTGTTTAGCTGGGACAGCCCAACCAATCTAGTACTTTATCCTTCGACGATTTCAGGTAAGTACCGCGGCTGTGCAAGAGCATCTCGTGGACCTCTACCTCACCTACGACCTCGATCAATTGATCGACCCGTTGGAGAATGGCCTGCCACTCACCTTGGGTTTTGGTCATGACGACCGCCACACCGAAACGCTTCCAGGTCTCAAGGTCGGGTTCGATGGAGCTGCCACCTCCCATCACCATACGCCGCTCGTAGAGGTATTCAAGATCTCTGGCCGGCGCAGACCATTTCCCCTCCCCTTCTCCGGTGGTCGCTGCACCGATGTAGAAACGCACCGAATAACGATCGATCTCCATCTGGACTCCTTGCTAGCTGATGCTTACATGTTCGTTGTAAATCCGGCTCAGGCTCACGTGTGAATCATCGATCACCGCGATCTGACTGTTGGGGTAACTGTTCTGACTTTCAAACGAATGACTGATGAAGAAGACCTGCGAGTAGGTCTCATCCCCCATCAAGTCCTTGAGAGCCAGTGTCAAGTTAAGCCGGTGGACTTCATCGAAGGTGCGACCGAGCTCATCGAGGTACAACGGAAAGCCCTGCAGGTCTAGGAATTTGTACACCACCAGTCGGAACGCCTGATTGATGATGTCCTTCTGACTGTCTGAGCCAAACTCGATGTCTGGGATCAGGTTCTCTGCATTGTGGATGTAGATGGGAAACTTGTAGTTCAGCTCTCCCTCTTCCAGGTTACAGACATCCAGCGCGAGGTTGTACCCCCAGACCTTGGCGATGACCTCGTTGATCGATTCAATGAAATCGTTGATGAACACCAGGATCTGTTCAGCAATGATCCCGTCACGCGGGGACAGTAACTTCTCCAGTGCGATCAGGGCTTTCTCTTCCGCACGGGCTTCTTCCAAAGAACGGTTAAGGTCATGGATGATGCCCATCTGCACTTCGGCTTCTGCCAGGGACTGTTCAAGCATCCCCAACTGGACTTGATGACGCTTGACCTGGGCTTGCACTTCCTCCACGGCCATGAACCGACACATCTGCGTCATCAGGTTATCGAGTCGCTGCAGGGCAGTTTCAACGGCCTGACTGATGCTCCGAGCTTCTACCAGACGTCTGGCAAAGGCGTCGACTTCTTTCAGCGTCTCCCGGGCATCCATGAGATGGCTCTTAAGGTCCAGCACGCGCTCTGCCAGGCTCGAGGCTACCTCACGCAGCTGGCTGGACTGATCGATCTTCTGAAGAGCGCTGCGGCGCTCCAGGAGCGGTTGCAGCTCCTTATCCAGATCCAGTAACTGCATGTTGATCTTGACATCATGGATAAAGTCGTTGCAGACCGGAATCAACGCCCTGCCTCGGGAAAACCCGCCCTGCTGGTTGAGCACGGTCCACAGATGGTTCAGATCCGGGTTACGGTCACGGAGCTGCTGCAGCTGGTAGAGTGAATCATTAAGTGACGAAGCCTGCTCCATCCACTCCTTAATGGCATTGAGTTTCTCTTCAAGGTTACGCTTGAACGCGTAGCCCTTGTCCAGTTCCAGGCGGATCTCCTCCTCCTCATTACCCGATACCCCTTCCTTGAATGAATGGGAACAACGGGGACAGGTGATAGCGCTGCAGGAACGGATATGACTCAAGCGGTATTCCAGTTCACCGATACGGCTCTGCCCTTTGATCAGCAGTTGCTGAAGTTCCTGGCCTTGTGTCTGCTTACTGGCGTAGACTTTACGGTCAAGAAATGACTCGTCATTGACCGTGACTTCATGAAGCAGCTCCATCAGGTCTTTGACGGTGGCAAAACAGTAACTGTGGGCCGGGATATGGCTGCGCTCTTCGGTGATGCGAAAGAGGGCTTCGGTGTCATCCCGCGCACGGAGTAGAGCAGTGATCTGCTTCTCCAGCTCCACGGGGTCGATGTCTTCTAATTCATTGACTTCATGGAGTTGTTTGTCAATCTCGCTGTGTCGATCAGAGACTTCCTGCAAAGCGGCTTCCAGCATCTGCACCCGGCTGCGCAATGAGTCGCGCAAGGCGTTGACGGCGACCTCGTTGGCTTCAGCTTCCAGCACACTGGCAGGCACCTCCCCCTTCAAGTACCGGGCTTGCTGCAACAGCCCGTCCAGCTCACTCAGGAGGTCATGGTATTCGCGACTGTAAACTTCAAATGTGTCGGCGACCCCCTCACGTTTGGAGTGTTGGTGCAAGCGGATCAGTTTTTCACTGGTCTCTTGCGATTGACGCCTGAGCGCATTGAAGGTCTCATCGTCGATCTTCTTGGCAGTCTCATTGACCAGTCGACTGGAGAGATGTTTGATCACCGCCCCGGTGTCCCGTACCCCTTTACGAATCCGGTTGTACAGCTGGATCACGTAGTCGAAGTTGGCTGACGAGAGTAGGGTGATCCACTCGCGCCGCTGGATGGTGTTCATGTCAGTGAAGTTGAGCTGACCGGTCAGGACCTTGTGCAGATCCATGGTCATGTTGAAATGTTCACGAACCAATTCGCGCTGCACTGCTGCGGTGTGCCCTTCGTTCAATTCCTCACCGTCACAGATGAAACTGTGACTCGGGGTCTTGGTGGCAAAGTCGTTCTTCAGTTCGTACTGGCGACCATTGTGCAGCACATGGATCAGCTTATATCCGCCTGTTTTGAAATCGTTCTTATCGGCAGGCAGTACCGTGAAACCTACTTTAAGTAGGCTCGACTTCCCCGACCCGTTTGTACCTAGGATGATCTGGGTCTTCAGGGTTGGGTTGATTTCCAGTGTTTCGATGCCTTTGAGGTAGAACCGCTCACAGCGGTGCAGTACCAGTTTACTGATGAACATACAGCACTCCCCACAAATTCTGTAGAATAGGCAGGCTAAGTTAACTTTGAAGGAGGTTGACGTGTTTGACAATGACGTCAGTATGTTTCGCTGCGTTTCAGTGGGGGTTGCCGTTGAAAACAAGAAGCAGCGTACCGCTGAGGGCAAGATCAATTACGAATTGAAAGTCAATGACCACGAGCGCAAAGTCTTCACGGACGGACCGCTGGTCGATAAGGTCGATCCTCTGGAATACGAGACCCAGGACGACGGCGGCACTGCCCTTGCAGGGACTGCCTTTGTGGCACAGAGCATCATAGCGACGTGGTTACCTGACAGTAATAGGGTCACCCCACCGGACATCCAACGTGGTGAGATGGTCTCCTTGTGGCAGATGGGCTCCAGTGACAAGTACTACTGGCGCAGCCTGGCTAAGGATGAAAAGCTCAGACGCTTGGAGACCGTGGTGATCGGTATCTCGGCTAACCCCGATTCAGATGCCGACGGACGTAGTCCGGAGAACATGTACTTCATTGAACTGAGTTCCCACGCCAAGACCATCACCTTATCGACCTCGCAGCGCAACGGAGAGTTCTGTACTTACGACTTTCAGTTCGATCTGGGCAACGGTCGGGTGGTATTGCAGGACAACAAGGGCAACAGTGCTTTGTTCGATTCAAAGAACATCCACATGAAACTCTTGAACCAATTGGGGACCTTCTTCGAGCTGAACAAGCAGAACATCAGTGGCTATGCCCCGAAGAACATTGCCTTCGCCGCTGAGCAGAACGTCGACATCAAGGCCCAGAAGATCACCCTGAACGGCGGTGGGAGTGTCTTCACATTAACCAGCGCTGGCACAACACTGAAGACACCTGGTTTCAAAGGAGGTAGCTGATGGGTATCGTCTCGCTGGTGGGGGTGGACAGTGCAGGGGGCGCTATTGTTGGACCCGGCGCGTCAAACTGGACATGGAATGGGTCACCCATCTCGTTAGTGGGTGACGCAGTGGCAGGACATGGCAAAGATGCTCACGCGGGTCCTGTGATTGCTTCAGGCAGTCCCTGGATGACCATCGACGGTATCCCAGTGACACGAGTGGGTAGTGTGGCGTCTTGTGGTCATGGTGCCACTGGATCGAGTGATATGGATATCCCATGAGGCGGACATAGGGGAGGGCTCAGGCCCTCCCCTTATGCTGTCAGACAAGACTGACCAGGAACCGTTCTAGGTTGTTAGCAAGACCACTGACGATGAATGTCAGCTTGTTGGTCTCAGGGTGCCACGCTGCAATGAACATCTCATCGCGAGTGTGATCGGTACCGTACACCAGAAACTGACCATCCTCGGTGGTGGCGAATGGAACCACCCCAGCCGACTCTTCACCGCGCGCCATCGTTTTCTGCATGGCCACGTAGACCGTCAGGACGTTCGTGGGTGACTTGGGAATGCAGTCGAGCATTCGGCCGAACTTCATTTCTGGAGAAGTCTTAGTGGCAGGGATCTTGCGACGTTTGGTAGGTCTGGATCGACCGTGCATCGATAACACACCGACCAACTCATAAGGCAGTTTGAGGTTACCTACCTTGGAGTCGATCTGGACCGTCTTTTGCAAATCGATGAGTACTTGACCGTCATAACCTGGTGCGTTATATTCCCAATCCAACTCGGCAAGATCAATGGCTACTTCCGCTGGAAAGCGGAGTGGGCTACTTACCCGGATGCTTTCCATGGCCGTTACAAGTGTTTTATTTTTCATGTGTTTCTCATTAGTCAATCAATTCAAGGACAGGGCGCCAGCCCGATTGCCAATTGGTGACGGTAGTAACTGCACTGTATCCGACCCGTGACAACGAGCCAGCACCACCCCTTAACATGCACAACGTCATATCGGCAGATGGTCTATTTTGACAGATCGTTTGATTTGCGTTGGTGCCTGAAGACAGCCCTAACTGAGCTATCGAATAACTGGCCCAGATTGGTGTTCCACTTGGTCGACTCGAACAGACAGGATAAATCAATCGGTTCCACTCCCCGCCATCGGCACCATCTGATGGATCGCTATCAGAACCTGTCAGTAATCTGACTTTATATTGTTTATTAGCGATGGTCACAGTCCGTGTACCATACACAATGCCTCGGGCATTGAGCTGATTCCATGAAGGCAGATACCTCAGAGGACGCTTCGCGACCCAAAGAAGCTTGCCGTTAGAGCGAAACCGAAGCCAGGGTTCTGAATTATTCATGGCTGTACCGGCTGTCAACCCTACAGCTGTGGCCAGATTAGGGCCGGTGATGAAACTTGCAGCCGAGACTTCCCCTAAGAACGCATCGGGAAGAACCGGAGCTACCCCCTCGATCCGTTGGATAGCGGCGCCCAGTATCAATCTACTCATAATCTCACTCAATGGTCAACATGTCGATCTTGTAGCGACTTTTGCAAAACGGGTGTTTCTCGTTAATCAATGAGCTCAAGGACCGGGCGCCAGCCAAAGTACGCATTCGTACCCGAAGAGGTAACGGAAGTGAAGTTCGTGACACCACTGAAGCCGCGGAGGACGCGGAGCGTTGCATTAGTGGCGTGTGTCTCCTGACACCAACTGTAACTCCCATTACCGTAGTTATAGTGAACTAACAAGTCAGCATCAGAATACAACGGCCACTCACCCGGTGGGGTTGTATTATTGGTGTTGGTGTGTACGCCGTTGTGGACGTTGTAGAGCAACCGGTTCCATTCGGACTCTTCAGTACCTATGGGGTTATACCCAACTGCTACCGAAGTAGGGTTAGTATCCGCTCCCGTCAATAGCCTTACCTTGTAAGTACGTCCTTGAATCGTTACCGTACGGGTGCCGAATACCGCCCCACGGGCATTAATATGATCCCATGACACGGAATGACGATAAGACTTTTTAGCGACAAACAATGTTTTACCGTCTAACTCAAAATGAAGCCAAGGTTCGTTGCTGTGTTGTGATGTTCCTGCAGTCAAACCGATGGTGCTGGCTAAAGCATTACCTGTAATCAACTCACTCGCCGACATCTCACCAAGGAATGGAGTTACCCCACCCCCGAGACGTTGTTGCGCCGCACCCAATATCAAACTGTTCATATAACCTACTCGATAAGTTCGAGGACAGGGCGCCATCCTGTATCTGGATTGCTAAAGCTACTGCGAAGCGCGGATCTCGACACCCCCCAAAACCCACGATACACTCGGTATGCGGAGTAGCTTTCCTTGCACCAGCAAGCCGCGCCTACATTTGACCCTACCATTCCAAGATCTGATTCAGAGTATTGTGCCAAGTCCCCTTCCTCGATACCTTCAGAAGCAAGAGTGTTTTCTGCATTCTCAAACGGCTTACCGCTGACATGGTAAAGCAGACGATTCCACTCGGAGCCATGGGTGTCAGGGTGATCGAACTGGTCGTTCGAACTGAGATCGGTTAGCGGCCGACCTAAACCTTCCAATAACCTTACGATGTAGCGCTTACCGGCAATCTCAATAGTCTTGCCGGTAACCAAACCCCGCAGATTAAGTTCGGCCCAAGAGATGTTCCGACGAAGGGGCTTCTTCGCCACGTATTTGATCTTGGCATCGACAGGATCCTTGAACTTGAGCCAGGATTCATTGTCATTCTGGACGGTGCCCACCGTTAGATTAACGAGATAAGCGATGTGTGTACCGGTGATAAATTCACTTGCTGGAACCTCTCCGAGGAAACTCCCTATTGAGATACGTCGCCGAGCAGCACTCAAAAATAAACTGGACATGATTTTTACTCAATGCTCAATGAACTGGTACTCCAT
>JACYYJ010109336.1_pt2 | contig 10215 bp, 8 predicted proteins | sample 8236861 | NCBI WGS metagenome assembly JACYYJ01 (sample SAMN14103086, study PRJNA606662) | landfill metagenome | isolation source: landfill solid waste | place: India:New Delhi, Okhla landfill site | collected 2017-11-05
GTGATCAAGATGGTCCACGACATCCAGAACCGCTTGAAGGAACTGATCAAGTCCATCAACAAGATCTTCTATGACCTGCACGCTCGTGGGGTCAAGGTACGCAGCGAGAGTAGCGTGCGGGAGATCGACGGCTCGGTGGTGCTGATGGACAAGACCCGGCAGTACTCCACCTTCATCCGCTACCTGCACCAGGTGATGGACGATCCGCGCAGCTTCGTGCGCGATGACCTGGTGGATGTGGTTGCCGACTCCATGCACACCATGAATCCACGCTTGCTGGTGGAGACCTTGGAGTGGATGAGCAAGAACCGGCTGGCCCCACGTCACGACTGCATCACCGAACTGGCCGATGAGACGTTGATCTACGCCTTTGAGCTGATCGCCTCCGACCGCAAGCTCTACAACAGCCGAGGTGGCCTTACGCCTTTGATCGCCAAGCTGCGTTCGATGTACATGGCCTCGCGCATGTCCAACGAATCCTTGCTCAAGACCAAGGAACTGGCGGAGAAGGTCGTCAAGAACGCCATCGCCAGTCGCAACGATTCAGTGATCGCCGCCGTGCGCACTGGCGTGCAGCTTTACCTGGTGTTGCGGGCCATGGCCATGCAGTACTACCAGAACCAATCCCAGAACTAACAACCAGGAGAGAAAGTCATGAACTGGTTGTTGGAGAAAGTGGGCAGTCTGGTGGACTGGCTGGTTGGCGAGCGTACCACGGTGGAGTACACAGGCACCGCGGCGCACCGCACTGTCACCCTACGCCCTTCGCTGGCCGACGATGACGTGCAGATCGGGGTGACCATCACTCGTACGATCTTTGAAACCCACTACAGGCGCTGGTGGCTGGCGTCCTCGTCCAAGTCCGTCTACCGCGTGGTGGCATTTGCCCCAGAGGAGATTCGCGACAAGCTGGACCCAAGGTTGTTTGAGCCGGTGGTGTATCCCTTGTTGTGCAACGCCCTGCTCAAGCGCACCCGCTACCCCCACCTGTACGCCCTGCATGCGTTCTTAGAGCGCATGAGCCCCTTCTACCCGTCGATCAAATGTGAACTATGAAACTTAGCCGCCTTCTGGATGGACCGAGCAAGATCATTACCACGTTGGGCAATGTAATTGCGTTTGAGCGCATTGCACCTCGCTACGTCGAGCGCGACCTGCGCTGCGTAGAGATTCGTGCACGCTCTATCAACACCACGCGCAAGTTCCTCTTTCCGTGGCGACGTTCCATCTGCCTAGAGGCGTGGGAAGTAGAGGCAGCCATCCGTGTGAAGGGTGGACCGACCTACGTGTGCAACAAAGTCCTGAACATGAACTTTGACCGGGCCGTGGACATGGTGGTGCTGGAAGTACAAAAGCAAGCCACCCTCCATCGCCTCTCGCAGGTCCAGGAACAGTTGGCGGCATATCAATGACATACGGCCCCCTCCCCGAACGGGGAGGGGGCCTATGCCGTCTTTTCGCTTTAGGTCCAAACCATCGTGTGGCCGGGGGTGTTGAATGCGGTGGGGTGATGGCCCATCCCTACCGGACGATCCAAGCTGCGGTAGCCGCCCACTGCCCCGCCTTGCCGGCTTTGCAGTCGCTTGATTTTCTCCCGGTTCTCCCGAGACTCGGCAATGGCCGCATCAATGGTCTGCACGTAGGAGTGGTCATCATCGTCCACCAAACGTCCCGACAAAGAACGCAGGCGTCCCTCCAGTTTCGCCAGCACCCACGGGTCGTTCTCCTTACCCAGTTGGTCTAGCAATTCCGTGGCTTCCTGCAACAGGCGCTGCTGCTGTTCACGACGGTACTGGTCACGGGGCGAGACCTCGACTTCTTCAGTCTGGTCTTCCACTCGGGACATCACGCGTGAGGAATCGATCCCGTAGTGCGACAGGTTGCGACCGTACATCAGCAGCCAATTACTCAGCAACCAAGCAATGACATGATCGTCGTGCCCGGAGGCTGCGTGGTCGATGCGATCGTTCTTGACCACCAGCCCACGCACTTCCGAGGATAGGCGCTCACTGTGGATCAAGTGACCGGCCTTACGGGCTGCGTTTTGCAGCACTCCGGTGTAGAGCAGAGTACGGCTGTCGGCGGTGGTGTTAAAGCCAAAACTGGCCTTGCGTGAGTCGTAGAAGCTTTCCGGCCGCACACTCACGGGACGTGCGAGTTCCTGATAGTCGTCCTTCTTGACGCTGGCCTCGTCCACAATGCGGTTGAAGATACGCTTGAACGGATCTTGTCCCGCCTTCACCAGTTGCAGGATCAGGTAGTCCACCACCATCCCGCCCGTGCTCTTGCGCTCCGGGATCAGGGTGATGTTCGGGTACTTGATCAGCAAGGTCCCCAAGTAGTGAGAGAACCGGATCAGGTTGGTCTCGTTGTAGGTACCTGTGGCCACCACCGACAGATCTTCGACGTCTTGGATGACCAAGGCAATCGTGTCTCGGCCCACAGCCTCGGAGGTATCCAGCCCGGCCACGAAGCGGCCGTCGGCCATCCGATCGGCAATCTCGTGTTCGGGGATGAACCAGTTCAGGCAATAGTTGTCGCGCGAGAACTCCATGTACAACGGCTGACGTACCGACTTTTGGATCATCTCGTTGACATGCGTAGGCAGGGGCGAGCGCAGCGAACCAGACGTCCAGCGATTCAAGAAGTCTCGCTCAATGGAGTCAGGTGTACCGCCGGCGTTGGCGATGGCTTCCATCAGCCATTCGTCGGTTTCACCCAGCTGCTTGTGAGACAAGGTGATATTGAACAATGCACGCTTGGCACCCTTTTGTCCGGGCACACCCGGACAGTTGTTCAACACCCGCTCGCGCAAGTCGGCCTCGTTCTTGCTATCAAAAGCCAACCGCTCATCCCACGTAGCTCCACCATGGATCAGCTCGTACATGTACCGACCTTCGCGGGTGTCCTTCTTGCCTGCGGTGGTGGTGAAGATGTTGCCGTAGGGGCGTCCGTTCGCCCGCGCCTCGTTACGTGCCGCCGTACCGGCTGCCAGTGCAGCGGGCAGGGTGATGTTGATGAACGAGCAGAACGGGCCCTCGTCGTTATGCAAGATGGGTGCCGTCAAACCACGGCCCACGTTGTCGGCACCGGCCTGGGAGTTCTGGGCCACTGCCGTAAGGTAGGCGTTGGCGCGCTTTTTGTAGGTTAGCTCGATCTGGTTGTCGGCATCGTCAGGTCCCAGCGTAATCAGGTACTTGGGCAAGATGTCCCGAATGCGCTTGAGTCGCTCGACGTTCTTACGCCGCAGCTCGTTGTCTTTGGTGATCATCGTCACGGTGGTGTTGTCGGTGGACATGTACGTGACGTTGGTCATCAAACAGTCAGTGGAGACTGACTTACCGGTCTGACGAGGCTGGATCAAGGCCGCGTCGATATGATTGAAGAACGACCAATACAGGCCGATGTTACCACGGTTGGCTCGAAGGCGTACGGGTCGCGGACCGGCCTGCGGGGGTACTCGCACGACTTCACGGAAGAAGTACCACGGATTGAGTGCGCACTCAATGCCGATGTCGATCATCTGCTGCAGCGTCAGATCCTCCGCAAAAGGATCCACGCCCTGCAAGGCAGGGTTGAGCAAAGACAGGTGGAAGACGTTGTTGCGAACGCCCATGGATTGGTAGAGCTGCGCGAGGCGGACAAAGCTCTTGTTGGTGGTTTGAAAATCGGCAATGGCGGTAGGATACTTTTGCCAGTCTTCTAGAAACAAAATCATAGAGGTATCCTTATCGTAACACCAGCCGGTGGAGGACCGAAGCCCTCCACCGACCGGACTATTACGAGGCTTGACGTTGGTGCGTGATCAAAGCCGACACACTCAGCTGCAGGTCATTGTCTGCGGTCTTGCGCAGGAACTCCAGGTACACCGGACGGCCTTCGGCAGGCGCGCGCTCCACGGTGATGACCTTGTTCCAATCCGAGATCGGCAGTTCAATGCGATGGTTCTCCGAGACCAGAACCATGAAGTTCGGTACCGGAGCGCCCGTCTCGCGGCGGGCATCGTACAGCGGCTGTGTCGCGTAGTACACGCGGTCCAGCCACTCCTCCAGACTCTCCAGACCACAGGAGATGTCCAAGGTGGAATGGCCCACGTTGATGAAGGTCGAAATCGCCTTCAGGCCCCGACCGTACGGCGGATCCTGATCGGGCGAGAAGCCGATGGTCCAGTTGTCCCCGGTGTCTTGGTTGCCCGGTCGCAGCAGGGTGACCTCGAACATCTGGGTGTGACGCCAAGCGGCGAACAACGGATCGACCTCGTTCATGTTGATGCCTACGTTCACCCGCTGCTTGACCCCGTAGAGCAGGGGATCGAAGGCGGCGACGTTGGCGGCATTGGTCACCAAGTTGGTGACACGGTAGACCTGCTGCCGGTCCATGTTGTACAAGAAGTACTCCAGACGGTAGCCGTTGAGCTGGTCGGTCCAGGTGGGGTAGGCGAACAGCTTGACCGAGAACGCCCCATCGGACTCACGCGTACGGGCCGAGTACGCCACGGCCATGCGTCGCGACGGACCCACGTCCTGCAGGTAGGCGAATTCGTTTTCCGCCAGCTGATAGGTGAGCATGAGCGGAACCGTCTGTCCTTGGATAGTGGCCACGTAGTTGCGCAGCCCCGCCAGCTGGAACTTGGTACCGTCGATGGGCATGCGCAGACGCGAGCCGTCCGAGTAGGTCACCACGCCCATCAGGTTCAGGTTGTCCACCGGCATGTTGATCGGATACTCGATCACGTGCGGGTCGGAACTGAGCAGGAACGGCGTATCGACCGCGATGGAGGCCACGTACTTGAGCGAGGCATCGGTCTGGCGCACGAAGGCCGTGTTCTTGACCAGCAGCTTCGCCTGCGAGACCGGCTGGCCGGCATCGTCGTAGGAAACCACCGTCACCACTTCTCCGTCAACCATCTTGCGGGTGGTGTGTCCGACCATCGGGGTCTTGACCGCGCGGTTGTACGGAGTACCGGCTTGGCCGGGGAAGGGGGCAACGTCGTTGAGGAAGCCGACCTCTTCCACCGGAATGTTCTCGCCCAGCAGGTTGCCGGCCGAGTCGTAGGAGGCCGAGATCACCTCGCCATTCTCGGAGATGTCCGTACCCAGGAAGATCTTGATCGAACGGACCGTGGTGCCATAAAAGCGCAGTCGCGAATCACAGCCGATCGAGTACGGGAAGATGGACTGGTCCAGATACAGGCGGTAGGACTCGGACTGGTAGCCCGGACCTGCGCCCAGCAGGATGTCCTCGTCGGTCACTGCGCCCGGATCGGCCGGCTCGGACCACTTCTCCAGCTTGGACACGCCGGTGGTGTAGTTGACTTCCACGACCCGCAGCACACCTTGCGTCCAGTCCCGTACGGCGTCATCGACGTTGGGCACGTACTGTCCGGTGCTGGAAGGATTGCCGGGGGCGTAGATTTCTCGAATGTGCCACTCGCGGTACCCCCGATTGGGGTCCACGATGACCGTGGCCGGAAGGACCTGATTGCCTTCCGGAGGATTGGTTGGATTTGACATGTGTGCTTCCTAAGCGGTGCGGTTGTGTCAGGGCGCGGCACTGGCCCAATAACGAGTAGTAGCCTGCTTTCCGCCGGGCCAGTGCCGCTCTACAACCTGAGGGTCAGATGAAAGAGTCCTTGATGCGAACAAAGCGCGTGATGTCCACCTTGTCCTCCAAGAAGACCTTGATGGCCCGGCTGAGCAGGAAGTACTGGTAGGCATCCAGCTCGATCACGGTGGTGCGATCATGCGGATGAATGGCCACGTGCTCAAGGTCCACCGGATGACGGGTGGGGTCATAGGCGAGCAGTTCTTCATAGCCAGCCAGATATTCGCGAACGTCTTGGTCGCTGTAGTGGCCCCGGAACTTCTCCGTCGACAACCGCTCATTGAGGAGGTCATACATGATGGCCGCCGCAAAAGGACTGTAGATCGCGTAGCGCTCCGGAATCGGATCGGGGTTCTCCGGTACCGGCTCAGGCAGCTTCAGGCTCAGGTAGTCGGAAACGGCTTGGTCGACTTCCTGCGACAAGGCTCGCAGCTCGTAGGTGTCGTCTTCCACCACCTTGCGCAGCGGCACCACCAGATCCTCCAGCGTATACGGCGCGCCGTTGGGGATGTTGTCCATCCACACACTGGGATCATCCTCGGTGAACTGCACCTGGCTGCGGTGGTAGGTTCGCCCACCCACGACCAGGCGGATCACCCGGTCATCGCGCAGATCAAAGCGGCTGTTGCGCGAGAGCTTGCCCCAGCGCACAAAGCCAATCTCCTTCGGCAGCTGCCGGGACATGTCGGCATTGCAAAAGCCGGTGCCGCGCACCCGAATGCGTTGGGTCTGGCCCGACTTCAGGTACTGCTTGTTGGTGATGACGATCTCCGGCCATCGGACAAAGTAGTCCAAACCTTCAATCAGGCACTCATCGTTGAGCCACAGGTCCAAGCGTCCCGGCGGGATGTGCATGATGCTGGCACGCTCGGCGTTGCTCCACACCGCGGTGGCGCTAACGGAAAAGCGCATCACTCCACCGACCGGAGCCAAGGAAAGCTCGTAGTTGAGGAAGTGCGAGTCCGACTTCACGCACACAGCGTTGTAGGCCAAGTCCACGAACCAGCGCACGCGACCGTTCAAGATCTCGTACTTGCTGTGATCACCCGTGACATCCTGCCACTTGTCGTTTTGCAGTTCTCCGTGGGCAATCGGCGCTACGTAGAACCGGTAGCTCAGTCGCGGGTCGACCGGCACGTCTTGCCGATTGAAGACCATGTCCAGTTTTGCGCCCCCGCGCCCGGCAATCATCTCCACCATCTGACATTGCGGACTGAAGGGCGTGTACTCCACACCGGAGGTATGGATGTGCGAGGCGATCAACTTGCCTTGGCCGTCGATCTCAAAGGCCGTGGAGTCTGCCTGCACCGCGTACGGCAAGGAGACCACCCGCCGACCGGCGTGTATCTGCACGGGCTGGGGCGTATCACCAATGAGCTTGGCAATGGCGTTGTAGCCGTAGGCATCACGAACGGTGTCGATCTGGATCTGGCGCTTGCGCGCGTCCATGATCTGCACGTACGGAGAGTTCTCCAACTCCTCCGCCCGCCACCACGGTACCGTGGACTCCAAGCCCGTCATTGCGGCAAAGCGGTCGGCTTCCTTGAGCTTGTAGAGCTCTTGGATGCGGTGGTGTTCAAACACCAACGGACGCTCGTAGCCGGAATGTCGGATAAACAACGTGATGTCCAGATCCTTGACATCCGACCAACCCTGCTCTTGCATCAGCTGCTGGTAGCGCACCACGTAGTCCACCGTCACTGCGTAGTCCCGGTGGGTGACCTGCCGTAGCGCGTCGTCGTTGTTCTTGTGGAAGTACACACCGGAGAACCGTCCATTATTGCCCGGTCGGGTGATATAGACGTCGATGTCGTCGCGGTAGTCGATGCACGCCCCACCTACTTGTTCGCCCGGATAGTGCAACAGGTACTTGCGTTTTCCGTCGCGCAAGCTGTCGAAGGTGTGCAGGTCCTTGACCTTGAACTTCTTGACTGCTTTGACGGTACTGTCGTGGACGATCTCCAGAATGTCGTAGGCCTTGAAATCCGACGGCGTGTAGTCGGCACGGTATTGCCCGTTGACATACAGCCAGGTGTGACCTACTGGGCGATCGCGCAGTTCATGATAGCGTCGCTGTACATCCAAGGCATGTTGGGCGGTGATGATTTCACGACCCTCGCATCGGATGTGATGGGGGTACTCGTCCGAACGCTCGGAGGCAAAGAACGAGTTGGTGTACAGGCGCAGGAAAACCGGGGTAGTGCGCAGGTTCGCAATCCGGTCTTGCTGTCGTACCGCCAGCAGCACGTTTTGCTCTTCCGTCACCAGAACGTAGGCGTGGTACTTCGCCAACTGCAGGCCTTCGTTGGTGTACAAGCAGGCAAACAAGTTGCGCTCGTTCATCAGCGAGGCCAGCGAGCGCCAAACACCACGCTGGGGGCTAAGGCCCATCAACAGCGGTTGGTATTGGCCGATCTGGTAAATGTGATAGAGCTCATCCGCCGTGGGCAGGGGCACGGTGGTCCACATGTGCGTGAACCACCCGCGCTCCCCGCGCGGGGTGGAGATGCGCTGCGGCTGGTAGACTACCTGCAAATCCTGTTTAGGATTACACCACACGTTACGAACCGCGTGGTTGATCAGGTAATCACTCATTCGAATCCAGCTCCAGGTAATCGACGATCTGGCGAGCGAAGATGGTCTTGGCGTTGTTGCGGTCTTCTTCCTCGACGATCTTGGTCAGACGCGCGCCGTGGAAGCTGCGGTCCGTGGCTGCTTGATAGACCAACGCCAGCCACACCGGCGGGTACTCCAAGGCTACGGCCACCAAACGCCGGGCCGCACCACCGTACCAGATCCCACCCATCAGGGTGATGATGAACGCCGCTTGGACCTTTTCCAGACGCGGGTTCTTGGTGATGTAACGCAGCGCGTCACAGAAGCTGTCCAGGTCGGTCACGCGCGGCAAGTCGCCGGAGTAAAGCTCGGCCACCTTCTGCGGGGAGATGCGGCTGATGCGCGACACGGCGATGGTGATACGTTCCAGTTCGTCGGCCGAGAGGGCGTCATTGCCCACGATGAAGTTGCTGTAGTAGAGCAAACCCGCGGCCGCCACTACGCCTTGCTGATCCGCCGGCGAGAGGTTCAGGTGACGCACGATCGTCTCAGAGAGCAGACGGACAAACACCTTGGCCGGCAGGTCGTGGAAACGACGCATGTCGACCGTAGCGTTATGCAGGTCATTGATCCACGCGTAGGTCAGTGCCCCGCGCAAGATCGCGCCTTCGTATTCGGCACCTGCCACCACCTTGTAGGTGGAGTCGCCGGTTGCGCGAGTGAAGCCGCGCACGTCCACGGCGACCTTCAGGCCCTTAGGCCCTTCGTAGTCCACAGGCAAGTCAAACGGCTTTAGACTCTTAACGTATGGGGGTACGACGACAACACCCTGCAGGGTGCTTCCCTTGGGCGTCACCGCGGGTGCGAGGTCGCCATGAATTTCGTGGCGCTGAAGGGCGCCCTGAATGCCCTTCACGTCGATCGAAGAGCATTGAGTGGTACGATACGGGGTGAGGAACATCTGGCCACTCCTGCGGTGAAAGAAAAAAGTAAGAAAACCCGTGCATACAGAGACAGATGTTGTGCGCACTTATTACTATGATGCGCGACATCACTCCATTGCTATAGCATTAGTCAGCATGACTTGTGTCAACCGTCTATTTCTTCAGAGTCGCGTTCTGGGGGAACTGTTGATCCAAGTAAAACTGGTCCCAGTTTCCAAGGAGCTTTTTCAATGAGCAATCCCATCAGTGCTGCTCCGATCCTGAATTTGGAGGGCATCAAGGACTCGAGCGCGCGCGCTCCGGTTCGTGAGCCTCTGCAGCTTCCCACGCACCTGCCGCTGGCACTGCTGTTCACCGAGTGGGGTCCGGAACACCCGGAGCTCGTCGGTGGTCAGGCGCTGAACGGCATTTTCGGCGCGCAGTCTTTTGACCCGCGTTCCAAGTACTACAACCACCAAAGCGAGCTGGCCTCCGCCGTTGTTGGCGAAGGCAACGCGATCATGGTCAAGCGCCTGCGCCCGCACGATGCCGGTCCGAAGGCCCGTGTCCTGCTGAGCCTGGACATCGTCCCCGATCAGATCCAGCAGTACGAGCGCAACCCCGACGGTACCTTCCGTATCGATCAGGACGGCAACAAGGTCCCGGTTCAGGGCGCCAACGCCAAGATCGCCGGTCACCGCGCCAAGTGGGTCATCAACGACTGGACTGCTGGCGAGACCGTGCAGCCTTTCGGCGAGGTCACCCAGAAGGTCGGCTCGATCGTGTCCTCCTCGGACGTGCAGTCCACCGTCTACCCGATCATGGAGCTGGAAGCCAGCTTCTTCGGCAAGCGTGGTAACAACTTCGGCGTGCGCCTGACGGCGCCGACCACCGCCTCNNCGGGCAACCCGCTCAACGACAACCTCGTGGACGCCGTCTCGGCGTACATCTACCGCCTGTCGGTGGTGAGCCGTCGTGACGAGGCCTCGACGGTCAATGTTCAAGAGACGCTGATGGGTGAGCAGGCCCTGAACTTCGCGTTCAAGGACAATGCCATCGATCCGGCTTCCGATTCGGAAGTCTCCCTGACCGACATTTTCATGCCGGCCTATCAGGACACCGATGCCGCGGG
>JACYYJ010090699.1_pt2 | contig 10211 bp, 8 predicted proteins | sample 8236861 | NCBI WGS metagenome assembly JACYYJ01 (sample SAMN14103086, study PRJNA606662) | landfill metagenome | isolation source: landfill solid waste | place: India:New Delhi, Okhla landfill site | collected 2017-11-05
GGACACGCGTGCGCAGCCTGCGCTCGCTACAATGCGGCGGATCGAAACCGGGGGTCCCGATGCGCCGTGGCGCCACCGCCACCACACACCACCTATCGTCGCTGCTCGCCGCCCTCACGGTGGCGCTGGCCGCCTGCCAGCCGAGCCCCGGCGAGCCCCCCGGCCCACCACCCACGCCCCGGATGGCCTACCAACTCCAGGGCTACCCCGACGGCGAACTCGACGCGCTCACCGAAGCGCCACACGACGTCGCCGTCATCGACCTCGCACGCGACGGCCGGCAGGGCTACTTCACCACCGACGAGATCACGCGGCTACGGGACTCGGACAAGACGGTGCTGGCCTACTTCGAGATCGGGTCCATCGAGGACTTCCGGCCGGAGTTCGACCACATCCGAACCCGGCAAACCGACCTGCTGCTGGGCGACGTGCCGTCCTGGCCCGGCGAGCACTTCGTCCGGTACTGGGACCAACGATGGTGGCAGGACACCGTGCGCCCCCGCCTGGACCGCGCGATGGAAACCGGATTCGACGGCGTGTACCTGGACACACTCATCGCCTACGAGCAGATCGACCTCTCCGGACTGCCACACCACAGCAGGCAGAGCCTGCGCCAGGCGATGGCGGACCTCGTGATGAGAATCGCCGAACACGCCCACACCCAGAACCCGGAGTTCCACGTCTTCCCGCAGAACGCGCCCGAGCTACGAGAGGTCGACGGCTACGTCGACGCGATCGACGGCATCGGCATGGAAGACCTGTTCTTCCTCGACACCGACCGGCCGTGCGTGCAGGACTACTGCACCGAGAACCTCGACCACGTCCGCGCGTTGCGCGACGCGGGCAAGACGGTACTGGCGGTCGACTACGCGGTCGACCCCGACAACGTCGCCGAGGCGTGCCGCCGCTACCGCGAGGAAGGCTTCGGCGGCACGGTCACGACCGTGGACCTCGACACCGTCGCACCACCCTGCCCCACACACCCGTGACCTCGCAGGGGCCCCGCCGACACGAAACGCCCCACCTCGCGACCGAGAAGACGGCAGGACCACCTGCTTCCTCCCCCGGACTCAGTCGCAGGCCTTGATCTTCTTCATGGTGAGGTGGGACTCGATGCGCAGCACAGCGGGCAGACCACTGAGCTTGCTGGTGAGGAAAGCTTCATAGGCAGCGTGGTTGGCGACCGCGACACGCAGGAAGTAGTCGGGGCGGCCGTACATGCGGCGGAACTCGACGACCTCCTCGAAGGAGGCCACCGTGGCTTCGAACTCCTCGAAGGTCTTGAGATCACCGGCACCGACCTCGACGTCGACGAGGACTTCCAGCCCACGACCCAGCGCCTCGGGATCGATGACAGCCCGATAGCCGGCGATGACACCGGCCTCTTCCAGACGCTTGACCCGGCGAAGACAAGGAGGCGGGGTCAGGCCGACCCGCTTGGCCAGCTCGACGTTCGTCAACCGCCCGTCCTGACGCAGTTGAAACAAAATTTCCCAATCTACCGCGTCAATACTCACTTCATTGCCCATATCACCATAGTAGAGCCACGACAGGAAACCATATGAGGCGTAATCGTTCCTAGAATGTCCCCATGCCCATACGTCCCGCCGACGCCAGAGGCCAATCCCGATCGGCGGCCACCCCACCACCGCGGACCCCGTCCCCGGTGCGAGCCGCCCTCCGTGACTCCACTTCCGTGGGCCTGGCCTTCGTCCCGCTCGGCCTCGCCTTCGGAGCACTCACCACCCAGTCCGGCCTCGACTGGTGGTGGGCAGGACTCTCCGCCACGCTCATCTACGGCGGCTCGTTCGAGTTCCTGCTCATCGGCATGGTCACCACCACCGCCCCACTGGCCACGATCGCCGGAACCGCCTTCATGGTCAACGTCCGGCACGTCTTCTACGCCCTGTCCTACCCTCTGCACCGCGTGACCGGCCGCCTCGGCAAGGCCTACGGCACCTTCGCCCTCAGCGACGAGGCATACGCCCTGACCGCCGGAAACGAAGCCCACTCCTGGCCCAGCCGACGCATCCTGTGCCTGCAGTTCTTCATGCACCTGTACTGGGCAGCCAGCGCGACCGCCGGAGCCCTACTCGGCACCCTCATCCCCGACAACATCACCGGCCTGGACTTCGCCCTGACCGCCCTGTTCACCGTCCTCACCCTCGACGCCCTGAAAGACCTACACGGCGACCTGCCCACCCCCGCACTCGCCCTACTCAGCGCCGTCGCCGCCCGCATTCTCTTCCCGAACCAACTGCTCCTGGCCGCCTTCACCCTGTTCACCGCCGGACTGCTGATCCGACACCTCACGACCAGCAGGAGACGGAACCGTGCCTGACCCCCTCTACGCCATCGCCGCCGTCCTCATCGCCGCCGCCGTCACCTGGGCCCTACGAGCCCTGCCCTTCACCGCCCTCGCCCCCCTCCGCGCCAGCGCGACCATCCGATTCCTCAGCACCCGCATGCCCGCTGGCGTCATGGTGATCCTGGTCGTCTACTGCCTGCGCGACCTACCGCTACCCCAACTCCGCGCTCTGGCCCCACTCACGGCCCTGGCCGTCACCGCCGGACTGCACCTGTGGCGCCGCAACGCCCTGCTCAGCATCCTCGGCGGCACAGCCGTCCACGTCACCCTGGCCAGCACGGTCTTCGCCCCCTGACAACCCACCGCACCCGAAAACCCACAGGCCGCCAGGTGGTCGCACCACCACGACAGCAGCACGACCACCCAACCCGTCAGCCGCCGAACATCGGCACGATCTCGTGCACCCTCGGCTGCGCACCACCGGCCCACACCAACCGCAACTCACCCACCGACACACAACCCACGTCCACCGTGGTGTACCCGCCGGACAACTCGCCCACCGTCATCCACTCACCCGCACCCTCACGCACCTGCACCACCGCCGAAACAGGCGCCCCCGGATCCTGCAGAACCACCACCCGCTCCACCGGCCGCACCCGCGACAACGTCACCACCAACGCCTCACCCGACTCCGCAGGCCGAGCCGCCACATAAGCCGTCGCAGGATCACCGTCGACAACCCTGCCCGCACCACTGCCCTCACGACCCGGCGGCACAGCCTCCACCGTGTACGACACCAGCTCCGGCGTCTCCACCGCGAACTCCCGCACCACAAGCCAGAAACCAGCACCGTCCGCCGTCGCCCGGTACCGCACGTAACGCGCCCGCGTACCCTCCGGAGCGGTCACACCGACCTCCGAAGCCGACGCCGTGGTCAACGACGTCCAAACCTCACCATCCACCGAGTACTCCAACACTCCCTCACGGAAGTAGTCGTCCGGACTACCCGACTTCCCCATCAGCACATCGATGCGCCCGATCTCCGTCACCACACCCAGATCGACACCGACATGGTCACCGACCCGCGACGCACGCGAACTCCAGAAGTACGTGCCCGGATCCCCGTCCACCATGTTCGCCGGCACATGCTGCTGATACGTCGGAAGACTCACCTCAGCGACCGGGCGCCCCACACCCACACCGAACCACTCGTCCACAAGACCGTTCGCCTCCGCGAGGAACGAGTCCAACACACCATCGGCGATCCTCGGCCACGTCGACGAATGCGGCGCCTTGTCGTCACGCACCGACTGCGCCCGCTCCACCAACGACGCGACCCGACCACGGTGCTCCCACGCGACACCACGGTCACCGGCCTCATAGGCGGCGAGCATGTCCAAAGCCGCCCGACCAGCGGCAAGCCAGTGATCCGCCGCCCGCAACCACGCATCGATCTCCACCCGAGCACGCGGATCGGGCAAGCCCCGCAGCTCCACCGTCGCCGAGACGTAGGAGTCGAACACCTCCACCAGCCGAGCACGCGCCTCGGCGCGCTGCCCCGAACGCCACACCCGCCAGAACTCGTCGATCTCCCCCGCCAACCGCGGCGACTGCACACGGTGCAGCGTCCCGTCATACCACGACAGATCGGCGAAAGTCCGCACAGCGGCCGCAAGCTCCGCATCACCACCCGCGAGCTCCACCGTCGCGGCCGTCCACGACTCCGTCGCGTCGTAGTCGACGTCGTTCCACCCGAACTCGGCGAACGAGAACAACGCGAGCTCACTCAACGCCGCCTGGTTCATCGGGTTCGACACGATCCCCGCCACCTGCTCCGACAACCCGTTCTCCCGGCCCGAGAACGGCGCCAACAACAACCGCCCCGCCGCGTAGTCGTTGACCGGATAGTTGTCCCAGATCAGGATCTCGTGCCCGAACACCTGCCGCGCCTGCTCCGCCTGGGCCACCGTGATGCGTTCCGGGATCACGGCGGTGCCAGTCCACATCACCACGATGTCGCTGTCCATCCGTTCCCGCAGCTCACGCTTGTAAGGTGACTCGGCGACGTTGTAGTACTCGGTCGGCACCATCTGCAACGGCGCCACGTCCCCCTTCACCTCGACCCACTCCCGCTGCACCCGGTTCAACAGATGCGCCTGCGCACGCCCCGCCGCACCGGGCCCGGTACCGAACCGCTCCACGTCGGCGTCACAGTGCCAGGCGTTGTAGTCGATGTCGTCGAGCGGGATGTTGAACGACCGCGCCCCCAACCCGTACAACGCCTCGAACTTCGCGACCACCGCCTCGAAGTCGTCCTGCGATGAGTAACAGACGGAAAGACCGGGCGACAGCGCGAACGTGAAGTCCACCCGGTTCGCCGCCGCGCGGTCCACCAACTCACCCAGCCTCGCCAACTCCTGCTCCGGATACGGTTCCCGCCACCGCTCCCGGTGATAGGGGTCGTCCTTGGGCGCGTACTCGAAGGTGTTCATGCGATGGTCACCGAGGTAGTCCATGAGCGCGAGCCGGTCCTCGTGCGACCACGGTGTGCCGTAGAACCCCTCAATCACCCCCCGGTACGCCATCGCGGGCCAGTCCCTGACCTCCACACCCGGCACCCAGTCGGTACCCCGGCGCGGCCGCACGACCTGTTCGAACACCCGCGTGGCGTAGTGCGTGCCATCGGCGTCGACACCATCGAGCACCACCTGCCCACGCCCGTCGTCGTCATGTCCCGCGGCGACGACGAACCCCTCGGCCGCCAGCGCGTCGGCACCGGCCACACCCAGCTCGGACAACACCCGATCGCCGTCACCCAGCCACACGGTCACGGGAGCGCGCGAGCCGTCATGCGCCGGGACGATCCGCCGCACCCCGGCCTCCCGCAGAACCCGCCGCACCTCCTTCTCCGTGGCCGCGTCGGCGTCCCCGGACGTCACCAGCCCCACCACCGGGGTGAGCGGGAAACCGTCGTCACGGTGTGTCAGCTCGCGCGGCGCGGGCCACACCGAAACCGGGTCCTCAGCAGGCTCGGGCGCGGCCCAGGACGCTGAGGGAAACACGGCTGTCACGAGCGCGGCGGCCAGCGCGGCCGTGGCCCAGCGTCGGTGGTGGAATGTTCGAGTGCGTGCACGCGGGTCACGCGGTCTTTCGACAGGCATGGCAGTCCCTCCGGAAAAGCCGGGATCTGGTCACACGTGTGCCGGCACGTCCACCGAATCGTGCGGGCAAGCCGCGCCACGATCAAGCAAGACCGCCCAATTGGTCTAGTCCTTTATTCGATCAGATGTCCAGACCACTCGCTGATGACACACCGCCCCCACCAGCGGCGAACCGGCAGGCGACCGACCCCCGCGGCATGAAGTGTCCTGCATTCGCTCTCCGCTCGATCCTGTTTTTCTCGCACTGACCGCCCTCGTCGAGACCGGTGCCACTTGGCTGGCTCGACAGAAAGTCACCACCGGTGTTCTCGTCCGGCCCCCACTTCTTCGCTTTGGAGTAACTGGAGGATTGAGCAAGTATTTCCGTACCCGAAAGCTGCACTCAAAGCCCGACCGTATAGGCCGTTATACATCACTCGGATGTCAGCGAGCCCTCGTAACCACGTGGCATCGCCTCGCGCCACGAACCGCCAGTGGTCGCCCCTGCGGCCAGCAACAGGGCAGGGCGGTCCTTCTCCCCTACCCCACCCGCTGCGGCGAGCCCGCGAGGTGCCGATGACCACGTCAGAGCGCCTCCGCATTCCGGGAATCCGCCGGCTCGGGAAGCGGCCTGGAGATCCGTCGAGAACACGGCCGCCGTCACGTGTCAGTGACCGCCGGAGTCGACTGCGGGGAACACACGACAGGGGGCCGCCACTGCCGGTGACGGCCCCCTGCGCCGGTACGTCCGACGTTGTCCGACTACCGCTGCTCCACGACCTCGAAGGCCAGAACATCGGTGAACGTGCGACCGTGGACGTCGGTGGCGGTGACCTTCGCCTCGTGCTCACCCACCGCGAGATCAACAGGCAGCTCGAACCGCCACAGATGCATCGACCGGTCGGCGAGGCTACCGCCGTGGACCAGCTGCTGAGCGACGGCATGCGGGTCCGACCACTCGGGACCGACGAGCTGGTCCTCACCCCGCATCCGCTGCGTACGCACCGCCTTGCGGGCCGGTCCACCGTCGAGGCTCACCTCCACCATGGAACCGGTGGATCCCATCCAGAAGTTCGTGGTCAGCCACGTGGTTCCCTTCAGGTCGGCCCGGCTCACCACGGTCGGCTCGACCAACTCCGGCGCAGCACCGTCACGCGTGCGGTTCCACTCCTGCCGGGCGACGTACCAGTCGCGGTAGGTGGGGGTGTTCAGTCCCAGCTGCGTCTGCACCTGATCGCTCTGCCCCGTCACCGTGTACCGCTCGGTGAAGGAGTTCCCCTTGATGTCCAGCGTGAGCACACCCGGTCGGCCCCCGTCCCGGCCGACCGCGACGGGATAACCGGCCTCGGTGAGCTGACCGGAGTACCAGTCCCCGGAGATCGCGCCCGCGGTGATGTGCGGGAACGGCAGCCCCTCAAGGTCGAAGAGGTCCCGCCACCCCTTGGCGAGATCCCCGGTCCTCATGTTCTCGATGGAGTGACTGTGCCCGCTGACGGCGACGGCCCTGCGGCCCTCCAACAACCTGTACACCTCACGAACCTGGTCGACCTGGTGCACGGGACTGCCCTCGTCGGCGTAGTTGAGCAGTCCGATGTGGCTCGCGATCACGACGAGCTTGTTCTTCGGGACTCTCGCCAGGTCCTGCTCCAGCCACGCGAGCTGCCGCTCGTCGAGCCGTCCGTTGTACGCGGGCTTGTTCTCCGGGTCGTCGCAGTTCGGACGCAACCCGTCGGCGTTGTCGACGTCCGGCGTGCACGGGTAGCGCACCGTGTTCAACGCCACGACGTGAACCTCGCCGACGTCGTAGGAGTAGTAGGCCGGCGCGAGCTGGGCCCGGAAGGTGTCGAACGAGTGCTCGGCGGTCTCGGCGTCGAAGTCGAGGTCGTGATTGCCGGGCAGGAAGCGGGCGGGCCCGTTCAAAGCGCTGGTCAGGTTCTTCACGTCCGGGTAGAGCGACAGGTCGTCACCCACGACGTCACCGATGAACAGGGTGCCACAGCCCTGGTAGTCGCGGCGCTGTGCCAGATCGTTGATGGCACCCTTGCGGGCGTAGGAGACCTCGGTCTTGTCGTACGGCTGCAGGTCGCCCCCGATGACACAGTGCTGCTCCCGGTCCTGCGTGACACGGCTGCGCACGACCGGGAAGTTCACGGCGGCGGGCACCGGCCCGGTCGGCGCGATACCACCGTGACGCAGGTCAGGGGATCCTTCCGGCAGGTGGTTGTAGTGGAACTGTGCGACGTTGTGCTCGTCGACCGGAACCTGGTATCCGGACGGCTGGGTGATGAACACCGTCATGTTGTCGTACACGGGCAGCTCGTAGCGCCCACGCGAGTCGGTGGTCACCACATCCCGGCCGTTGGAAACCAGGACACCACGCAACCCCCGCTCGTTGGCGTCGCTGACACTGTCGCGGTCACGGTCCACGAACACCTTGCCGCGCAGGACGGAACGCTCGGTTCCGTCCTGGTCGCGGACCACCTCGACCTGACCACGGTAGGCGGAGTCGTTCCATGTCGATACGGGATCGGCCACCGCGTCCGGCGCGGTGACGATCACGGTGCCGGAGCCGACCACCGCGAGAGCGGCGAGCGCGGTGACTCCAGCGCGGACCTTCCTCGGTTCTCGCACTGAGGGCCTCACTTTCACTGACCTCCGGTGAGTCGTCAGGGAGGTACCGGCCGCTGTGACCGGCCCACAAGACGATTCCGGACCGAACTGAACAGCAGGCGACCCGGAGGCCGAACATCGAGCGTCCGCGGACCAGCCACCGGGTTACCTCGCAGGTTAGACGGCCCTCACGGCGAATTCGTCCAGACCTTTGGGTGAATCGACATCACCGTTCGTGGCGCGGTACCGGATTGAACAGGGAGTTTCGGCGGGAGCCGGGGAACGCACACGGGTGAGCGTGTCGCAGGAAATCCCCGCAGCTGGTTCGGACCGGCCTCATCTGCCCCTCCCGACAGCCCGGCAAGACGCTGGTGCGAGGGGCCGCCACTCCCCCGAGAGCGGGCGACCCCTCGCTGAGGGGGGTTACGAACCTGACGCGGCCGGGCGGTCCTCCCCGACTGTGAGCAGCGGTTCCAGCAGGTCGTCCAGAGTCACGATCCCCGTGACGTCGTCACCGTCGAGAACCACGGCCAGGTGACTTCGGCGTTCCCGCATGACGCTCACCGCACTGTGGACCGGTGTCGTGGCCTGCAGAGCGAGCACCGGGCGCATCAGGTCGCGAGCCGTCGTCCCGGCCGGCGCGGTGAGCGTGTCCCGCACGTGGACCACTCCCAGCACCCGGCGATACGCTCCGCTTTCACTTCGCGCACCACTGGTGGAGTCCGCCGTGAACATCGTCTCGGCCTTCGCCCGGTGGACGCCGCCGCACGGGGTGCTGCGCACGGTGTTCGACTACCCGGCGCGGATCGCGAAGTACCACGACCTCGGGTTCCTCGACGACAGCGACCACGCGGCCCTGCACCGCCTGCTCGCCGAGGTGTCCCGGGACGGGATGCCGTGGCAGCCCAACCACGGCGACCCAATCCCGCCCAACCTGCTGATCCCGCGCGACGGCGGGTGCGTGCTGGTCGACTTCGAGTTCACCGGCCTGTATCTGCCGGGCCTCGACCTCGCGTTGCTCCACACCGTCCTGGGGAGGAGTGCCGGTCACGCCTGCACGGCGACACCGGCTTCACATCGTCGGCCGGTTGAGCAGCAGGCCGGGGTCATGCGGCCGATCACCGCTCACCGGCGCCGTGCCGCGCTCCACGAGCTCGCTGAGCCGGCCGTGGTGGAACGCCAGCTGGGCCAGCCTCGCGTCAAGCCGCGCGAGTTCCTCCCGCAGCAGCGGATCGAGGCAGGGCTCGACATCACCGGTACCCCCGCACGAGCACGCCAGCACCTGCGCGATGACCGTCGTGGACAGACCGGCGTCCAGCAACCGCCGGACACGACCAACACGCTCGACGTCCGACTCGTCGTAGAGTCGCTGCCCTGCCGGGGTTCGGGACGGCGTGAGCAAGCCCTGCTCCTCGTAGTAGCGCAGCGACCGGGCACTCACCCCGGTCTCGGCGGCGAGTTGACCGATCCGCAGCGTCCGTCGCGTGTTCTGGCTCACTCTCGCCTTGCTCCTCTCATGCATGTCAGCATCGATGCTCTTCGCCATGACTACCACGACTTTCGAACTCGGCGGCGACCTCCACGTGCGCCGTATCGGCCTTGGCACCATGCGCTTCGCCGACGGGCCGGCGAACCGCCGCGGAGCGAGCGCGCCGGTGTGGGCCGCGCCCACCGACCGCGCCGACCTCACGCGACTCGTGCGTGAGGCCACGGATGCCGGGGTGAACCTGTTCGACACCGCCGACGCCTACGCACTCGGGGAGGGCGAACGGCTGCTCGGTGAGGCTCTGGCCGGAGTGTCCGACGTCGTGCTCGCCACCAAGGTCGGGGTCGTGCGGCCCGACCCCGTGACCTGGGTGCCGCTCGGACATCCCGACTACCTGCGCCAGCAGGTGGAACTCAGCCTCCGCCGCCTCGGCCGCGACGTCATCGACCTGGTGTACCTGCACCGCATCGATCCCGCCTATCCCCTCGCCGAACAGGTGGGCGCGCTGACCGATGCCGTCCACGCCGGGAAGGTGCGGCATCTCGGGTTGTCCGAAGCCACGGCCGAGCAGGTCGACGCGGCGCGGAGCGTGGCTCCCATCGCCGCCGTCCAGAACCTCTACAACCTCACCGACCGTTCCCACGACGCCGTCGTCGAACACACCCGG
>JACYYJ010061384.1_pt2 | contig 10208 bp, 10 predicted proteins | sample 8236861 | NCBI WGS metagenome assembly JACYYJ01 (sample SAMN14103086, study PRJNA606662) | landfill metagenome | isolation source: landfill solid waste | place: India:New Delhi, Okhla landfill site | collected 2017-11-05
GCGAGGATCGGCGGGATGTTGTCGCCGGGGTGCGAGTACTCGGCTGCCAGGAACGTGTCGTGGTAGTCGAGCTCGCGCACGGCGACGCCGTTCGCCCAGGCCGCCCATTCCGGGCTGGTGCGCTTCTCGAGCGGAGCGCCGAAGACGGTCGCGCCGGCGCCCCCTGTGGAGACCGGGTGGCTGAACGCCTGGTCGCGAGCCGCGACGATCGGCGCGCGGGTGAGGGATGCCGCGGCCACGGACGCGTTGTCGATGATGCGGTTGATGATCATGTCGACGACATCCTGCTCGACCTCGACGGGGTCGGCGGCGACCTCGGCGATCTTCCAGGCCAGCTGCTCCTCGCGGGGCAGGTCCTCTTCGCTCTTGTAGACGCGGACGTGGTGGGTGACGGTCATGGCTGCCCTTCGTTGTGGATGTTGTCGCTGTTCTGGATGCTGTCGAGGATGCTGGTGAGCGCATTGCGCAGATGGACGTGCGTGGCGTGGGCGGCGAGATCGCCGTCGCGCTCGGCGAGGGCTTCGGCGATCAGGCGGTGCTCGGCGACGGATGCGGCCAGCCGCGTGCGGTTGTCGCGCGCCATGCGCCGCACGCGCACGAGGTGCGTGCGCACGGTGCGGAGGGCCGCTGCGATGTAGTCGTTGTCGACGGCCGCATCGACCGCATGATCGAAACGGGCAATGAGTGCGTAGTAGTCGTCGCGTCCGGTGGCGGCGTCGAGGGATGCTCCGGCCGCTGCGAACTCGGACGCCAGAGCGGCGAAGAGCTCGGCATCGCCGCGATCGGCAGCCAGGCGCGCGGCGGATTCCTCCAGCGCGCGGCGAATCTCGAAGAGGGATCGGATGTCTCCGGCGTCGATGCCGGTGACGACGGTGACGCGCGGCGACTGCTGTTCGACGAGGCCGTCGGCGCTCAGCTGCTGCAGCGCTTCGCGCAACGGCGTGCGACTCACGCCGAGCCTGGCGGCCTGTTCGACCTCGGCGAGGACTGCACCGGGTGCAAGGGCGCCTGACTGGATCTCCTCCAGCAGCGTCGCGTAGGCGCGATCACTCGCGCGGATTCTCTCGGCGGTGGTGCTCACACGGATAGTGTATACACAAATCGCGCCACGATGCATCCGTGGTGATCTTCACCCTCGCAACGTATACAGACGCGTACCCCGCGCAAACTTCAGGTCGCGAATCGTGCCGGCATGCACGGCACTTGCCGGCACGTTTCGCGACTCGAGCCTCAGAGCTCGTCGGGCGTCGTGAGCGCTGGATCCCCCGAGACGGATGCCACGGACGCCGCCGGCTCACCGAGTTTCACGACCACCACACCCGTCAGAACGAGCGCCGCCCCGATGCCCTGCAGCGGATTGGGCAGCTGCCCGAGCAGCAGCCATCCGAACACGAGCGCCGCGACCACTTCAGCGAGCGCGATGAACGACGCCACACGCGACCCGAGCAGGCGAGTCGACGCGATTCCGAGCACGTACGCCAGTGCCGTCGCGATGATCCCGATGGCGAGCACCGGCACGAACCACGGGACCGTTCCGAACCGGTAGGTCACATCCTCGGTGTTCCACGCCATCGGTAGAATCCCGACGAATCCGGCGATCGACAACCCCAGCGCACCGACGAACAGCCCCACGCCCGCCAGCACGAGCGGGGGCAGACCGGTGTCGCTCTTGCCCGACAGGATGAAATACGCCGCAGCGCCGACCATCGCGCCGAACGCCCAGAGGATCCCGCCGATGTCGACGCTGCGGCCGGAGAGCACGTCGAGCATCAGCACGAGGCCCGCGAACGCGATCAGGGCGCCCAGGATGCTGCGGCCGGTCGGCTTCTCACCGCGCCGCATCCACAACCAGAGCACGACGGCGATGGGAGCGGTGTACTCGATGAGGAGCGCGAGCCCGACATCCATCACCGCCACAGCTTGGAAGTAGAACAGTTGCGTGGCCGTGACGGCGAGCAGTCCGTAGGCGGCGATGACCCCCGCATTCTGGCGCAGCAGCCGCCAGCAACCGCGCAGCGCGATGATCGTGGGGACGAACAGCACGATCGCGGCCGCCCAGATCCGCACGGTCACCGCAGCACCCGGCGTCCAGCCGGCATCGATGAGCCCGCGCGCCCACGCACCCGACATTCCGAACGCGAAGGCCGCAGCGATCGCGAGCGGCAGGCCGAGCCGCAACCCGGAGCGCGCGCGGGTGTCACCTGCCGACCCAGTCATGATCGATGACCCTAGCGAGCGCGAGTGTAAGGTGTCAACATGATCTTCACCGATGACACGATTGAGGCGCTGCGTGCGGCCGTCCACCTCGTGAACAGCGCAGAAGAACCGGACACACTCGCTTCACCTCTGGACTTCGAGCACTTTCTCGGCGCTTTCCCGTACACCGGACGGATCGACCGCGATGCCGGTGAGCTCGAAGCCTTGCGCGCTCAACGCCCGCGACTGCGCAGCATGCTGCTCGCACCCCGCGATGACATGGTCGACAGCATCAACAAGGCACTGCGCGACGTGACCTTCGACGCGCATGTGGTCCGGCACGACGAGGCCGATTGGCATCTGCACGCGGTCTCCGACGATCGTCCACTCGCGGAGCGAGTGCTGGCCGAGACCGCCATGGCGCTGCTCGACGTCGTGCGGGCCAATGAAGGCAGTCGCCTTGCCGTGTGCGCCGACGAAGCATGCCAGGGCGTCGTGCTCGATCTCTCGCGCAACCGATCGCGGCGCTACTGCTCCACCACCTGCACGAACCGCAACGCCGTCGCGGCGTACCGGGCGCGGCGGCGTTGAATGCGCGCAGCGCACGATGACACCATCTCAAACCCGCTGAACACTCCGAGTGAATCGTCGGTTTACTCTTGCTTTTTTCGTAGTTTTGTTCGATGATGGGGGTATGTCGATCACGGCGGAGTATCGGACGGGGCGGGTCGTCGCTGACGAGCGCCGTGCGGCTCTGCTGGATGAGTGGGTCGATCTGGGTGCGCGGATCGCGGCGTTGGAGGCCCGCCGTGTGGAGGTGCTCGCTGAGCGGGCGGAGCTGTTGGAGTACGAGACGGGTCCGACGATCGTGCACAGTTCGATGGCGGAGCGGTCGATGATCGCGGAGTTCGCGGCTGCAGGTAGCGTGTCCCCGGGAACGATGGCCGTGCAGTTCTCGAGCGCTGCGGCACTCGTGAACGGGTTTCCCGAGACGATGCGCGCGTTGCACGAGGGGCGGATCAGTCGCCGTCATGCCGAGGTGATCCTCGAGGCCGCGCCCCGCGACGACGGCGACGAAGACGGTGGTGCGACGCTGCGGGCCGCCTACGAACATGACGTTCTCCCCTACGCCTGCGGTACGACCCCGCCGCGCACCCGTGCGCATGCGAAAGCTGTGACAGCGAAGCTTCAACCCGTCACGCAGGAGGAGGCGCACCGCGAGGGCCGTGAAGAGCGCGAGGTGAGCGTCCGCCCGACAGCTGATGGGATGGCGCAGACCATCGGTGTCGTGCCCGAGGTCCTCGCGCACGCGATCTTCGACCGGCTCACCGCGATGGCCGCTGCCATGGACGACGACCGCACCATGGACCAGCGTCGCGCCGACCTATTCTGCGACCTGCTGCTCACCGCCATCGCGTCCACCGTCATCGGTACCGATCTGGACGCGTTCCGGCCCGCGGTTCAGGTGACGATCGCGGCGAGCACACTCGCCGGCCACGACGACATGATGGCCGAACTCGACGGAATCGGGCCGATTCACCCCGACATCGCCCGCACCCTCGCCGGCCGGGTACCGAGTTTCTCCCGTCTGTTCCTCGATCCGAGCGGCATGGTCACGAACGTCGACACCTACGTTCCCTCCAGCCGCATGAAGAAATACCTCCGAGCACGAGACCAGCACTGCCGGTTCCCCGGATGTCGAGCGAAGATCTCACGCTGCGAGATCGACCACAACCACGACTGGGCCCTGGGCGGAACAACCACGCTAAGCAACCTCGCCGACTTCTGCCCGAGTCACCACCCGCTCAAACACCCCGACCTCGATGAACGACATCGCTGGACGGTCCGGCAGGATCCGGAAGGAACACTGGTGTGGCGAAGCCCCCTCGGGCGTGAATACACCGACACCCCCGAACCCCGCGTCATGTTCGTCTGACAGTGTCCACGTGTCGCTACTCCGCCGCGTGGCCCCGATACCCCGTGTGGCCCGGGTTCGGCTTCAGCGCCCACCCGTCGCCGTCAGCCACGACGACGTTCTTCATGCCGCCGGCTTCGGCGATCACCCCGTAGTCCTGGCCGGCATCCGCGGCGTAGCAGAACAGCGTGACGAACGGCTCATCGCCCACGTTGACGCTGCGGTGAATCCAGTGCCCCGGAACGTCAACGGCTTTACCGGGCGTGAGCTCAACCGCAGAGGTCTGGCCGTCCAGCGTCTCCAGCAGCATCACGCCGCGCCCGGTCAGGCAGTAGTACAGCTCGGCGCGGTCGGCGATCGCATGCAGATGTCCGCGGGTCACGGCGAACTCCTCGCCGTAGCGGCCAGGCAACAGAGTGCTCGTGCCGACGATCAACGCACCCGGGCCCTCCTGATAGCGGTGGTCATCGACCCAGTAGACCAGGTCTTCCACACCGCGCTCGCCCACGGCATCCTGCCAGGCTCGATCATCGCGATAGACGCCGTCCATGTCACCCAAGTACTTCTCGTAGCGGCGCGAACGCCCCTCGATACCGCCCTGCGGCGAGATCTCCAGCAGGGTGGGGATGTCGACGACGGGTGTGGTGCTCACAATGATCTCCTACGACTTGTAACTACAGGACTTGTAATTACAGGTATACTCCAAATCAGCACGATCCGGAACCGCGACCAACGAAGCAGGCACGAACTGTGATCATCGCCCACGACCTCGGCACCACCGGCAACAAGGCCTCGCTGCACCATGACGACGGCCGGCTGGCGGCATCGACCACAGTCGGCTATCCGGCGCACTTCGCCGCCGGTGGTCTCGCCGAGCAGGACCCGCAGGAATGGTGGGATGCCGTCGTCACAGCGACCCGCGATCTGCTGGCTCGCACGGGCACGGCAGCGTCAGAGGTGCAGGGCCTCGTGGTGAGCGGACAGATGATGGGCGCAGTGCTGCTCGACGGCGACGGAGCGCCCGTGCGCCCGGCGATCATCTGGGCCGACACCCGCGCGAGCGCGCAGCACCGTGAGCTCGAACAGGCGCTCGGCGCCGAGCAGGCGTATGCGATGCTCGGGCACCGGCTGAATCCGACCTACTCGATCGAGAAGGTGATGTGGGTGCGCGACAACGAACCGGACGTGTGGGCGCGCGTGCGTCGTTTCTGCGTCGCGAAGGACTACATCGTCCTGCGCCTGACCGGACGCCTTGCCACCGACCGCTCGGACGCCTCGGGCACGAATGCGTACGACCAGCGCACGGGCGACTGGTCGAACGAGGTGCTGGCGGCTGCGCGCCTCGACCGAGAGCTCTTCCCCGAGATCCTCGATTCGACCACGATCGCGGGACCGCTGACGGATGCTGCCGCCGAAGCCCTCGGCCTGCATACGGACGTACGAGTGGTGATGGGCGGCGGTGACGGTCCGATGGCCGCCGTCGGGTCCGGCATCGTGGCACCGGAGGACGGCGCGTACGTCAGTCTGGGCACCTCGTCATGGATCTCGTTCGCCAGCGATGCCCCACTGATCGACACGGGCCTGCGCACCTTCACATTCGACAACGTCGTGCCCGGTTCGTTCGTGCCGACAGCGACGATGCAGGCCGGCGGCGCTTCGATCCAGTGGATCAGCGAGGCGCTCTCACCCGACCCGCAGCATCCGGACACCGCACGTCTCGCCGCCGACGCCGGCGGCGACATCGACACCGAAGACCTCTACTTCCTCCCCTATCTGCTCGGCGAACGCTCCCCCATCTGGGACCCGAACGCCCGTGGGGCCTTCGTCGGGATCGGCCGCCATCACACCCGCCAGCATCTCGTCCGCGCCGTGCTGGAGAGCATCGGATACAACCTGTTCACCAGCATCCAGGCCTTCCGCGAATCGGGGGCGACCATCGAGCGGATCGACGCCGTCGGCGGCGGGGCCCAGAGCGACTCGCTGCTGCAGATCCTCGCCGACGTGTGGGGCATGCCTGTGCGGCGGCGCACGATCGTCGAGGAGGCGAACAGCCTCGGCGCCGCGGTCACCGGAGCGGTGGGGCTCGGCCTGGCAGACTTCTCGGCCGCCCGCGCGCTCAGCGAGGTGACAGCCGAGTTCACCCCGGATGTCGGACGCCACCGCGTCTACGCCGACCGCCACGCCCGCTTCACCGCCGCCTACGACGCGCTCGCGCCGTGGTTCGCAGGAAGGGTCGCCTGATGGGCGTCATCCTCACCACGAGCCGTTCCTTCTCGGACGGCGACGTCGATCTCGTCGCGCGCGCAGCGGACGCCGGACACGAGATCATCCGAGGTCCCGCTCACCACGATCTCGCGGAGCTCGCGCCCCTGCTGAAGAAGGCGGACGCCTGGATCGCCGGCACCGGCCCCATCACAGCCGGTCATCTCGACGCCGCCCCGAACCTGAGGATCATCGCCCGCTACGGCGTCGGCACCGAGGCCGTAGACCTTGCGGCGGCAGCCGCACGCGGCATCCCGGTCACCAACACCCCGGGTGCGAACGCGGATGCTGTCGCCGACCACACCGTGGGCCTCATGCTCGCGGCACTCCGGCAGATTCCGGATGGCGATCGCCGCGTGCGCCAGGGCGACTGGAACGTCCGCCGCGGGCGGGAGCTCGGAGCCGCCACGGTCGGAATCGTCGGCTTCGGCCGCATCGGGCAGGGCGTCGCGAAGCGGCTCGGCGGCTTCGGCTCGCGCATCCTCGTCGCCGATCCCTACCTCCAGGCGGAGCGCGTCCGTGAACTGGGCGCCGAACCGGTCAGCCTCGACGACCTGTTCCGCACCGCCGATCTCATCACCCTGCACGCGCCGGGCGGGCAGCGCCTGGTCGATGCCGAGCGGCTCGACGGCATGCGGCCGGACACGATCATCATCAACACCGCCCGGCCCGACCTCGTCGATGAGGAGGCGGTGGCGGCGGCGCTGGGAGACGGTCGAGTGGCGAGATACGCCGCCGACACCCTCGACGGAGACACCGCGGCATCGGCCAGCCCCCTGCTGAGCCCGGCCCACGCCGACCGGGTGATCGTCACCCCGCACCTGGGCGCGCAGACCACGCAGGCCGTCGACAACATGGGCTCGATGTCGCTCGACGACGTGCTCGCCGTGCTCGCCGGCGGCACCCCGCGATTTGCGGTGCCGCTGCCCACCCAGGTCGCACAGAACGCCGCCAAGTCGACGTCATAACGACAGATTTCGCGACCTCAACAGAAGATCTCGCACCCCACGGCACGAAAGGCCACCGATGACCGACACTCCCGCTTCCGACTACATGGGCTTCGTCGGCGTCACGACCGGCTCGTCGTCGATCATGAAGGTGTTCCCGCGGTGGGCGGATATCCTGGAGCTTCCCACCCGCACGCTGATCGGCCATGACCTGCCGATGGATGCCACGCCCCAGCAGTACCGCGCACTCGTCGAACAGATCCGCGACGACCCGAACCACCGCGGTGCGCTCGTCACCACCCACAAGATGAATGTGTACGCCGCAGCATCCGATCTGTTCGACGACCTCGATCCGTTCGCCGTATCGTGCTCTGAGATATCGAGCATCGCCAAGCGCGGCAGCAGATTGTCCGGCCGGGCGAAGGACCCCATCACGGTCGACCTGGCACTGAACGACTTCCTGCCTGCCCACTACTTCGCCACTACCGGCGCGGAGGTCATCATCCTCGGCGCCGGCGGATCGGGCACCGCGCTCAGCTGGGCGCTGTCCGAGCGATCGGATGCTCCGGTCCGGGTCACGGTGACCGCGCGCGACGACGACAAGCTCGACCACCTGCGCGATGTGCACCGTCAGCACGACACCCGCGAAGGATTCATCTCCTATGTACGCACCGACTCGGTGCAGGATGCCGCGGCTTTGGTCGCCGCAGCTCCCAACGGTTCGCTCATCGTCAACGCGACCGGACTCGGCAAGGACCGCCCCGGCTCCCCCTTGCCGGATGACGTCGTCTTCCCCGAGGGCGCGTACGTATGGGAGTTCAACTATCGCGGCTCGCTGGAGTTCCTGCACCAGGCCAGAGCGCAACAGGCCTCGCGCGACCTACGCGTCGTCGACGGCTGGCGCTACTTCATCCACGGCTGGTCACAGGTCGTCGCAGACGTCTTCGAACTGGAGCTGACCCCGCAGGTCGTCGAGCAGCTCGCGGAGGCCGCTGAGGGAGCGCGCTGATGATCCGCACTGTCCTCGGCGACATCGACCCCGCCGCACTTGGGCCGACGAACTATCACGAGCATCTCTTCCAGGTGAGTCCGCTGCTGCCGGGAGACGAGCTCGACAATGAGGATGCCTCTGGCGCTGAGGCGACCCTGCTGAAGACGAGCGGCTTCGCCGCGATGGTGGATGCCACGCCGTTCGGACTCGGGCGCGATCCGGAGGCTGTCGCGCGCATCAGCGGCAGCGCTGGCCTGCACATCGTCGCGACGACCGGCAGGCATCGCGAAGCCCACTACGGCGACGAACACCCGATGCAAGTGTGGAACGCCGAGCAACTCTCCGAACTTTTCATCGCGGACGTGACGACAGGGATGCCGGCCGACGACGCCGTCGTGTTCGAGAGCCCGGATGTTCCGCTCGCACGCACGGCGAAGCGGATGCCGGTGCGCGCCGGCATGCTCAAGGGCGGCATCGGCTACTGGCGGATCAGCACGTTCGAGCGGACGACCCTGGAGGCCGTGGCGGCCGCGCACCGGGCGACGAACGCACCGGTCATGGTGCACCTGGAGTTCTGCACGGCCGCGCACGAGGTGCTCGACCTGGTTGCGGCTGCGGGAGTGGCATCCGATCGGGTGGTGCTCGCACACGCGGATCGCGATCCCGACCCGGCGCTGCACGCGTCGCTGATCGAACGCGGGGCATATCTGGGCTACGACGGCTTCGCGCGTCCGCGCACACGGTCGGATGCCGAGTTGCTCACGCTGACCGAGCGCGTCGTCGAGCTCGCGGGCGCGGATCGCATTCTGCTCGGCGGCGACGTCGCCCGCCGCAACCGGTACATCTCCTACGGCGGCATGCCCGGCCTCGCCTACCTCGGCGAGCGGTACCTGCCGCGGCTGCGGTCGGCTATCGGCTCGGATGCCGTGGAGCGGATGCTGGTCGCGAACCCGGCGCGGCTGCTCGACCTCGGCTGAGCCTGTACGCCGTCGACCGACACGACACCCGAAACGGCCCCGCACCCGAGGGTGCGAGGCCGCCCGGTCAGACCGAGATCACTCGTACAGAACTTCGGCGATCTTCTCGTCTTCCATGTTGTCGGCGTCGTACCAGTACGAGCCGGTGTCATAGAACTCCTCGACGGCGTCGCCGTTCGCAGCGTCGTACGCTGCCTGCACGACCTGCGCGCCGATGCCGATCGGGTCCTGTGTGATGGCGCCGGCCATGGTGCCGTCCTTGATCGCGTTGATCTGGGCCGCACCCGAGTCGAAGCCGATGATCGTCAGCTTGCCCTTCTCGAGGTTCAGCTCGTTGACGGCGTTCACGACGCCGATGGCCGATCCCTCGTTGGTGCCGTAGATGCCCTTGAGGTCGGGATGCGCGGCGATCATGGCCTTGGCGATGTCGGCCGACTTCAGGTGGTCACCATCTCCGTACTGGATGTCGACGATCTCGATGTCGGGGTAGTCGGCCTCGATCTTCTCGACGAAGCCGTCACGACGCTCGACACCGGTGGAGTTGATCTGCGAGTGACCGACGATGGCCACCTCGCCCTCTCCGCCGATGAGCTCGGCCATGTGCTCTGCCGCGAGGGCACCTGCGACCTTGCTGTCGGTTGCGGCAAGGCTCAGTCCGACGTCGCCGTTGCACGGTGCGTCGAAGTAGACGACCGGGATGTCCTTCGACTTCGCCTTCTCGAGCGGGGCGACGCATGCCTCGGGGTCGAGGGCGGCGTAGGCGATGGCATCCGGGTTCTTGTCGATCGCCGCGGTGAGCATCTCGAGCTGCTGAGCGATCTCGGTCTCGGCTGCGGGGCCCTCGAAGGTGATCCTCACGCCGAGCTCTTCCGCCTTCTGCTCCGCGCCCTTCTTGACGGCCTGCCAGAACTGGTGCTGGA
>JACYYJ010007206.1_pt1 | contig 10201 bp, 12 predicted proteins | sample 8236861 | NCBI WGS metagenome assembly JACYYJ01 (sample SAMN14103086, study PRJNA606662) | landfill metagenome | isolation source: landfill solid waste | place: India:New Delhi, Okhla landfill site | collected 2017-11-05
CCATCTCGCCGTCGCCGAGGAAGGCCCACACGTGCTGGTCGGAGGTGTCCTTGATGCCGCGGTCGTCGAGATAGTGGTTGAACCGGGCCTGGTAGATGGCGTTCATGGGGCCCAGCCCCATCGACACCGTGGGGAACTGCCAGAAGTCCGGCATCAGCCGCGGGTGCGGGTAGGACGGGATGCCGCCGCCGGGGTGGCTGTGCTCCTGACGGAAGCCGTCGAGCTGGTCGGCGGTCAGCCGGCCCTCGAGGAAGGCGCGGGCGTACATGCCGGGGGAGGCGTGTCCCTGATAGAAGATCTGGTCGCCACCGGAGGGGTGGTCCTGGCCGCGGAAGAAGTGATTGTGCCCGACCTCGTAGAGCGAGGCGGCCGAGGCGTAGGTCGAGATGTGCCCGCCGACGCCGATGCCCGGACGCTGTGCGCGGTGCACCGTGATCGCGGCGTTCCAGCGGATCCAGTGGCGGTAGCGGCGCTCGAGCTCTTCGTCGCCGGGGAAGTCCGGCTCGTTCTCGGAGGCGATGGTGTTGATGTAATCCGTGGTCGGCACCATCGGAACGTTCAGGTGCAGATCCTTGGATCGCCGCAGCATGCTGAGCATGATCTCGCGGCCGCGACCGGGGCCCTTCGCATCGACGAGCTCGTCGAGCGACTGCTGCCATTCGCCGGTCTCTTCCGGATCGCTGTCAAGAGGGCCTTGGGAGTACGGATCCTGGTCGTGAACGGTCACGTGGAGCCTTTCGTCAAGCTGGCAGGTCTTGCCAAGGAAACGGGAAGCGACGCGGGAAGCCTTGTCGGCCATGCACAACGCGCGCCTTTTCAGCCTAGCCGTCTTCTACGGTTACGTCGCACATCGGTCACCTGGATAGAATGAACCCACCAGGGCCTTTAGCTCAGCTGGTAGAGCGCCACGTTTACACCGTGGATGTCGTCGGTTCGATCCCGGCAGGGCCCACCGCATCAGTCTCCGCTCAGCCGTCGTCCTCCGCGACGCGGATGAGGACTTTCCCCACGGTGCCGTGCTGCACCGCATCATGCGCGGCGGCGGTCTCCTCTAGCGGAAACCAGGTGAGGGGAAGCCCTGCCGCCTCACCGACGGGTAGTACGTCGTCTTCCAATGCAGCAGTGATGTCCTCGACCGCTGCACCGAGAGCGTCCTCGCCGACTGTGTACAGCAGCAGCCCCTGCCACCGCACATTCTTGGCGAAGCTGGCGATGATGGGGATGGTGATCGTGTCGCCCTTGTCATTCGCGTAGAACGCGATCGAACCGTGATTCGCCGCCACGGCGACATCCAGCGCGGCATTCATCGCAGGGGAGACCTCCACGATGTGGTCGACGCCGGCCGGCGCGACCTCAAGGATGCGTTCGGCGAGACGGTCGTCGGGGTACCGGAACACGTGGTGCGCGCCAGCAGCTCGGGCGAGCCTCTCCTTCTCGTCGCCGCTGACGGTCGTGAGAACCTTGGCACCTGCCCAGACCGCGAGCTGGATCGCCGCGTGCCCGACAGCGCCGGCTCCGCCCTGTACGAGGACGGTCCGATCCGAGAGGGCTCCGGGGGAGAGACGCGACGGGCCGAACTCGTGCACGGTCAGCGCACGATGCGCCGTCATCGCGGGGACGCCGAGACTGGCGGCGATGTCGAAGCCGATCCCGTCCGGAAGTCGTACAGCGCGAGCGGCGGGAATGATCGTGACGTCCTGCGCGGTCCCGGTGGGGCGCTCGTGTGCGGCGAGGTACACCCACACCCGATCGCCGACCTGCAGATTCGTGACGCCGTCTCCGACCGCATCCACAACACCGGCGCCGTCCTGATTGGGGACGATCTGATCGAAGGGCATCGGCGTCCCCGAGGAAGCGCGAGCTTTCCAGTCGGTGGGATTGACCCCCGATGCGTGGATGCGGACGCGCACTTCGCCTGCGCCCGGCTGTCCCACTTCGCGTTCGATCAACGTGAGCGTCTCGGAGCCGCCCTTGTCCGTGTACACGATTGCTCTCATGCCTGATGAAAGGCAGAGGTGCGGGCGAGTATTCCGTGGTCAGACGCGATGTGACGGTTGCAGCTTCAACGCGCGCTTCCTGCGGCGGGTCGCCATCCCTCGTCCTCTCTGATGGCGCCGAGGATCAGGCGGCTGATCTCCTTAAAGTGCTTCATCTGCGTCGTCGTCAGGGGGTCCAGCACAAGCCGACGAACTGTCGCCACGTGTCCGGGCGTTGCCTGCTCGACCTTGGCTATTCCGGCATCCGTGAGAATCGCGAGCGTGAAACGGCCGTCGGCGGGATCCGGCATCCGATGCATCCACCCGCGTTTCTCCAGGCGCGTGGCCGCGCGCGAGAGCCTCGACAGCGAGCTGTTCGCGTAGCCGGCGAGCACGCTCATGCGAAGGGTCGCCTCCGGCGCGTGGGCGAGGGCGTACAGGATTCCGTACTCGAAGTGCGTCACGTCCGAGTCGCTGAGCAGCTGAGCGTCGAGCGCGGCCGGGAGCCATTCCAGGAGAGTGGCAAGAGACGACCAGGTCTCCAGCTCGTGGCCGTCGAGAGCCGCGGGGTCAGAAGGATGGGGCATGTCGGCAGACTACGCGAATGACTTGCGCAGTCAAGTCAGAATGATACCGTTTGACTTGACTGAGCAAGTGAATGGAGCAACATGGAGATGAATCTGAACGGCAGACGAGCGTTCGTGAGCGGGTCGACGCAGGGGATCGGGTACGCGATCGCGAAGGCGCTTCTCGCAGAAGGTGCCTCGGTCGTCATCAACGGGCGAAGCCGGGACAGAGTCGACCGCGCGGTTCACGAGCTGCAAGCAGGGGATTCGGACGCGCCCGTCTCAGGAATAGTTGCGGATTTTGATGAGCCGCATGAGGTGGCGCAGCTGGTCGATGCCCTCGGCGACGTCGACATCCTGGTCAACAACGTCGGTCTCTTCGATCTCGCGCCGTTCGGCGACATCGCCGACGACGACTGGCAGCGCTACTTCGACATCAATGTGATGAGCGGCGTGCGGCTCTCACGGCACGTGCTGCCGAGCATGCTCGCGAACGGATGGGGACGCATCCTCTTCATCGGCAGCGAGTCCGGCGTGAACATCCCCGCAGACATGGTGCACTACGGCGTCACGAAGGCCGCGATGCTGGCACTGAGCAACGGGCTTGCGAAGCTCACCCGCGGCACCGAGGTGACGGTGAACACGATCCTCGGCGGACCGACCTACTCCGATGGAGTCGCCGATACCGTCAGAACGCTCTCGCAGGCGCAGGACGTCCCCGCAGACGCGCTGAAGGCGGCCATCATCGGCGGGAACACGACATCTCTGCTGCAGCGATTCATCGAGCCCGACGAGATCGCCAACCTCGCGGTCTACCTGGCGAGCCCACTCTCGTCCGCGACGAACGGTGCGGCATTGCGCGCGGACGGCGGTGTGCTGACGACGATGACCTGATCGTCGGGCGGCCGCTACCGGTGGCGGATCCAGGACCAGGCTGCGAAGCCGACGCCCAGCGTGATCGTCAGCACGCCGAGCGGCACGTGCAGCGCGGTCAGGGAGCGGAAGCCCGCGAAAGCCTGCAGTGACATCAGAGCGAGCATGCCGATCGCTGCCGCGATCGGCCACTTCGCATCGTGCCGGAGCCGCATGCAGAACACGGCAGCGACGATGCTCAGCACGACGGCGATCCCGGCCGCGGTGGCCATCTCGCGGTGAACGGGGAAGGCGGAGCGCAATTCCGCGAGGAACAGCCCTGCGGTCGCGGCCTGCGCGAAAAGCAGCACGGCGGCGAGCGTCAGGGAGATCCGCAGCAGCCACCTGGGCCACTCCGGCACGGGGATCGTCCGTTCATCTTGTGTCGACATGGTCGAAGCCTAGCGATTCCGTTCCATTTGAACCAGATCCGCTAGGATCTTCTTATGCATCCGACGGATTCCTCAGGGCCGGCGACGCCGCTTCAGGTGGGCCTCCAGTTGCACCGCGCATACTCGGTCGCGACACAGCAGCTCGACATGGCACTGCGGCCGCTGGAGTTGAGCGCACGGCACGTTGCGACCCTGTTTCTCATCCGGGACGGGATTCGCACGCACCGTGATCTGGTTCGGCACTTGCACACCGACAAGACCGGGATGGTGCGCGTCATCGATGACCTCGAACGCCTCGGCTTCATATCCCGGACCCGCTCGACTGAGGACCGACGCAGTTGGCTGCTCGCCCTCACCGACGAGGGCATGAGCGGCCTTCACCGCGCCCAGAAGGAGACACGCGGCATCGCCGACACGCTGTTCGGCGTTCTCAGCGACAGCGACCTCACCGCGCTCCGTGACATCCTCGCCCGGGTGCTGGGGGAAGCACCGACGGCTCCGTAGCGGTTCGCCGCGGACGGCTCAGGATTCTTCGTGCGTCCTCGGGTCGGCATCGAAGAGGCGACCGTCGGGGCGCCCGAGTGCAGTGATCGCCTCGACCTCGGCGTCATCGAGAACGACGGATGCCGCGGCGAAGTTCGCGCGCTGGTGCTCCAGCGACGACGCCTTCGGAATCGCAACGCTCTCACGCGCGACGTGCCAGGCGAGCACGGCCTGCGCGGGGGAGATGTCGTGAGCTGCGGCAACTTCGACGATCACAGGTTCCTCCAGCAGCGCCTTCGCGCGGCCGATGGGGCTCCACGCCTCGGTGATGATGCCGTGCTCCAGGTGGTACGCGAGCTGCTCCTCCTGCGGGAAGTACGGGTGCAGCTCGATCTGGTTCACCACCGGGCGCACGCCGGTCTCATGCTCGAGGCGCTCGAGGTGCTCGGGCAGGAAGTTGGACACGCCGATCTGACGCACCACGCCGCGCTGCTGCGCATCGACGAGCGCGGTCCACGCCTGCACGTACTCGTCTTGGATCGGGTTCGGCCAGTGGATGAGGTGCAGATCGGTGGCGTCGAGTCCCAGCCGGAAGCGGCTCTCCTCGATGCTCGTGCGCGCCTTCTCGATGGGGTGGTGGCGGCCGGGGAGCTTCGTGGTCACGATCACCTCTGCACGATCGGTCGCGGCAGCTGCCACGCCGTGCCCGACGGTTCCCTCATTCTCGTAGTTGAACGCCGAGTCGATCAGGCGGTAGCCGGCGTCGATGCCTGCGGCGATCGCCGCCGCGCCTTCAGCGCCGTTGAGGCGATAGGTTCCCAGTCCGATCGCGGGAAGAGTGAAGCCGTTGTGAGCAGTGCGGGTGGGCAGAGCGGTCATCGTGTTCTCCTTCACGTTCGCCACTCAGAGTACGCGGCACAATGGACTCATGCGATGTCACTGTCTGTCCGGCGACACATTCGAGTCGTGTTGCGGTCCACTGCTCGCCGGGGACACGGTGGCCCCGACCGCCGAGCGTCTCATGCGCTCGCGGTTCACGGCGTTCGCGGTCGGAGATGCGTCGTATCTGCTGCATTCGTGGCATCCGTCGACCAGTCCGGTTGATCTCGACCTCGACGACGAAATCCGCTGGACGCGCCTCGAGATCATCGAGACTGAGGCGGGCGGGCCATTCGACTCCGAGGGTTTCGTGACGTTCGAGGCCTTCTACCGTGAGCAGGGCGTGCAGGGCTCCATGAAGGAGCGCAGCCGCTTCGTCCGCGAGGACCGGGTGTGGTCATACGTCGATGGCGCGCCCGGTTGAACGTTGCGATCGTCAGGCACCGCAACCGCGGGTAGGTTGGAGTTGTGAACGCCAGCCCCGAGCATCAGCGCCTCCTTCTCGACGTCGCCGACCTGGATCGCCGCATCCAGCAAGCCGAGCGCGCACGCACCACGCCGGCGCAGGGCCCGCGCATCAATGAGCTCGCCAAAGAGCGCCAGGAGCAGCTTCGCGAGCTGACCACCCTGACCGGTGCACGTGATGACGCACGCACCGAGCTCGCCCGACTCGAATCCGATGTGAAGCTCGTCGAGCAGCGCCGCACGCGTGACTCCGAGCGTCTGGCTGCCAGTACCAATTCGAAGGACGCCCAGGCCTTCGAGCACGAGCTCGCGAGCCTCGCCAAGCGCGTGAGCGACCTGGAGGACATGGAGCTCGAGGTCATGTCCCGCGTGGAGGAGGCCGAGGCCGCCGTCGCCGCGCAACAGGCTCTCATCGACCAGACCACGGCCGAGGGAACCGAACTCACCACGCAGGCGAAGGCCGCGGTGGCCGCGGCGACGACCGAGGGCGAGCATCTCAAGCGGGACCGCGCGGCCATCGCTGCAGGCATCCCCGCCGACCTGCTCGCCGACTACGAGCGCCGCGCATCACGCGGCATCGGTGTCGGTCTGCTGCGCCGCGGCACCTGCGAAGGCTGCCGCATGATGCTGTCGGGAACGCACCTGAACGAGGTTCGACAGGCTGCACCCGACGCCGTGATGTCCTGCCCGGAGTGCGGCGCCATCCTGGTGCGCACCGACGAATCGGGCCTGTGAAGCCGGCGTCCGCATCGGACGCGAGAATCCTGCTGGCCTCTGCCGGCAACGGTGACTTCCTCGCCATCGAACTCGATGCCGGTGGAGCAGAGCGGCATCGTGGCGAGCTCGCGGGCTCTGACCTCGTCGACTGGGTGCGCGACGTGGAGCAGAAGCGTTCGCCGCGGTGGGTGATCCGCAGCACGAGAGAGCTGTACCCGCGGCTGCTGGCCGAAGGCGTGCTCCTGACGAGGGCGCATGACCTTCTGCTGTGTCATGCGATCCTTCGCGACACCGATCGTGTGGCGCGACCGCTCGCGCCGTCAGCGGACTGGCTGCCGCGCGAGTCGGATGCCGGAGCGCCCGCGCTGTTCGATCTGCTCGCGCGGCCGTCCGGAGATTCGCCAGACGACCTCCTCGCGCAGTACCGGGAGCAGTGCCGCGTGATCGCCTCCGACAAGACCGGGCACCTGTCACTGCTGTGCGCGGCGGAATCCGCCGGCGGACTGATCGCCGAGGAGATGCGCGCAGGCGGGGTGCCGTGGGATGCCGAGGCCCACGACCGCATCCTCGTCGAGGTGCTCGGCCCACGACCGGCGGGCGGCGGTCTGCCCGCACGAATGGTCGAACTCGCCGAGCAGGTGCGTTTCCACCTCGGCGACCCGCAGCTCCACCTCGACAGCCACGTGAAGCTGCTCCGTGCACTTCATCGCGTCGGCGTGAACGTCGAATCGACGAGCCAGTGGGAGTTGAGTGAGGTCGCCCATCCGGTCATCGAGCCATTGCTGGCTTATAAGAAGCTCTCGCGCCTTCTGAGCGCGAACGGCTGGGCGTGGCGGTCCGAGTGGGTGCACGACGGCCGCTTCCGACCCGTATACATCCCCGGAGGCGTCGTCACGGGCCGCTGGGCGTCATCGGGTGGGGGAGCGCTGCAGATCCCCCGCATCCTCCGCCCTGCGGTGCAGGCGGACGAGGGCTGGATGCTGATCGTCGCGGATGTCGCTCAGCTCGAGCCGCGCATGCTGGCGGCGATGGCGGGTGACAAGGCGATGGCGGAGGCGGCGCGCGGCCGCGATCTCTACGCCGGTGTCGTCGCCTCCGGCGCCGTGGCGACACGCGAAGAGGCGAAGTACGCCGTGCTCGGCGCGATGTACGGCGCGACCACCGGCGACAGCGGACGCCTGGTTCCCCGGCTGCGCAAGGTCTATCCTCGTGCGATGCGCCTCGTCGACGAGGCCGCGCGCACAGGGGAGGACGGGGGCGTGGTGTCGACGAACCTCGGTCGCTCGTCTCCTCGTCCCGATGTCGCGTGGCAGGCGATGCAGAGCGATGCGAGCGGTGCGGACGCCGACCCGGTCGAGGTGAAGCGCGCACGCCAGAGCGCGCGGGAGCGCGGCCGGTTCACCCGCAACTTCGTGGTGCAGGGGACAGCCGCCGAATGGGCGCTGATCTGGCTCGCCGAGATCCGTCATCGGTTGCGTGGGCTTCCCGAGGCTGCGATGCCGGCCACGGCATCCGGTCCCTTCGCCCGCAACGCGCACCTGGCCTTCTTCCTCCACGATGAGGTGATCCTGCACGTGCCGGCGGAGTCGGCGGATGCTGCGGCTGAGGCCGTGCGCCACGCCGCTGCGGTCGCGACGCGACGACTGTTCGGCGGCTTCCCGATCGATGTGCCGCTTGACCTGCGAATCGTGCAGACCGCGGAGAAGTAGACTGAAGGTGTGAATGGGTCGGCTGGACGGCCGCGTTGCGGGAGACCGCACCGAGGAACGTCCGGGCTCCACAGGGCAGGACGGTGGGTAACGCCCACCCGGAGTGATCCGCGAGAAAGTGCCACAGAGAGCAGACCGCCTCCGCGTTTCGGCGCGGCGGTAAGGGTGAAAGGGTGGAGTAAGAGACCACCGGGGGCCGTGGCGACACGGCCTGCCAGGTAAACCTCGTCCGGAGCAAGGTCAGACAGAGGATGATGACGCGGCTCGCCGAGTCCTCGGGTAGACCGCTGGAGCGGCACGGCAACGTGTCGCCGAGAGAGATGGCCGTCGAAGGGATCCCTCGAGAGAGGCCCCGGAACAGAACCCGGCGTACAGGCCGGCCCATTCGCACCCCGTACGTCGGAGAACCTGTACGCCGGATCGGACAGCTAGTCGGCCGCGAGTGAGGCGGCACCGATGATGCCGGAGGAGTTACGGTGGATCGCCGGGACGATCTGAGTGTTCAGCTCCAGCAGCGGGATGAACTTCTCGGGGTGCTTGGAAACCCCGCCGCCGACGACGAACAGGTCGGGGCTGAACAGGAACTCGACGTGCGAGAAGAACACCTGCAGGCGGGCCGACCACGCCTCCCACGACAGGTTCTCGCGCTCCATGGCCGAGTACGCGGTCCACTTCTCGATCGAGGCGTCTCCGACGGTCGTGCCGTCATAGAGAAGGTGACCGAGCTCTGTGTTCGGCAGCAGCACCCCGTCGTAGAGGAAGGCCGAGCCGATCCCCGTGCCGAGGGTGGCGAGGATCGTCAAACCCTCGACGTCGCGGGCAGCACCGTGGCGGACCTCGGCGACACCCGCGGCATCCGCGTCGTTGACGAAGGCGATGTCGCGGCCGAGACCGTCCTCGAAGAACTTCTCGGCTTCGAAGCCGATCCACTCCTTCGAGACGTTCGCCGCCGACAGGGTCTTCCCGCGCTTGACGATGGCGGGGAACGCCACGCCGAGAGGCAGATCCGAGTCGCGGACGCCGAGAGTGCCGAGTACCTAGTCCACGGCCTTCAGCACCTCATCGGGCGACGCGCCCTTGGGCGTGTCGACGCGGATCCTGTCCGAGTCGAGAGTGCCGGTCTTGAGGTTGACGATGCCCGCCTTGATGCCTGTGCCGCCGATGTCGACGCCGATCGCTTGTGCCATGAGCAATAGCCTAGCGAGAGCGCGCAGCGCCACTAGGATCGTGACAGGAGCTTACGAAGGGATGGACCATGTCGCGCGGTGAGGATTCCTACATGTCCAGTGGCGAGCGTAAGTACTGGTACAACACCACATCAGGTGAGGTCGAGTACGGCTATATGTCCCCGGCGGTGGACCGGGTCGGTCCCTTCGATACGGCCGAAGCCGCAGCGAACGCCATCCAGACGCTCCGTGAGCGTTCCGAGGCGTGGGCCGTCGAAGAGGCGATCGACGAGGACTGGCGCAAGGCCACCGACGTGGACAGCAAGTAGCCCTTCATGAACATGGACAAGCAGCGGGACTTCGTACTCCGCACGATCGAAGAGCGCGGCGTGAAGTTTGTGCGCCTCTGGTTCACCGATGTCATCGGCACACTCAAGTCCGTGGCGATCGCACCGGCCGAGGTCGAAGGCGCGTTCGCCGAAGGGATCGGATTCGACGGCTCGGCGATTGAAGGTCTGACCAGGACCTACGAGTCCGATCTGCTCGCTCAGCCCGACCCCACGACATTCCAGATCCTTCCGTGGCGCGGCGAGATCGATCCGACCGCACGGATGTTCTGCGACCTCACCATGCCCGACGGGCAGCCGGCCGTCGCCGACCCGCGCAACGTGCTCAAGCGCACCCTGGCGAAAGCCGCGGATGCCGGATTCACGTTCTACACGCACCCGGAGATCGAGTTCTACCTGCTCAAGTCATCGCTGATCGGTCCCGAAGGTCCGGTGCCGGTCGACTCTGCGGGGTACTTCGACAACGTTCCGGGAGGCACCGCACACGACTTCCGTCGGCGATCGGTGCGGATGCTGGAAGACCTGGGAATCTCGGTCGAGTACAGCCACCATGAGGGCGGTCCCGGACAGAACGAGATCGATCTGCGCT
>JACYYJ010065950.1_pt1 | contig 10190 bp, 10 predicted proteins | sample 8236861 | NCBI WGS metagenome assembly JACYYJ01 (sample SAMN14103086, study PRJNA606662) | landfill metagenome | isolation source: landfill solid waste | place: India:New Delhi, Okhla landfill site | collected 2017-11-05
GTCGCGGCCGTCAGGACGCACAGGGCTGTGTGCCAGCACTTGTGCTTCAGGCACCACACCCCGCGCTTGGTCTTCCTCTGATCGTCTGTCGTTGTCGTGCCGCCCGCTGAGCCCGATTGACTCACCCTGTCCCACTCCCCTTCGGTCCATGCAGATCGCCCAGTCCGACCACCGGCTCTGAGTTGCCTCGCAGCGCGCCCGACCCGCACCGATGAACGCCGGACATCGTCGCACGCCCGACCACGCTCCCTAGAAGCACCGTCAGCCAGGGGACTGCGTCCGAGAACAACCTTTGAACTGGCTCGATGACACGCCCCACCTGGGAAATACGGGCCGGCGGGTCGACATCGCCGGCCCGGGTGGGCGCTCGTAGTGCCACCTGTTCGACGTCCTCGCACTCGACGGTCAAGACACCACCACGCTGCCCTACCCTCGACTGCCGCGCGCGACTCGATGACCTCGACATCCCCGGACCGCACATACAGATGCCGCCGTCCCTCACCGAGGTCACCGGTGAACGGATGCTCGACCGCGAAACCGAGTACGCAGTTCCGACCTGTCGGCGGCCACCGCCATACTCAGAACCGGCACGCTCGCTGTCGAGCGTGCTCTCGAGGTTCACGGGCGATCGGAGCGAATTGACCGACGAGCACGCTGCGGTCCCGGACCGCGATCCCTACCTGCTCGCGCAGGTGCGCGAGTCATTCGGGCGAGTGGTGTACAGCCACAAGACCCACGAGAAGCAGGCCGACATCTGCTTCACCAAGCACCGGTGGCAGCAGGGTGCGCTCATCGCCCTCGCCGCAATCAGCTCCGGCACCTTCCTGGCCGCGGTGATCGGCCTGCTCGGCAGTGCGGTGCTGACCACTCTCGCGACCTCCTCCATCGCGCTCCTGGTCAGCTGGATGAGCCTCGGGGCGACGACCTTCAATTTCAAGGAGGAGGCCGACAACCACCGGGACGTCGCCTCCCGACTCTGGGACGTGCGGGAGTCCTACATCTCGCTCATCGCCGACCTGATGTCCGGCCAAGTCTCCGACGCGGACGCCAGGTCGCGCCGCGACGAACTGCAGGAAGCAGCGCGCGAGGTCTACTCGGCCGCGCCGCGGACAAGCGGCAAAGCGTTCGACCGCGCCCAGGACGGGCTGAAGAACAACGAGGAACTGACGTTCACCTCGCACGAGATCGACCTCTTCCTGCCGGAAGCGCTCCGGCTCGACGAGAGCGAGGCATGACCATGAAGACATCCGAAATCTTCGACACCCTGCTGGCGAACCTCAAGGTCGGCGAGACAGCGGCAGTGGTGACCTCGCGCCGGGACGAGATCACCAAGACGCTCAACAAGGACTTCCGCTCCAAGGACGCCTGCACCGACTACAAACTGATGGTCGGCTCGTTTGGCCGGCACACCGCCATCAAGGGCGTGTCCGACCTCGACATGATCTTCATCCTCCCTCCAGGGATCCGCTCCGACTACAGCAGCGAGACCGGGCCGCGCCGGATGCTGGAGCGGGTCCGCGACGACCTCAAGGCGCGGTACCCGAACACCTCGGTCCGGGTCGACCAGTGCGTCGTGCGCGTGCAGTTCACCAGCAACGCCTTCAAATTCGAGGTCCAGCCCGCGTTCGAGAACGCCGACGGCAGCTTCGAATACCCGGACACGAAGGCCGAGGGCTGGAAGGTCACCAAGCCGCGTGAGGAGATCGCGGCGACGAAGGAGTGCAACGAGCGCACCTCGACGAACATGCGCCACCTCGCGCGGATGGTCCGGGCGTGGAAAAACGCGAACGGCGTGAACATGGGCGGCCTGCTCATCGACACCCTGGTCTACAACTTCTTCGCGCAGACCGACGACCATGACTCGGCGGGGACCGGCTCGTTCGACCTCATGGCCCGCGATTTCTTCGCATTCCTCAAGGACGAGCCAGAACAGGCCTATTACCTGGCGCTGGGCAGCCGACAGCGGGTGACCGTCAAGGCGAAGTTCCAGCCGAAGGCCAAGAAGGCATATAACCGGTGCCTCGAGGCGATCGAGGATGAGGGCAAGTCGTCGGCGAACACGACGTGGCGCGAGGTCTTCGGGACGTCCGTGCCGCTGGCCACGAGCGCAAGTGTGGCCGCCAGGTCGTACCGGGACACCGAGCAGTTCATCGAGAACCGCTTCCCCGTCGACGTCACGGAGACGGTGTTCATCGACTGCGAGGTGACGCAAGACGGGTGGCGTCCGACCTGGCTCCGTACGATGCGCCGCGGCGGAATCCTGCTCAAGGCCGACAAGAGCCTGAGGTTCGTTGTCACCAGCTGCTCGGTCGAGGAGCCCTACACGCTGAAGTGGAAGGTGCTCAACCGTGGGCCGGAAGCCGAGCGACGGGACGCGATCCGCGGACAGATCGTCGAATCGACCCGGCCGAACACCCGGGTGGAGCACTCGGACTTCAAGGGCGAGCACATCGTCGAGTGCTACGTCCTCAAAGACGGCGTCGTCGTCGCCCGCGACCGGATCGAAGTGCCGAGCAGCAACACGAGCATCAAGACGTCAGCAGTCTCGTAGACATCTCGTCACGAGATCAAACTCGAGCTCAGGGTTCGCGCCGGTGGGCGGTCCCGAGATCCTGTCTATGACTCAGTGCGCCCGGAGAATGGAGCCATGGAACGGTTAATCGACTTCTCGCGCGATCGGCATATGCTGTGCAGGTCCTGCGGTCAACGGTTCCTCGTCGATCTGGACTGGATCCACCGATGGGAGCACGAGCAGGAGAAGTGCCCCGGCTGCGCAATGACATGCGAGCACGAGGATGCACCCCGGGTGACCATCGATCCCGCAGACCCCGTGCTGGACGACGACTGCGTCGCGCGGCTGTCCTGGTACCACACGAGCACCCATCCGGACTGGCCGCCGAAGGACTTCAACCCCGCGGCGGGCATGACTGCCGAGACTCGGCAGCGGATGGGTGGCGACCGACAGGTCGCCGCCTGGGCCGCTCGTCAGAAACGGAAGGCCCTCCATGTCGGCACGTACGAGGCCGCGGTCCACAACATGCTGCGGCGGGGCCGTGACCAGGCCGATAACGGCAGCCAGTTCTACCTGTACCGCGTTCGCCTTGAGCCGTCCGTCGTGGTGCGAGCCGACTGGGTCATCGACCCCAGTAACTTCGTCGGCGACGTCGTGCTCGACGAGGTCTGCCCTCCGGGAATCGACGTCGCCCGCTACCTCAACTATCACGAGGACCCCGGCGGGCTCTCCCTCGCGCTGGGACGGGACGCTATCGCCGGCGTCCAGCGAGTCGCCGTCCCGTTCACCGACGCCTGGGACGAGAGTTGGGTGCGCGATGCCGTCGCGGCTCTCGAGAACACGACCTCGAACGTCGCCCCGGCAACCGGCAAGCTGAGCAGGTTCCATCAGCAATCGTCACCGCGAGTCGTCGCAGGCTGTGAGCTCGGCGCGGTTCTGGCCCGACGGCTACCGGTCAATCTCCAAGGCCAGTTCGCTTCGTCCACAACGTTTGTGGAGGGAGACGACCCGGTGCGGTGGGCGCGCCGGACGAGCGGCCTACTCAAGCTGATCGAGGATCCGGGGCGCGTGCTGGCAGCTCTCGACGAGGCTGACCTCCGCCATGTCTGAGAACAGGTCCTGCCTGTGTCCGGCACACGTCTTGCAGAGATTTCACCGCCTTGCCGTGCGACGTTGCAGTGCTGTCATCCGGGCCCGTGTACGTCACCCACCCACTCCGCGACACCGTCCGCGAAACCCAACGACGCGACGTACCACCTGCAGATCCCACTTGGGTAGATTGTCGGAGGCCTGGGACGGGAGTTTCCCTGCGCTGTAAGCGCCTGCGCGGAAGGATGAGCGGTGTCGACCAATGATCAACAGGTACAGGAGATCGTCGAAGGCCTCGGTATTGGTCTACTCACTCTCGGTGTGCAGCGCGTTGCCTCCGGCAAGATGAACCTCGAACTCGCCTTCTCTCATGCCTGGCGGGCATGGCCACACGCCCACGCGTACCCGTCCATCGAGCGCGCACCGAAGCCGGACAACCTGTTCTGGATCGGTATCCAGAAATCGGTCCGCCGCCGACGTCCCACCGTTGCCTGGACCTCTGACGCCGATTCCTACGTGACCGAACTCGTACATGAGGACTGGACCCCGGAAAACGCGGTAGATCTGATCAGCGAGCGACCACTCGATCACTGGGTCCTCCTTGCTGACCCCTTCTATTCCCAACTCGCTCGAAACTCCTGATGGGCACCGTCTCGCACATGTGTCGGCGCCGCGCGCTGGTCGGGTACTCAGTCGCGGAGCATCTGGAGTTGCCATCGAATCCAATGCCATCGCTCGATGACGTCCGGATCGTCGGGGTCGTGGCCGGCGGCCGTCCATACTGCTCGATCCTCGGCGTCCATACCTGGTTGGACGCACTGGGCGGGTCTCTGGTTCTTAACTCCCTCGGCCCGGGCCATCGGGCTCGGCGAAGTACACCGCCCTCGCCGAACGCCTCAAACAGTTGCGGGACAGGATCATCCAGAATCCCCAGGACGCCCTCGAGTTCCTGGCCGAGGAGATCGATCGGGTCGTCACCCACACCCTCAAGCATTCCTGGGACAACGCCGACACCCGTAACCGTGGGGCGCGCCGTGCCACTGCCACCGTCTTCCGGAAGTTCGGTTTGAAGCCGGTGGGGGAATCGTACGACTCCGCCGTCGCCTACATCGACGCCCACTACCTCGTCGACTAACCGAGGTTCGCGGCACTACAGAGGCAGGTTGCCCATATAACCTATAGGGGCTATTGGGGCTTTAGCTCATGTGCTCGCCCTGCGACAGGAGCCAGAAGTACCGCTGTAGCGGCATAACCAGCTGCTTCGACGCTGATCGTGCCCAGAGGAATTGTCAATACCTGTGGATCCGGGTTTGTCAGGCGACCTCGGACACCGGAGTGTCGGGCGAGGGTTCCGGGGTGATGTCGACGGGCCGTTCGAGGAGTTTGCCCTTGTGGAACAGCGCGCCCGCTCGCACCAGTACGACCAACTGCGGTGCGTTGACGGCCCGCCACCGCGACTGGGCCGCTTCGATCAGCTTGTAGGCCATCGCCATGCCTGCTGCTCGCGAGCCCGGTCCCTTCGTCACCGCACTTGGCGCGCAGCGCAAATTTCTGGATCTTGCCGGTCGCGGTGCGCGGGAACTCGTCGACGTACTCGACGCGTTCGGGGACCTTCCACACGGCGATCTTGTGTTCGTCGACGAGATGCCGCCGCAGGTCGTCGACGGTCAGGCGGGTGTCGTCTCGCGCCACGACGACGGCGCAGGCGCGTTCTCCGACCGCCTCGTCGGGCAGTCCGACCACGGCGACGTCCGCGATGGCCGGGTGCTGCAGCAGGGCCTCTTCGACTTCACGGGCACTGATGTTGAACCCGCCACGGATGATGATGTCCTTGATCCGGCCCGTCACCCGCAGGTAACCTTGCTCGTCGATCCGGCCCAAATCTCCTGTGTGCCACCATCCTTCGGAATCCTGACCTGCCGCCGTGAGCTCGGGCCGGCCCCAGTACTCGAGCATTCGTCCCGGACCGCGGTATCGGATCTCGCCGTCGGTTCCGGGGGTGGATTCTTTCCCGTCGACGTCCACGATTCGCAGTTCCACACCGGGTACCGGTGCACCGTCGGACGTAGCGACGCGGTCGACGGAATCTTCGGGTCGGCAGACCGTTGCCATCATGATCTCGCTGGAACAGTAGGCGCTGACCACGCGGCATCCCGACAGCCGGTCCTGGGCTTCTTGCACGAGGGAGGCCGGGATGGCGGCGCCGGCAGTGAGCCAGAACCGCAGCCGTGACACGTCGTGAACGGCCGGGTCGTACGCGTCGAGCAGCATCCGAATGAACGGTGCCGGACTGGCGGTGCCGGTGCACCGGTAGGCGCCGATCCGCTCGAGTGCGGCGGTCGGACTGAAGACGTCGAGCAGGTCGCCTGGGCCCCGGCGATGGTCGGGGCCATGACACCGAGGGTCAGTCCCAGCGTGTGGGTGATCGGGGACGGCACGAACATCACGTCCGACCGGTTCATCCCGAGAACCGGGACCGCCTGGGTAGGCAAGAACGCTGCCGTGTTCCAGGTGTGCAGGCAGCCCTTGGGGCGGGATTCGGTGCCCGAACTGTAGAGGATCAGATGCGGGCCGTCCGCGGACGGCGCCGGCGGCAGGGCCACGTCGTGTGCTGCCGCGAGCAAGGCGGTGAGATCGAGGCCGCCGTCCGCGCCGGCCGCGCGCACCGTGACGTGGAAGGACACCGTCGGGACCGCGGCGGCGATGCATGCTCCCATCGCTGCGTGGTCGAATCCGCGGAATTGCCCCGCAGTGACCAGACCGATTGCCTGGCAGTTTTCGACGATGAACCGGACTTCGTGCTCGCGGTAGCCCGAGACCACCGGCACCGTGACGGCGCCGAGCCGGGTCAATGCCGCGTAGATGAGGAAGAACTCGTTCCAGTTGGGGAGCTGGACGACGACCCGGTCTCCGGGGCCGACGCCGAGTTCCCGCAGGGCGCAGGCGAGATTCCATGCGCTGCTGCGGAATTGGCCGTAGGTGTATGCACTCGTACCGTCGGAGAGGTACGGATGGTCCGGATCGACATCGGCCCAGTGGTCGATCGCGGTGACAAAGGTCGAGCGGTTCCAGTAGCCGGCCTCGTAGTAGGCGCGCACCTGGTCCTCGAATCGGGGATCTGCGCTGACAGTCATGGGATTGCCCTTCTGGCTTCGACGCGGCACGCTCCCGCCGCGTGAAAAAGTTATACCGCATTAACTATAGGACCAAAAGGGTGAATTTTTTCGGACGCAGACCACGCTCACCGGGCGGTGACGTACGAATAGAACCAGGTCGTGGGCACATCAGCAGCCGCCCACGATCGACTGGCGAAGGAATTTGTTATTCCGCTTTAACAAACTGGCGGCATCGGTGGAGAACCCGACCCCGCCGCTGATCAAGAACCTTCGACCGGAAGACCGATCACGGCATAGGCCGCCCGGCGCAGCATGACCTTGAGCCGGTCGTCGGACATGCCCACGTTGTGGACGAGCGCCGACTGGATTGTTCCGATCGTGGCGTGGACCAGAACCCGGGCGGCGGACTCGTCCAGCGACGGATCGAGCTCTCGCACGACATGCACCCACTCCTCGACATACTGGCGCTGTTTGCGGCGCAATCGCATTTGGTCGTCGGGTGGAAGGTGCTCTAACTCGCGGTAGTACACGCGCGCGAACTCGCGCTCGTCGACGACGAAGTCGACCTGACGTTCGATGAGAGCGCGCAACGCGGCGGGGATGTCTTCCCTGCGGCCGACAATGACGTTCTCCTCGCGCAGCAACCCGTCGAGGGAGCGATCGAACAGTGCCAGCAGCAAGGTGGCCTTGTTGTCGAAGTGACGGTAGACCGCCGCACCGCTGATCCCGACGCGGGCGCCGATATCCGCCATCGACACCGCGTGGAAGCCCCGTTGAGCCACCAGCTCGGCTGCTGCGGCGAGGATCTTCTCCTTACGGTCGGGATCGCGGCGACGAGCCAACGGTGCGGCATCGGTCATGGCCTCGGATCTCCGGCGTCGTTCGGGCAAGCGGACGCTCGAAGCATAGAGGTCGACCCGGTTCCCGGCCGGAAGAGGCACTTGCCACGAGCAACATTTGGCCTTACGGTCAGTCCATAGCTACTGAAAGGGTCGAAATGGTGCTCCGCGTCGGTCTGTCGGTCACAGACTCCCTGCTGGTCCCGGACCCGCTCGCGCGGCGGCGACTGCTCGCTTCCGCCGCCGATGCCGGGTTGGACCACATCACGGTGGGTGACCACATCAGTTTCCACGGCGGTACCGGCTTCGACGGGATGGTCTCCGCCACGTCGGTGCTCGCGGCCCACGACACGCTCTCCGTCGTCATCGGTGTCTATCTGCTGGGGCTGCGGCATCCGATGCTCGCCGCACGCCAGATCTCGACCATCTCACAGCTCGCCCCGGGCCGGTTGGTCCTCGGCGCGGGAGTCGGCGGTGAGGACCGCTCCGAGATCTCCAACGCCGGGGTGGATCCCCGCACCCGGGGGCGCCGCTTGGACGAAACACTGGAGGTTCTCCGAGCGTTGCTGTCCGGCGAAGAGGTCACCCACACCGGAGAGTTCTTCACCCTCGAACGTGCCCGGATCCTGCCCACGCCCCAGCCGGCCGTGCCGATCGTCATCGGCGGCCGAGGCGACGCCGCCATCCGTCGAACCGCGAAGTACGGCGACGGATGGCTCGCCATCTTCTCCACGCCCCGCCGATTCGCCGAAACCCGCACCGCGATCCTCGAGGCCGCCGCCCGAGAGAACCGCACTCCGAGCACTTTCGGTGTCAACGTCTGGTGCGGTCTCGACGACGATGCCGCCACAGCCGACCGCCTGGTGGGCGAGCAGATGCACGCGCTCTACCGCCTGCCCCGGGACAAGTTCCGGCACCTGGCACCGGCCGGCACACCCGAACAGGTTGCAGACTGGCTGCGCGCGTTCGTCGACGCAGGAGCGGACAACATCACGCTCGTCCCGGCCGCCACCTCGATGGAGGCTTCCATCGAGCATGCCGCCGCCGTGCGGAAACTGCTCGTCGAAAGCTGATCTCGCCGCGGCGACGGATCCCGCACACCGGCCTCGCAGCGCAGGTCGTCGGCACGACCGACCAGGACGACAAGGAGGCGAGCACCATGACACCCCCTGCGCCGGCCTCGGCGGCACTACCCCGGTTGCTCGGCGGGTTGCTTTCCCGGGCAGCCACGCTCGCCGGTTTCGCGTCCGCAGACGTGCTCGTCTCGGACGACTCCCGCGGCGTGCTCCTCCCCCTTCCCGGCATCGGAACCGCGTCGACACCGCGCCGCGTTCGGTCGGACTGCCCGCTCGTGCGTCGTGCACTGAACTCCCCCGACACCGTGCACGCATCGGGCCGATCGCTGTCCGGAACCGACCTCGACGGACCCGGGGTCGCCCGGATGTGCCTGCTACGACTGTCGAACGACGGTGCAGAACCCACTCGCCTCCTCGTCCTCACCGATGCCGATCCCACAGCCGAGTTCACCGACCAGCACAGAACCGCCCTCACCGCGCTCCGCACACTGCTCGACGACGCCGCCACCACCGCCCTCGACACGGAAGAACACAAGCGGCGATGGCGGGACCTCGAGCAGAGCCGGCGACTGGCCGCCGAACGAACCTTGGTCGACGAAACTCTCGACGACGCCGTCACCGCGGTCGACTGCATGTCTGCGATCGTGCGCACCTGTTCCGCGCTCGCCGGCAAGTCCGTGCTGCTGTTCGACCGACGCGGCCGCACCATCGCCGCCGCGACCCCCGACACGGCCGGCCACGCCACCGCACCGGCGTTGACGGACATCCTCCGCGCGCACAACCCCGGAACAGTCACCACCCCCGACCCGGTCGTACTCGCGGCCGGTCCCACCACCGGATTGACCCGCCGCAAGATCGTCACCCCGGTCGTCGAACGCGGCGAACACTTCGGATGGCTCGTCATCGACGAACATCCGTCACCGCTGAGCCCGACGGACGAGTACACCGCCGCCCGCAGCGCGCGCCGAATCGGCGCCCAGTTCCTCGTCCAACGCCGCATCGCGCGGGTTGCATGGAACGCGAAGTCTTCCCTCACCCGCCAACTTGTAAGAGGCACCGGTGCTTCGGATGATCTGGCGGACGGCGGTGAGTATCTCGGAGTGAACATCCACGCTCGGCGTGTGCTGGTGTACATTCTGGCTTCCCATCACGACCTCGCCGATTCCGAGCGCGTGCTCGCCGAGTGGATGGAACGAGATCTCGGCGTCGAAGTCCTGTCCACCCGTGGATCCGAAGGCATCCTGCTCCTGGTCGAAGCTCGCGAGAATGTCGGCGCCCTCGCGACCGTCGCGAACGTCAAGGATGCCCTGGCGCGCGCCGCGAATTCCCTGTTCCGGTCGCAGGAGTTCATCGCCGGCGTGTCCTCCGTCTGCGAACCCACAGCGCTGGCCCGCGCATACCGTGAATCGCGTGAGGCCGTGCTCTGCATCGACCGTTTCACCGACCGTACGATCCACCGCATCTTCGCCGTCGACGACCTGGGACCGGCACGCCTGTTCCTCGCCCACGGTGAAATCTCGGCGGTGCGGCACTTCGTCGACGACATGCTGGGGCCACT
>JACYYJ010059342.1_pt1 | contig 10189 bp, 11 predicted proteins | sample 8236861 | NCBI WGS metagenome assembly JACYYJ01 (sample SAMN14103086, study PRJNA606662) | landfill metagenome | isolation source: landfill solid waste | place: India:New Delhi, Okhla landfill site | collected 2017-11-05
CGGGCTGTGGCTCGCCGACGCCGCCGGCGCGCACCTGCGGCCGGGGGTGGCGGACGGACCGCGCGTCGAGGGTCCCGGGGTCGCGGACGGCGCGTTCGACGGAGACGTCCCCGAGGGGGGCAGCGTCGTGGTGGGCACGTTCCTGCCGGCCGGGCGTGAGCCCGTCGACGCCGCCGCCCCGGGAGAGCGGGCCGCCCAGGACGCGACGGCGGGAGAATCCGCGGGGGAGACGGCCGCGGTGGCGATCGAGCTGGTGCGGCGCACCGGCCGGTTGGCCGTCCGGCTGCGCGACCCGCACGCCCGGGCCCGTCTCGACTTCGCCGGCGTGCCGGTCTTCGAGCACGACCCGTCATGGGCGCTCGAGGTGCCCGTGCGGCTGTACGACGCCCCCCGAGAGCTCGTGGTCGGGGCCGCCCGCCCCGGCCTGGTGCACCGGCTGCAGGCGGTCGGCGAGCTCGACCTGACACGCGGCGACCGGACGGTCACGCTCGTGCTGACCGGCGGCCCCGGCGGCGCCCCGACGCTGCTGTTCAGCGACGAGGCTCCCGGCGTCGCGCCCTGGCGGGTGGCGCGCCCGGAGCTGCCGGAGTCCTCGGTCCCCGGCGGATCGGGCGTCGCGCGACTCGACCTCAACGACGCGCTGAACCTGCCGTACGCGTTCAGCGACCACGGCACGTGCCCCGCCCCGCCGCCGGGCAACCACGTCCCGTTCGCCGTCACGGCGGGGGAGAGGGCGCCGCGATGACCGCCGTCACGACGCCGGGCGCACGGTCTGCGGGCACACGGTCCGAGGGCACGCCGGCACCGGGCGGACGGCCGCCGGAGTCCGGGGATGCCGCCTCCGGCCCGTACTCGGACCTGCGCATCGTCCCCGCCCGCCACCCGGGCCGTTGGGTGGCGACAACCGGCGTGGCCGTGCTGCTCGCGATGGTCGTCAGCTCGCTGCTCACCAACGACCGGTGGGAGTGGGACGTCGTCGCGCAGTACCTCACCTGGCCCTCGATCCTCTCCGGCGCCTGGGCGACGATCCGCCTCACGGCCGCGGCCTCGGTGGTGGGCTTCGCCCTCGGCACGGTGCTGGCGCTCATGCGGCTGTCCCGTTCGCCGCTGCTCGTCGGGGTGTCGTGGGCGTACACCTGGGTGTTCCGGTCGGTGCCGCTGCTGCTGCAGCTGCTGCTCTGGTACAACCTCGCCTACCTGTACCCGCACCTGAGCCTCGGGGTCCCCTTCGGGCCCGAGTTCCTCTGGTTCGACACCCTGGGCGTCGTCGACAAGTTCGGCGCCGCCATCCTGGGCCTGGGGCTCTCGCAGGCCGCGTACTCCGCCGAGATCGTGCGCGCCGGCATCCTCAGCGTCGACCAGGGGCAGCAGGAGGCGGCCGCCTCCCTCGGCATCCCGCGCCGCCGCCAGGCGACCCGGATCGTGCTGCCGCAGGCGATGCGCTCGATCGTGCCGACCGCCGTCAACGAGGTGATCGGCCTGCTCAAGGGCACCTCGATCGTCTACGTCCTCGCGTACGGCGAGCTGTTCTACATCGCGTCCGTCATCTACGGCCGCAACGGCAAGGTCGTGCCTCTGCTGATCGTGGCGGCGATCTGGTACCTGGTGCTCACCACGCTGATCACGATCGTCCAGTACTACGTGGAGCGGCACTACGCGAAGGGCGCCGTGCGCACCCTTCCGCCCACGCCGCTGCAGCGGCTGCGCTGGTCGTCGGCCGTGACGGTGGCCCGCCTCACCGGCCGCCCCGTGCCCCCGCACGTCCCGCCGGCGTTCGCGGCCCGCGCCCGCGTCGGCGTCCTCACCCGCACCGCCCGCACCCCGGGAGGCCCCGCATGACCGCCACGACGACCGACCCGACGACCGGCCCCGGGGCGCACGACGGCGCGGCCGGCCGCGTCGAGGTGCACGGCCTGCACAAGAGCTTCGGCACCCTCGAGGTGCTCCGCGACGTGAACCTCACCTTCGAGCCGGGCACCGTCACCGTCGTGCTTGGGCCCTCCGGCTCGGGCAAGTCCACGCTGCTGCGCTCGATCAACCACCTCGAGAAGGTCGACGCCGGGTTCGTCACGGTGGACGGCGATCTCGTGGGCTACCGCCGCCGGCACACCCGGCGTGGTGGCCGGCGGGGCGAGGTGCTCCAGGAGCTCAAGGAGCGGGAGATCCTCGGGCAGCGCACCCGCATCGGCTTCGTCTTCCAGAACTTCAACCTCTTCCCGCACCTCACCGTGCTGGAGAACGTCGTCGAGGCGCCGCTGTCCGCGCAGCGCCGCCCCCGCGCCGAGGTGGAGCCCGAGGCCCGCGAGCTGCTCGCCCGCGTCGGCCTCGCCGACAAGGCGGACGCGCGACCCCGGCAGCTGTCCGGCGGGCAGCAGCAGCGCGTCGCCATCGCCCGCGCCCTCGCGCTCCGGCCCCGCGTGCTGCTCTTCGACGAACCCACCTCCGCCCTCGACCCCGAGCTGGTCGGCGAGGTGCTCGAGGTCATCAAGGACGTCGCGAGCACCGGCACCACCCTCGTCGTCGTCACCCACGAGATCGGCTTCGCCCGCGAGGTCGCCGACACCGTCGTCTTCATGGACGGCGGGGTGGTCGTCGAGCAGGGGCCGCCCGACCAGGTGCTCTCCCGTCCGCGCCACGACCGCACCCGCGCCTTCCTCGACAAGGTCCTCTGACCGCCAGTCCTTCGGCCCCGGCCGCAACCGTCCCACCCCCACGCACCCATCCCCAGGAGAAGACCCGTGACCGCACCGACCCGCCGAGCCCGCGCGCTCGCCCTGCTCGCCGCCGTCCCCCTGCTGGCGCTCACCGCCTGCGGCAGCGTGAGCACCTCCGCGCCCGAGGCCGCCGGCGACGGCGCCGAGGCCCCCGCCGGCACCAGCTCCGAGGGGGCGGCCGCCGCCGGCCTCGAGGTGAGCACCAGCCCGGACCAGGATCGGATCCGCTCCACGGAGTCGGCCGAGGCCGTCGGCCTGCTGCCCGACGCGTTCGCGGACAAGGACGACTTCGTCGTCGCCGTGAGCGCCGGCGCGGCACCGCCGCTCGGCTTCTTCGCCGACGACGACAAGACCCCGATCGGCAACGAGACCGACATCGCGCAGCTCGTCGCCGACGGCCTCGGCAAGGACCTCCGCCTCGAGGTCAAGGCCTGGGCCGACTGGCCCCTGGCGCTCCAGTCGGGCGACGTCGACGCCGTCATCTCCAACGTCACCGTGACCGAGGAGCGCAAGGAGACGATCGACTTCTCCTCCTACCGCAACGACGAGCTGGGCTGGCTGACCAAGGCCGGCTCCGACGTCACCTCGATCACCGAGCGGAAGGACGTCGCGGGGCTGCGGGTGGGCGTCGGCTCGGGGACCAACCAGGAGAAGATCCTGCTCGAGTGGAACGACCAGAACGTCGCCGAGGGGCTCGAGCCCATCGCCGGCGGCCAGCCGGAGTACTACGAGCAGCTCTCCGACGTGCTGCTCGCCCTGAAGTCCGGCCGCCTCGACGTCTACGTCGGGCCCAACGCCTCCCTCGCGTACCAGGCCAAGATCGCGCCCGACGAGCTCGCCGTCGTCGGCACGCTCAACGGCGGCTGGCCCGACACCGCGCAGATCGCCGTCGCGACCAAGAAGGGCAACGACCTTGCGCCCGCCGTCACCGCGGCCCTGCAGCAGGCCTTCGACGACGGCACCTACGCGCTGGTGCTCGAGCGGTGGGGCCTGGAGACCGAGGCCGTCGAGAAGCCCGAGACCAACCCGCCGGGCCTGCCCAAGACGGAGTGACCGGGGCGGAGGTACGCACCGCCCGACCGACCCGTCCCGACCCTCTCCGAGACCGAGGAGTGCCCGTGACCGAGAACGCCACGCCGTCCGCCGTCGCCGCACCGCGACCCTCGAGCCGTCCCCGCCCCGCCCGTCCGACGCCCCGCGTGGCCGCGGACCTGAGGGACCTGCAGGCCCTCGCCCGGGTCGCCGCCCGCTACGGCGTGCGGCCCGAGGACGCGGACGACGCCGCGCCCGGCGTCGCCTCGGCCCTCGCGAGGGCGCTCGCCACGTCGCGCGCCGCAGCGCACCCCGGCGCGCCGGACGGCGGGCCGGCGGTCCTCGACGTCCAGCTGGGTCACCGGTCCGTCCGGGCGTTCCTGCCCGGGCCGCTGGAGCCGTGGGTGCTGCCCACCGTGGTGGCCGCGGCGCAGTCCGCGCCGTCGTCGTCGAACCTGCAGCTGTGGAGCGTCGTCGCGGTCACCGACCGCGAGCGCCTCGCGAGGGTGGCCGCGCTCGCCGGGCACCAGGAGCACGTGCGCGACGCACCGCTGCTGCTCGTGTGGGTGGCCGACGTGGCCCGTGCCCGGCAGCTGGGCGCGCGGGACGGCGTCGAGCTCGAGGCCGCCGGCTACCTCGAGACGACGGTCGTCGCCTTCCTCGACGCCGCGCTCGCCGCGCAGAACGCGGTGGTGGCGGCCGAGTCGCTCGGCCTCGGCACGGTGTACGTCGGCGCGGTGCGGAACCACCCCGAGGACCTCGCGGCCGAGCTCGGCCTGCCGCCGGGCGCGGTCGCCGTCGTCGGGCTCGCCGTCGGGCACCCCGACCCCGACCACGCCCCGCGAGTCAAGCCGCGCCTGCCCCAGGACGCCGTCCTGCACCGCGAGACCTACGACGAGGGCCGCGTCGCGCACGTCGCCGACTACGCGCCGCGCATCGACGCCTTCTACCGCGACGAGCGGCTCGACGGCTCGTGGTCGCGACGCGTCGTCGACCGGCTGCGCGGCGGCGGCTCGCTCAAGGGCCGCGAGCGCCTGCGCGAGGCGCTCACCGCCCTCGGCCTGCCGTCGCGCTGACCGGCCGCCCGCACCACGGACGACTCGACCCGCACTTCCCGCGACCTGGAGACCACCATGACCGACCCCGCCGCGACCCTGAACCGCAGGGTGCCCCTGTCCGTCCTCGACCTCGCCCTCGTGCCCGAGGGGCGCACGGGCGCGCAGGCCGTGCGCGACGCCGTCGACCTCGCCGTCGACCTCGACCGGCTCGGCTACCGGCGGGTCTGGTACGCGGAGCACCACCTGTCGCCGGGGGTCGGCTCCGCCTCGCCGGCCGTGCTCGCGGCCGCGGTCGCCGCCCGCACCGAGCGCATCCGCGTGGGCTCGGGCGCGGTGCTGCTGAGCACCACCAGCCCGCTCGTCGCGGCCGAGCAGTTCGGCACCATCGCCGCCCTGCACCCGGGGCGGGTGGACCTCGGCCTGGGCCGGGCGTTCACGCCGCCGAAGGACGGCGCGCCGCGGCGGGTCCCGACGGCGTCGGCGAGCGGGCCGCGCGTCGTCGACGGGCTGTACGTGCCCCCGGCGCCGCCGACCGCGGGGGACTCCGTGCTGCGGGAGCGGGCGCTGGCTCAGGCGGCCGTGGTGGGGGCCTCGCGCACGCCCGCGAGCTTCCGCGCCGAGGTCGAGGTCGTGCTCGGGCTGCGGGCGGGCACCTACGCCGACGACGGCGGCCGCCGGTACGTCTCCCCGCCCGTGCAGGACGCCGCGTTCGACCTGTGGGTGCTGGCGTCCTCCGGCGGCGAGAGCGCGCGCGTGGCCGGGGAGCTCGGCCTGCCGCTGGCGGCGAACTACCACGTGAGCCCGTCGAACACCCTGGAGACGGTCGCCGCGTACCGGGCAGCGTTCCGGCCCGGCGTGCTCGCCGCGCCGTACGTCGTCGTCTCCGCCGACGTCCTCGTCGCCGACACCACCGAGCGGGCCCGCGAGCTCGCGGCGCCGTTCGCCGACTGGGTGCTGTCCATCCGCCGCGGGGAGCACGGCGCGATCGCCTACCCCCGCCCGGCCGACGCCACGCCCTGGGCGGAGCGCCCCGAGGCCGAGCGTGCCGTGGTCGCCGACCGGGTGGACACGCGCGTCGTCGGCGACCCGGCGACCGTCGTGGACCGGCTGGAGACCCTGGCCCGCGTCACCGGGGCCGACGAGCTGCTCGTCACCACCGCCGCGCACGACCCCGCCGACCGGCAGCGGTCGTTCGCGCTGCTCGCCCAGGCGTGGGGCGCCACCGAGGGCGAGGCGCCCCGCGTCCCCGCCCTGGCCACGTCGCACTGACCCGCACCCACCATCCACGAGGAGGACCCATGACCACGTCCGAGACCACCACGCCCGAGGCCACACCCGAGGCCACATCCGAGACCACCGTGCCGGCGCTCGACGCGCGCACCGCCGGCGCACGGGTCGCCGACGGCGCCCTGCTGATCGACGTGCGGTCGTCCCGCGGCCGCGCCGCCACCGGCGACATCCCCGGGGCGACGCTCGCCGACAGGGACGACCTGGACGCCCTCTTCGGCCCGGCCGAGACGCCCGCGATCTCCTTCGACACCCCGGTCGTCGTGGTGTGCGGCTCGGTCAACGGCTCCGGGCCGGTCGCCGCGGCGCTCGCGGCCCGCGGCTACACCGACGTCACCCACGTCGACGGCGGGTTCCCCGCCTGGCGCGACGCCGGCCTCCCGGCGAGCGCGCCGTCGGACGCCGCCGACGCCTGATCCGCCCGGCACCAGCACGTCCCGCCCCACCGCTGCACCGAAGGAGATCCCCATGCCCGTCGAGTTCCTCGGCATCGCGACCACGAACGACGCGTCCGAGACGTCCGCCCGCACCACCGCCGCGTTCGACCCGGCGTACCTCGAGCGCATCGTGCGCGCCCACGAGGACAACGGATGGACGCGAGTGCTGTTCGCCTACGGGTCCTCCGGCCCGGAGCCGGCCGCCCTCGCCGCGTACACCGCGGCGCGCCTGCAGAGCATCGAGCTCCTGCTCGCGCATCGGCCCAACGTCTCGTACCCGACGTACGCCGCGAAGACGTTCGCCACCCTCGACCAGCTGTCCGGCGGCCGGCTGTCGGTGCACTTCATCACCGGCGGCAACGACCATGAGCAGGGCCGCGAGGGCGACCGGCTCACCAAGGACGAGCGGTACGCGCGCACCCACGAGTACATCCGGATCGTGAAGCAGGCCTGGACGAGCCCCGAGGCGTTCGACCACCACGGCGAGTTCTACGACTTCGAGGACTTCGTGCTCGACACGAAGCCGGTCGAGGGGCACGTGCCGACGATCTCGTTCGGCGGGTCCTCGGACGGCGCCTTCCGCGTCGGCGCCGCGGAGGCCGACATCTACGCCGTCTGGGGCGAGCCCCTGGCGCGGACGAAGGAGCAGATCGACCGCGTGCACGCCGAGGCCGCCGCGGCCGGTCGCACGACGCCGCCGCGCATCCACGCGGCCTTCCGGCCGATCGTCGCCCCCACCGAGGCGCTGGCCGGGGAGAAGGCGCACCGCGTGCTGGACCGGATCGAGGCCCGCAAGGCGCAGCTCGGCGGGCAGCTGTCCCGGCGGCACCCGATCGACCGGCCCGAGAACGCCGGGTCGCAGCGCCTCCTCGAGATCGCCGCGGCCGGCGAGCGGTACGACACCACGCTCTGGACCGCGACGGCCAAGGCCACCGGCGGGGCCGGGAACTCCAACGCGCTGGTCGGCACGCCCGAGCAGGTCGCCGAGGCGCTGCTCGCGTACTACGACCTCGGCGTGCGGGTCATCTCCGCGCGCGGGTACGACCTGCTCGACGACGCGATCGACTTCGGCCGGTACGTCATCCCGCTGGTGCGCGAGGGCGTGGCCGCGCGCGACCGTGCCGCCGCCGAGTCCGCCGAGTCCGCCGGATCCGTGGCGGCCGGAACCGGGGAGCGCGTGGCCTGATGCGCTTCCAGCTGCTCGACATCGTGTTCAACCCGCCGCATCCCGTCACGGGCGAGGCGGTGCCACGACCCCGCGACGCACGTCGGCAAGGCGCAGGCGTTCGAGACGATCGAGGACGCCGTCGCGCACGGCCCGGCGTTGGTCGGGTCGCCCGAGCGGGTGGCCGAGAAGATCCTCGACTACCACGGCACCTTCGGGCACGTGCTGCAGTCGGTCTCGGTGAACCACCTGCTCGAGCCCGCCCACCAGGAGGACGTGCTGCGCCGGTTCGCTGCCGAGGTCGCGCCCGTCGTGCGCGCCGAGGTCCCGACGACGCTCTGGGGGCCGGACGACGGTCGCCGGGCCGCGGGCTTCACCGCGGCGGAGCACCCCGGGGCGGGCGCGGGCAGCCGGTCCGCGGAGCACGGCGAGGCGCTGCCCGTCTGATCACCCGACGGCGTGCCCGACCGTGCGTTCGACGGCGTGTCCGGCCCGTGTGTTCGGAATGTGGGCACCCCGTCGACCGGATGGTGGGCGGCGGGGAGAATGGCCGCGGTGCCGACCGTGTGCTCGTCCCAGTGCTCGTCCCAGTGCTCGACCGTGTGAGGGGGCAATCGTGACCGTCCAGCCGACCCAGCTGGTGATGCTGGCCGTGCTCGTCCTGGCGACCGCCGTCCTCGGCGCGGTATGGCGGTCCCGCCAGGGGCGTGTGCGCACCACGCCCGCCCGCCGCGAGGCCGTCGTGGACTGGGCGGCCCGCGGGGTCCGGCTCGGCGAACGGGCGACCTTCGTCCAGCTGTCCGCCGAGGTGTGCGCCCCGTGCCGTGCCACCGCGCGCGTGCTGAAAGGCCTCGCCGAGCGCGAGCCCGGCGTCGAGCACCACGAGCTCGACGTCGACGACCATCTCGACCTCGTGCGCGAGCTCGGCGTCCTCTCCACCCCGACGGTGCTCGTGCTCGACGCGACCGGCGCACAGGCCGCCCGCAGCAGCGGTGGCATGTCGCCGGCGCAGGCGCGCCAGGCCCTGGCAGCGGCGCTCCCGGCGCCCGCCACCGCCTGACGCCGCCCTACCAGCGCACCTCGACCCGGACCTGTCCGACCCGCACCGCCCGCAGGAGGCGACGATGACCCGCGAGACCACTCCCACCCAGGCTCCGGCCGGCATCGACCCGCGCGGCCCGCGGGTGGGCGCCGGCATCACCGCGCTGCTGCTCGCCGTCGTCGTGCTCCTCGGGGCCACGACCGCCGGCCTCGTGCTGCTCGCCGTCGTGGCCGCCGGCTTCCTGCTGGGCGCCGTGCGCGGCGCCCAGGGCACGGTGCAAGTCTGGCTCTTCAAGACGCTCGTGCGCCCTCGGCTCGCCCCGCCCGCCGAGCTCGAGGACCCGCGCCCGCCGCGGTTCGCCCAGCTCGTCGGCCTCGTCGTCACGGGCGTCGGCGTGGTCCTCGGGCTCGCGGGCGTGCTGGCCGCCGTGCCCTGGGCCGCGGGGATCGCGTTCGTCGCGGCGGGCCTCAACGCCGTCGTCGGGCTGTGCCTGGGCTGCGAGCTCTACCTGCTCGGCGCGCGCCTGCGGCCCTCGGCCCGCTGAGGCGCCCGCCCACCCCCACGGCGCACCCGACCGCCCCACGAAAAGCTGCGCCGTGCCCGCGCTCGACGCCTCCGTGCAGGGCAGATCCCAGCTGCTGGTACGGCTCTCGCGCACTGTCCTCGACGTAGTGCCTGGTGTCGCTTCCGGGCCCGGATGCGACACCAGGTGCTACGTCGGCAGGCGCTCCGCCGGCGTCGAGGCGGGCGCGCGCGGCAGGTAGGGTCGCGCGCATGGCGACGGTGCTCACCTTCGACGGCCACACTCCCGACATCGACCCCACGGCGTGGGTCGCCCCCACGGCGACGATCGTGGGGAACGTGCGCATCGGCGCGCGGGCGAGCGTCTTCTACGGCGCGGTGCTGCGCGGCGACATGGACGCGATCGTGCTCGGCGAGGGCTCCAACATCCAGGACAACTGCGTGGTGCACACCGACACCGGCGTGCCCGCGACCATCGGGGCCGGCGTGGGCGTCGGGCACGGCGCGATCATCCACGGCGCCACGGTGGGCGACGGCAGCCTCATCGGGATGGGCGCCACCCTCCTCAACAACGCCGTCGTGGGCGAGGGCGCGTTCGTGGCGGCGGGCGCGCTGGTGCGCGAGGGCCAGGAGATCCCCGCCGGGCACCTCGCCGTCGGGGTCCCGGCGAAGGTCCGGGGCGCGCTCGACGCCGAGGGCGCCGAGCGCGTGCGCCGCAACGCGATCGAGTACCAGGAGCTCGCCGAGCGCCACCGCCGCTCGGTCGGCTGAGCCGCCCGTCGTCCAGCATCCGAGAGGGGCGCCGCCGCCCTTGCGCGCCGGAGGTCGCGGTGGTCGGCTGCGGCCATGACGACACCTTCCACGGGCGCCGAGCCGCGTGCCCTGCCCACCCGCACCCTGGGCTCGGGCGACCACGCCCTCACCGTGTCCGC
>JACYYJ010061281.1_pt1 | contig 10179 bp, 13 predicted proteins | sample 8236861 | NCBI WGS metagenome assembly JACYYJ01 (sample SAMN14103086, study PRJNA606662) | landfill metagenome | isolation source: landfill solid waste | place: India:New Delhi, Okhla landfill site | collected 2017-11-05
CCGAGCGGGAGCGCGAGGATGACGATGTCGGCCTCCCGCGCGGCATCCGCTGATCGCATCGGCGTCGCACCGGGGGTGAGCACCGAGGTGATGAGCGCGATGCGCTCGGGATCACCGGACCCGGCGATGAGCACCCGGTATCCGGCATCCAGCGCCAATCGTGCCAGTGCCGTGCCGACCTTTCCTGCCCCGAGAATCGCGATCGTGGTGTCCATCGTCAGTCTCCTTCTGCGAGCAACCCGCGGACCATGGGGATGACCTTCGTGCCGTAGAGCTCGACCGCGCGCAAGCGGGCGCTGGCCGGCACCGCGCCACCGGAGTAGATGAGGTCGAATCGACCGACTCCGAGAGTGCGGACGGTGTTCGCGATCTTGCGTGCGACCGTTTCGGGCGAGCCGATGTGTTGTGCGCCGTGGGTCGCCTCGTGTTCGAAGTCAGCACGACTCATCGGGGGCCAGCCGCGCTCCTTGCCGATGCGGTCGCGCATCGCCTTGTAGTCCTCGAAGACGATCTCCTTGGCTTCGTCATCGGTATCGGCGATGAAGCCGGGGGAGTGCACGCCCACCGGGTGTGCGGGTGTGCCGAGCTGCTCAGTCGCACGCTGGTACAGGTCGAGGAACGGAGAGAAGCGCGCAGGCGGGCCGCCGATGATGGCGAGCATGAGCCGGAATCCGTAGTGGGCTGTGCGGAGCACCGACTGCGGTGAGCCGCCGACGCCCACCCAGGTCTTCAATCGCCCGGATTCGGTCTTCGGGAACACGTCGGCCTGGTTCAGGGCGGCGCGGGTGCTGCCCTCCCAGGTTACGGGCTGCTCGTCGAGCAGCTTGTGGAACAGATCGATCTTCTCTTCGAAGAGGATCTCGTAGTCCTTCAGGTCGTAACCGAATAGGGGGAACGACTCCGTGAACGAACCCCGCCCCAGGATCACCTCTGCGCGCCCGTTGGAGAGCGCGTCGACGGTCGCGAAGCGCTGGAAGACGCGCACNNCAGGCGAGTTTGATTTTCTTGGTCGCCGTCGCCATACCCGCAAGCACCGTCTCCGGAGTGGAGATCGCGAACTCCGGGCGGTGATGCTCGCCGACGGAGATCACATCGACACCCGTCTGATCCGCCAGGATCGCTTCGTCCACGGCTGCGCGGATCGCGCCGGCATAGGTCAGGAGGCGGCCCTGGTCGTCGCGCGGCACATCGCCGAAGGTGTCCAGGCCGAACTCGATGTTCTCGATGTCGATCATGCGATTCTCACTTCTGTTGAGATCCGGTGGGGTTTCAGGCGTGGACGGCTTTGCCGTCTTTCGTGATCTGAACGACGGGGCGGCCGGTGGCCTGCCATTCTTCACGGCGTTCGTCCAGCAGCTCACGCACGCGCGGTGCGACCTGCTCGCCGAGCAGCCGGACGGTCCGCTCACGCGCGGTTCGCGGCATCCGCGCGATGTCGTACTTCAGATCGAAGCGGGAAAGGTGGTTCGCCTGCGCGGAGTATGCGATCTTCTGTGCGACCGTCTCGGGCGAGCCGACGAAGAGTGCTCCGGTATCGACCTCTTCGGCGTATCGCTCGGGCGTGGGTGGATAGAAGCCGCGCTCCTTGCTGAGCTGGGTGACCATCGGCTCCCAGTACGTCCAGAACTCGGCAGTCGCAGCCTCGTCGGTGTCGGCGATCAGGCCGATGGAGTGCTGACCGATGGGGAGTTCGGGCTTGCCGAACTGGGCGAGAGCCTTGAGATACAGCTCGGCGTGCCCGGCGAACCGCTCGGGTCGTCCGCCGATGATCGCCATCATCAGCGGCATTCCGTACTGCGCAGCACGGATCACGGATTCGGGGCTGCCCCCGATGCCCATCCACGCCGGGATCCCGCCGGCGGGCATGCGCGGGTGGAGGCGGACGTCGTCGAGCGGACTGCGGTATCTCCCCGACCACGTGACGCGATCCTCCTGCATGAGCCGGGTGAACAGGTCGAGCTTCTCTTCGAAGATCTGCTCGTACTCGGCGATGTCATACCCGAAGAGAGGGAACGACTCGATCGCCGAGCCGCGTCCCAGCACCAGTTCGGTGCGTCCTGCGGACACGGCATCGACTGTTGAGAACTCCTGGTACAGCCGCACCGGGTCCTGAGTGGAGAGCACCGTCACCGCCGTGCCGACTGTAATGCTGTCGGTGGCTTGTGCGATCGCGGCGAGCAGCACAGGAGTCGCAGAATCCACCGCGCCCTCGCGATAGTGCTCGCCGACGCTGAAAGCATTTAGGCCGACGGACTCGGCGAGCTTCGCTTCGTCGACGAGCAGGCGAACCGCCTCGGCGTCGCTGAGGAGCCTGCCCTCATCGGTGGGGACGTCGCCGAACGTGTTGAGGCCGAACTGGAAAGAACGAGCATCTGCGTGGCCGATCGTGTCGGTGTTCATAGCTGCCGCCTCCTCTGCCTGGCGGGATCGACCCGCGCATCTGATTGACACGTCAATTATGTCCCGATATGGTTGACATGTCAATCAGGAGGTGGTGCATGGGTCCGAGAGGTCGGAAGACGCCGACACGCGAACAGCTGCACGTGTGGCGGGAATTCATCGAGACGACGCAGTCTCTGCAGTCTCAGCTGGGCGCACGCCTGCAGGCTGAATCGGCCATGTCTCAGGCCGACTATCGGGTGCTCCTCGCACTCAGTGAGGCGCCGGAGCGCCGGTACAGGTCATCGGTGCTCGCCGACCGGATCGGATGGGAGCGCAGCCGGCTCTCGCATCATCTGGGCCGGATGGAACGGCGCGGGCTGCTCAGCCGTGTCGCGTGCACGGACGACAGTCGCGGTTCGGAGATCGTGCTCACCGACGAGGGCGCAGACGCGTTCCGACGCTGTTCCGTGCCGCATCTGCACGACGTGCGCGAACTCTTCATCGACGCGCTCTCACCCGAGCAGCTCGACGCCGTCGCCGATGTGACGGCTTCGCTGAAGATGCACCTCGATCAGGTCTCACCGTGAGAGCCGTCTGTGATCGGTAGGCACCGGTTCGCGTTCTAATCTCGCTCCAGGACAGCGAAGAGTGCGACGCCGCCGGAGGGAACCTCGATGATCGAACTGCCGGGAGATCCTCGAGGCGTGTGGGAGCGCGAGGCTGCGCGCGCATCGGCAGATCATGCGATCGAGTCGCACTGGCTGCCGAGTCCCGACGAGTTTCCGCGATGGGACACGCCGGAGCTGCTTGACGAGAACTACACCGCGATGCCGATGTGGTGGCAGCGTTGGCTCATCCCGATGATCGTCCTCTTCGTCGCGGCCATCGCCGGGGGAAGCATGCTTCCGGAGGCGTTCGAGCACTCACCCAGGGGCGTCTTGGCGTCGCTCATCGTGCCGCTGTGCTCCGTGAGCGTCGTCGCCGTCGTGATCGTCTTCGCGATCCGCGAGGTGCGGTTCCGTGCACATCGGATGGAGATGGTCGAGGAATGCCATCGGATGCTGCAGCACACCGCGATCCCCGTCTGGGCGGTCCTGCAGAATCGTGTGCGGGTCAGCGGAGGAGGCGACACCGTCTACGACCTGCAGTTCGTCTTCGACCTGCGGGTGCCACGCGAGACACTCGCGCTGCAGAGGCGCGTCGTCGACGCCTGGTTGGATGCGATCGCCGCGACCTTCGGCACCGATCATGCTGAGCACCTCCCCGAAGGATTCGCCCGTTCGGGCCCTGTTCATGCAGCAGAGGTCTTCGGCGAGGGGATGCACGGAGTGTGGATCTGGGAGAAAGGCTCGATCTATCCGATCCAGGTCCTCGGGCTGGCAGTCGATGATCCGCNNCAGTTTCTGCGGCGTCAGCCGAAAGCGCTCCGCCGCGCATCGAAGATCGAGTGATCTGATGGTGCCGCGTGGCCACGCCGCCATGGGCTAGTTTTGGGCCATGGACAGGACTTCGCGCGCTTCGGAGAGCGTTGCGGCGGCGCTGGATGCAGAGATCGGTGACGTCGACTGGACATCCCCCGTACCCGGGGTGACCAGTTCGCGGTTCGCGGCGCCGAGTGGATCACTCGCCGTCGTCTCAGCCGGTGATTCGCAGCATCCTCGCGTCGTGCTCGTGCCCGGCGTCACCGGCTCGAAAGAGGATTTCAATCTCATGTTCCCGCTCCTTGCGGATGCGGGATACTTCGTGCAGTCGCTCGATCTGGCCGGCCAATATCAGTCACACGAGGCGGGACCGGATGCCGGCGAGCACTTCACCTACGACCTCTTCGTCGACGATCTGGTCGCTTTCCTCGATTCGGGCGCCCCGGCACATCTGCTCGGATACTCCTTCGCGGGAATCGTCGCGCAACTCGTCGCCACGCGCCGACCGGATCTCGTGCGGTCGCTGACGCTGCTGACCACCCCGCCAGCCTCGGGCAACGTCTTCCGCACCATGCGCTGGCTCGGGCCGTTGGCGCCGTTCGCGAACCCGCGCGGCGGCGCCTCACTGATGCTGTGGGGCATCACCACGAACAAGAACCGAGTGCAGCCGAAGCGGCTGGAGTTCGTGCGATCCCGGTTCGCCTACACCGACCGCAAGAGCGTTGACGACGTGATCAGGCTCATGCTCGCAGCGCCGGACGTACGTACTTCCGTCCGAGAACTGACGATGCCGAAACTCGTCGCCGTCGGGATGCGCGATCTCTGGCCGATGCAGGCGCATCAGCGATTCGCGCACGGGATCGGTGCGGAATTCAGCGCCTATGACACCGGCCACAGCCCGTGCGAGACGACGCCGCATCAGCTCACCGCCGACCTTCTTGTCCACTACGCCAGAGCCGACTGACTCCACCGCGCGCGGTCGATAGGTGTTCCTCGCGCTTCGTGGTTCCGTCGTAGGCCCGCCGCCGGGCAGCCCGTCGACGATGCGGCGCCTCGTGCGGCCAGTGCAGGCGGACGGTCGGCAGCACCCAGCCGAGTCTTCTGCTCAGCGCCCGCCAATCTGCGAGCGGCCGCGCCGACACTTCGACGATCAGATCTCGGTCGCGCAACACCTTCATCCCCGGTCGCACGTGAAATGACAGGTCGAAATCGTCATGGATGTTCTTGGCGTCACGGTGCACCTCCGCGCTCAGCGTCCGCCACGCGGCGGCCCGCATCGACATGTTCGAGCCGAACAGCGGTGCGTGCGAGAGGAATGGCGTGAGCACGGCGTACATGCCGCCGATGTAGAGATGTCTGCCGACCCAGTTGACCATGGGCGTACCACCGTAGAAACGAGCTTCGCCGGTGAGGAAGTCGACGTCCGGACGCTCGATGAACGTCTGCTCTATCCGTCCGATCCAACAGGGGTCCGGTCGGGAGTCGGCGTCCAGGCGAGCAATGACGTCTCCAACCGCGACGTCATAGCCGGCAGCGGCTGCGCGCGGAATGCCGGCGATCGGCTCGGTGATCACGCGCGCGCCATGTGCGACGGCGATCGCAGCGCTGTCGTCAGTGCTGCCGTTGTCCACGACGACGATCTCATCGGCAGGTCGGCGCTGTGCCGAGAGCGCCGCGAGGCAGACCTTCAACATCGACGCGTCATCACGCACCGGGATCACCACCGAGATGCGCAAGGAATCGCTCACCCCGATATCCTGTCCCACTCGCGGAGCGGACGACGAAGAAGCGCGGATGAATTTCTACTGGGGCCAGCGCAGCACTGCCAACGGCGGACGGGGGTCGCGGGGTTCTCGGGGAGCATCCTCGGCATCGGGCTCATCCTCCGACACCAAGACGCCCGATCCGGTCAGCACCGCGGCGCGGGTCAGGGCTTCGGCGACCGGGACCCGCGCGAGGACGCCGACACCCAGCTCGTCGGCGTATCCGACCCATGGCGGCGCGACAAGCGCGTCAAGGAGTTCGTCCGTCTCGGTCAGGCGAGCATCCAGCAGCAGGGTATCGACTTGCGCCTGCTGGAGGGCGTTGACCACCTCGCGTAGGCCGTGGGCGCCCCGACGACCATGCCCGGCGTCGGCGCGATCATTCGCTTCCGCAACAGCCGCATCGTGATGCGTCTCAAGCTGTTCAGCGATCGCCGACTCGAGTGTGCCTTCATCGGCGCCGTCCGCGCGTGTGTGCGCATCGACCTCGACGATGCTCTGATGCGGCACTTCGGGCAACTCGTCCAACAGCAGTTGACGTGCACGGACATCGCCGGAGACCACCACGAACGCGGGAGCGCGATCACGGACGAGCTCATTCACCGTGTGCGCGACTTCGCGCTGGTTGAGCTTCCAGATCTCTTCAGACGCCCGCTGATATCGGGGTTGCGACCACCCGCCGGTCTGCACCTTGGGGAGCGCGTCGGTGCGACCCTCGATGTCGTGGGTGATCTCCGGCTCCCGGCCGGCGCGTTCCCATCGCACCTCGGCGCCGTCACGTCCGGTTTCGACCACGACATAGTGCAGGCGATCGTCCTGGTGGCGCATCAGGGGAAGCAGTGGAGGCACGGCATCATGACCGAGCTGTTCCGGGCCGACTCGAGGGCCCGGGAATGATTCGTCGATCTCGATCGTGCCGTTGCGTGCCAGCAGATATCGGGATGACGGTGCGGGCAACCCCTCACGCTGTCGCAGTGCACCGTCGATCGCCTCGATGTCTTCGGCGGGCGCATGCGCGTCTTCGAGTCGTCTGCGCACGGAATCCTCACGGGCCTCCTCGACGACCTGCGGCTCCTCGCCTGGCCCGTCGACGTACGCGAACGTCCATGGGCCCTCCTGCTGCAGCAATTCTGCCAGATGCTCCCGGTCAGGCATCTTCGACCTCCGGATCTTCTCCGTCGAAGGCGTCCTGCACTTCCTCGGCGTCGGTGTCGTCCGGAAGCGGCTCGCTTTCTCGGAACGGTTCGGCATGCGGGCTGCCGTGGCCTTGCACCATGCCGCGCGTCTCCTGCTCCATCTGATCGTCGAGGGCTGGACCGTGCTTCGTGTTCCCTCGCTCTGCATCACTCATCTCAGATCCCTTCGTCGATGTTCCAGCCACGTTAGAGGCGATGATCGGCTCGGCCGACCCGGTTGACGCCTGCATCCGCGAGCGCTAGAGGCCATCGCGCAGGAGACAATAGGGTTCCCATATGCGTGACAACAACGCCGCCTCATTGCTGGCGGACCTTCGTGCTGCCGCCGACCCTTCCACGTTCCCGAATCGTCACTATCACGGTGGCGCAGACGTGCTCGGAGTGCGCATGGGCACCCTGTTCGAGATAGCCAAGCGGCATCAGGCCATGTCGTTGATCGAGGTCAGTCGCCTGCTGGACGAAACCGCGTACGAACCACGGCTTGCGGCGTTCTGCATCCTGGATTTCCAGGTGCGCCGCCGTAGGATCACCGGCAGCGAGCGTGAGGAACGCTACCGCCTCTATCTCGACCGGCATGATCGCATCGACGCCTGGGATATGGTCGATCGGGCTGCGCCCCGCGTCGTGGGTCTGTTTCTGCGGGACCGGTCGCGAGAGCCGCTGTTCACGCTTGCGGCATCGCCGGATCCGCTGCGGCGCCGTACGGCGATGACGGCACCCCTCGCATACACCCGTCCTTTGCATGCGGATGGCATCCCCGATCTGCTACGACTCGCCGAGACCCTCGCGGCCGACCCCGATCCGCTGGTGAGCAAGCCGGTGGGGATCGCACTCAAGCACGCCGGCGCGGTGGCGCCCGACGAGGTGAGGGACTTCCTCAACCGAGAGGGCGATCGCCTGCCTGCCGCTGTCCGCCGGGAGGCGAGTGCCAAGCTGCCGTCGATCTGACCGGGCCGCGCTGATGATGGTCTGACGCTCGCTGTTCTTCCCACTGACGTTGTGGTCAGCTGAACCGTTCCAAGTCGCTCGCGGCACCGTTTCGAAGTGGGTCTCCGAGCACGCGAATCCCGGGGATCTGGTCCATGTCGATGTGAAGAGCTCGGCCGCATCCCTGTTGGTGGTGGCTGGCGCACCTTGGGCAAAGTGAGGGGGGAAGAAGAGAAGATCCACAACGTCAGTGGAAAGAACACCTAGCGCTCGGCCGCGCCGACATCAACCCCCTCATCGTCCGCAGCCGCCTCCGCGAAACTGTCGGTGTCGGCGGAGAATCCGCCCGCACGAAAGCGACTGACGGAGGAGGAACCATGGAATCGACGACCGCAGACCCCGAGCAGGATCCCGCGCAGGCGGAGTGGGAACGCACTCAGGCCATCGACGAGGGGAGCGATGTCGATGCGGCAACCGCGACCGGAAGAGACCCCGATGAGATTCCTGACCCGGAAGACGAGATCCCTTTCGAGGATCTGCACACTGCCGAAGTCCAACCGGAGACGCAGGACGACGCACCCGTGACGGCCGAACTGGGCGAAGACGGTCAGGGCGACCTCGCACCCGAAGACCTCTGAGGGAAGGAACTCGCGCCATGAGCACACCGTCGGATGCCGGCGCTGACGACGCCGACAGGCAGGAGCAGCAGCGGTCAGCGCAGGACGAAGGGATCGACCCGGAACAGACCGCCGCTGACCCGGAGCCTGACGCCACGCGCATCGATGCGGATCCCGCCGATGTCCAGGATCAGTCGACGGAAGTGATCGACGAGGACGAATGACGTGTTCGGCCTTCCGGTATTTCGCGCGCCGATGCGTTCTCGAGACGATGACGTACCCGCGGGCGTCGCTGTCGAACACGCGCTCGAACACGGTCTGTCTGGGATCGGCGGACGTCTTGAATCTCCACCGGTGTCTCTGCGCGACGCCATCGTCCGAACTGACGCCGCCTTCGGTGAGCGGGCCGCGCGACGTCTGGAGCGATTCGCCGCAGCACCGATGCGAGCGTTCGTATGGACGCGGGACGCCTACCATCTGCTCTGGCTGGGGCGGATCAGCGGTGGATGGAGATACGACACCTCCGCAGGTGCGTGGGCGGTCGACCTCGTGCACGTGCGGCCGTGCACCTGGATCAGGTCACCCATCCCGCACGACCAGGCCCCGGCCGTGGTCAACGCGACCTTCGACCGAGGTGGGCGCAACTGGCAGCGGATCCGCGATGCGGATGCATCACCGGACACCGCGCGCGTCTGGGCGCGATACGCCGTGTGAGCCGATCAGGTCATCCGCGCGGTCGGATAGACGTCGCGGATGTGCTCCACGAAGTAGCGGCCTCGGCTCTCGGCATCCATCAGTTCACGATGCACCGAGGCGGGCACGGCGTGATAGCGGTACACATCGCCGCTGACGAACTCGATCTCGAGGAGCGCGAGGTCGTCACGGTACCCGACCGAACGCAGCGCCGACGATTCCACCGGGACGCGTTTCATGTGCTGGCACCGTCCTCCCGTGCTCGCGCCACGATGATTCCTCGTTGCGATTCCCAGAAGCCATCGAGCATCTCACGCAGCTGACCGGCAGTGACGTCGGCTCCGAACGCCTCCGCGCCCGGCTCCAGCATGATCCCGGCCGATAGCGGACCGGCGGCGACGGCATCGAAGCCGAGATCGTCGATGAGCGCCGACACCATGGCGACATCGTCGGGCTCATCGCCGGCGACCGCGATCGCTTTGCGCCCCGGCGCTCCGGCCGGGCGCGGCTCGTCCTCGAGGTCCTGGTAACCCATGTGGCTCAGCGCCTTCACGACGCGCGCGCCGTCAAGGTGGGTCTGGACCAGCTCACTGGTCGAGATGCGCGGGTCGCTCAGATCATCGCGGATGCCATCGGACGCCCACCAGTAGTTCATGGCGTCGATGACCAGCTTGCCGCGCAGCGCGTCAGCAGGCAGCATCCGGAAGCGTCCGAGCGGGAGCGCGAGGATGACGGCATCCGATTCGGCGATGACCGTTGCGGTCGCCTGGGCGACGGCACCGATCGCAGTCATCCGGGCGGCGATCAGCGCCGGGTCACCCGATCGCGCCACCAGGACGCGCAATCCCGCGGCCACGGCGAGCCGGGCGAGCACGGTGCCGAGCCGGCCCGACCCGATGATGCCGAGCGTCTGGATTCTGCGCGGGACCTCCACCTCGCCATCGTAAGGCGGGTCGGGAAGTCAGAGCTGGTTGACGCGGATGAGGTTGCCGGCCGGGTCGCGGAAAGCGCAGTCGCGAACGCCGTAGTCCTGATCGGTCGGCTCCTGGACGATGTCCGCGCCGCCGGCCTCCATGCGCTCGAACAGGCCGTCGAGATCGTCGGTCGCGAGGGTGATGGCGGTGTAGACGCCCTTGGCGATCAGGTTCATGATCGTCTCGCGCTCGTCGTCGGTGATGCC
>JACYYJ010065114.1_pt1 | contig 10176 bp, 11 predicted proteins | sample 8236861 | NCBI WGS metagenome assembly JACYYJ01 (sample SAMN14103086, study PRJNA606662) | landfill metagenome | isolation source: landfill solid waste | place: India:New Delhi, Okhla landfill site | collected 2017-11-05
GCGCTCACCCTCAAGCAGGGCGGCAACGTGCTCCTGCTCGACGAGCCGACCAACGCCCTCGACGTCGAGACGCTCGGTTCGCTCGAGAACGCGCTCGAGCAGTTCCCCGGGTGCGCGGTGGTCATCTCCCACGACCGCTGGTTCCTCGACCGCATCGCGACGCACATCCTCGCCTATGAGGGTACCGACGAGAACCCCGCCCAGTGGCACTGGTTCGAGGGCAACTTCGAGGCGTACGAGAAGAACAAGATCGAGCGCCTCGGCCCGGATGCCGCCAACCCGCACCGCTCGACGCATCGCAAGCTGACGCGTGACTGACGCGGCGGCCGGCGCACCCCAGCGCCTCCACCTTCCCATCCACCTGCGATGGGGCGATCTGGACGCGTTCAATCACGTCAACAACACCTCGATGCTGAAGCTGCTCGAAGAGGCGCGCGTGCGCGCGTTCTGGAAGGCGGGCCCAGGGGAGGACGCGCCCGACACTGCGGTGCTCGAGTCCGGCATCGACCAGGGTGTGCTCACTCTCATCGCCCGCCAGGAGATCGAGTACTCCGCGCCCGTGCCATATCAACGCCGCCCGCTCGAGGTGCAGATGTGGTTCGGCAAGATCGGCGGCTCGAGCATCGATGTGTGCTACGAGGTCTACAACGATCCAGCGAACGACGAGCGCATCCTCTACGCGCGCTCAACAGCCGTGGTGGTCCTGGTCGATGCCGAGAGCGGGCGCCCCACGAGGGTGAACGACGAGATGCGGCAGGCCTGGGCGCCATACGTCGGCGACTCGATCACCTACACGCACCGCCGATAATCCGGCCGGCTGCCTCAGCGAGACTCGGGCACGCGGATCATGATCTCCTGAGCGACGCTCGCGGCGAGCACACCGTCGCGGGTGTAGATGCGGCCGGTCGCGAGACCGCGGCCACCGCGTGCGTTCGGGGACTTCTGCACATACAGCATCCACTCGTCGCCCCGCGCGGGTCGGTGGAACCACATCGCGTGATCGAGGCTGGCGACCTTGAGACCGGGCAACCCCCAGTGCACGCCGTGCGCGCGCAGAATCGACTCCTGGATCGTCATGTCGCTCAGGTAGGCGAGGGCGGCCCGGTGCAGACGCTGGTCGTCAGGCATCGGTGCGCGTAGACACATCCAGACCGCCTGGTGCGCTGTGCGTTCACCGCCGGCGGTCACGTACAGCGGTTCCTCTGCGTGGCGAATGTCGACGGGCCGCTCGGACAGCATCCGCAACGCACCCTGATCGGCGCCTTCGACGAGGAGCTCATCAGGTTTGAGATCCTCAGGCTGTGGAACGTCGTCCGGCATCGGTTCCGCATGCTCCATCCCCGGCGCTTCATCCTGGAACGACGAGATCATGGAGAAGATCGGCACACCGTTCTGGTACGCCTGAGCGCGGCGGGTCGAGAAGGATCGGCCGTCATGGATCCGGTCCACAGCGATCGTGATGCCCTGTGAGGCATCGCCGGGACGCAGGAAGTAGCCGTGCATGGAGTGCACCGCTCTGTCCGGCGGCATCGTGCGCTCAGCGGCCAGAAGCGCCTGGCCGAGTACCTGCCCGCCGTAGATGCGCCCGGTCGGCATGCTGTGCGACCGGCCGGTGAAGATGTCCTCGGTCGTTCTCGCCCGGCTCTCATCGAGATCCAGGATGTCGAGCAGATTGTCGACGGATGCCTGTGCCCGTGCGTCTGCGCTCATGGCGCTCCTCCCCACGGCGTTCGTGCCGTCGTCCCAGTCTAGATAACCCGGGTAGTTTGGAACGCGTGCAACCCCGTCTCGTCCTCGCCGATCCCGACACCGCGAGTGACGTCCTCACCTTCCTCGGCCGGGCGAAGCAGATCTCGGACGATGGCATCCGGCTTCAGGCCTCGGGCGGGATCCTCGCGATGACGGCGGCGGCGCTCGCACCGCAGGGTCTGTTCGATCAGACTCCCACCATCCTGGCCATGAGGATCGTCCATGCCGATCCGGAGCTGGAATGCGACATCGTCGTGGACGAACTCACCCGCGACGACGATGAGCGGATGCTGCGACTCCCGGAGACCGGCAGATCACCGGCCTGGGCGGGCGTCGCGCCGCCTCGTGGCGGGTGGGCGCGTCGTCAGGAACTGGATGCCGCGACCATTGCACAGCGCGCGCAGTGGGGGATCTCCGCTGTTGCGCGCGGAACTGCCCCTGGTGCGGGCGAGGAAGCGGTACGTTCGCTTCGCGCCGCTGTCTGGGGGGAGCCGGATGAGGATCTCCTCGATCTTCCCCGAGGGGTCGCCTTCGCCGCGCACGCGTTCGGATTCGTTTCCGGTGAGGAACTGGTGCCGTTGACGGTCTCGGGTCGCTGGTCGAGGCTGGGGTTCCATCGCGGTCACGTCCTCGCGCGCGGGCCTGTGGCGAGCGGATTGACGGCTGTGCGCGCGACGGGCTCTTCGCGCCGATGAGCCACCTGGTTCACGCGGCGTCGTGATCCGTCTCGAGAAGTCGCTGGAGTTCGTCGAGCACCGAGTCCGCGCCGTCCCCGTCCGCGGAGAGGGTGACCACATCGCCTCGTCCGGCACCCAATGACAGCACGGCGAGGATGCTCGCCGCATTCACCGGCGCGCCGTCCGCTTTCGCCACCGTGATGGGGATGCCCGAGGCTTTCGCCGCTTGGGCGAAAGCTTTGGCGGGACGGGCGTGAAGTCCCTCCGCGGAGGCGATCGTGATGGTGCGGGTCTGTTCGGGCATCGGGTCTCCTTCGTGAGGGGCGTAGGCAAGGGGGCGGCGCGCCACGGGACCGAAGCGCGCCGCCCAGGGGGTTGTCAGCGTGATGCAACGGTCTCCGCGAGATACGCATCCCGCTTCGCACCGGGCACCCAGCCGCGGTCGACGATCCGGCGCTGCCAGGCGGAGGCTGCGATCACGAGCACGGCGGCGAGGGCGATGCACAGGACGATGCCGAGCCACGTCGGGCCCCTCACGCTCACGCCGATCAGCGTTCCGAACCAGCCGAAGTCGGCGTCTCCGAACGTGCTGTTGGCGAAACCGAACTCTCCCATGACGAGAAGCAGCACGGCGGGCAGGACCGTGATGATGATTCCGTTGACGAATCCGCCCCCGACCGCTCCGATACGTCCTCCCGCTGCGTTGCCGAAGACGCCGGCGCCACCGCCCGTGAAGAAGTGCGGAACCATTCCGGGCAGAATGAGCGCCAGACCGAACATCGGGTTCAGCCACACCGCGAGCAGCACCAGCGTGAACAGGCCGCCGACGAACGAGCTGAGGAAGCCGATGAGGACGGCGTTGGCGCCGAACGGGAACACGATCGGGATGTCGAGCGCAGGCTTCGCGCCGGGGACGACTTTCTCTGCGACCCCTTGGAATGCGGGCACCAGTTCGCCCAGCACCGTGCGCACGCCGTACAGGATGACGGCGACGCCGACGCCGAACTGCAGAGCCAGTGCGAAACCGGCCATGATCGCCGCACCGCCATCGACGCTTCCGAGGAGTTCGAGCGTGGTCTCATGCGCGGCGATGAGCCCCCAGATCACGAACACGAGGTAGATGAACACCATCGACAACGCGGTGGCGACCATCGAGTCGCGCAGGAAGCTCAGGCCCTTCGGGAACTTGATCTCCTCGGTTGAGCGGCTGCGCTTTCCCACGACCGGGCCCAGCGCACCCGCGGCGATGTACCCGGCGGTTCCGAAGTGCCCGATCGCGATGGTGTCGTCACCGGTGATCTTCCTCATCCACGGCTGAGCGAACGCCGGCATGACGACCATGATGACGCCGAGCAGCACCGCACCGATGATCACGACCAGCCAGCTGAGGTCTTCACCGAAACCTACCGTCAGGACGACGGAGATCATCAGTGACATGAAGACCATGTGATGCCCGGTGAGGAAGATGTACTTCAAGGGGGTGAAACGGGCCAGCAGCAGCATGACCACGAAGCCCAGCACGAGGACGTATGCGCTCGTCGCGCCGTAGTCCTCTGAGGCGATCGCGGTGATGACCTCATTCGTGGGAATGACGCCCTGGGCTCCGGTGACCTCGAGGATGAGCTCGCCCAGCGGGCCGAGCGAAGCGACGACGACTCCGGCTCCGGCACCCAGGATCAGGAATCCCAGCGTTGCCTTGAGTGCACCCCCCACGATCTGGCCGGCGCTGCGTTTCAGCGCGATGAGTCCGATCGCGGTGATGATGCCGATCAGATACGCGGGAACGTTGAGGATCTGCTGTCCGATGAAATTCAGGACGACTACCAGCCACTCCATTGCGGCTCCTTATCGATTGTGTGAGCGGGCTACTTGCCGAGGAACGTCGTGAGCTTCTCGGTGATCTCGTTGACGTCGGTGAAGTTGTTGATCACGACGACCTCGGTCGGAACCTCTCCGATCTCCTCGACGAGCTCGGCGGATGTGAGCACCAGGTCGGCCATGCGTGCGGCACCGCGTGCCGTGCCGATGTCGGCAGCCTCCACATCGGCGTCGACGTCGAGCGCGCGCAGCGCCTTCTCTGCATTCATCTTCAGGAGCACCGACGTGCCGATGCCCATTGGGTCATGCGCCGGCGTCGTCGGCGCTCTCGACGCGTGTGAGGATGGCACGAACGTCGGCCGGGGTCGGCGCAGAGATGAGTTCATCCAGTACGGCATCGTCGGCGAGCACTGTGGCCAATGCGGACATGGCGGCGAGATGCGCGTCATGATCGAGCGCCGCCAATCCGACGACCAGCCGAACGGGATCGTTCGACTCGCTGCCGAAGTCGACCGGTTCGGACAGGCTCACCCAGCTGAAACCGGTTCCGAGTACAGCGGGGGAGGGACGCGAGTGCGCGAGCGCGAACCCGGGAGCGATGACGATGTAGGGGCCGTACTTCTCGACCGCGGAGATCATCTCTGTGGTGCACGCAGCACTCCGATCTGGCGAGCCCCGGTCGCGCTCATCCTCTCGCGACAGAACGTTCCGACGCTGCCGGTCGTCCCCGATCTGGCTCGAGGTGTCGCCCACGGCGGCTATGTCCGATGGCAGCACGGAACCGGCGACGACCTCGCTCTGATCGCCACGGGCAGTGAGGTGTCGCTCGCCGTCGACGCTGCGCGCGCACTCGCCGAAGACGGCGTGGCGGTGCGCGTGGTGTCGATGCCGAGCGTGGAGTGGTTCCTCGAGGCCGACGAGGAATGGCGCGAGTCCGTGCTTCCCCACCAGCTCACCGCGCGCGTCGCGATCGAGGCGGGCCGAGGCGACGCCTGGTACCGGTGGGTGGGGACCGAAGGCCGCGTGCTCGGCGTCGAGACCTTCGGCGAATCGGGGGCAGGAGCACAGGTCATGGAACGTAGAGGGATGTCGGCGCAGGCCGTCATGGATGCAGCGCGGGAGGTCCTCGCTCAGCGCGCTGCCGCGCGCCCCGCCTGACGCCCTGAGAACAGGCATCCGCCCAGGAAGGTCCCTTCCAGCGCGCGGTAGCCGTGCATGCCTCCGCCGCCGAAACCGCTCGCCTCGCCCGCCGCGAAGAGTCCGGGGATCACGGCGCCGTCGGCACTCAGTGCATGCCCGTCCAGATCGGTCTTGATGCCGCCGAGCGACTTACGGGTGAGCACATGAAGCTTGACCGCGATGAGGGGCCCGGCAGCCGGATCCTGCAGACGGTGCGGCGCCGCGGTGCGGATCAGTTTGTCTCCCCGGTAGGCGCGCATCGACCGCAGCATCCCGATCTGGGCGTCCTTCGTGAAGTCGTTCTCCATCTCCCGGTCACGCGCGACCACCTCACGGCGCACCAGGTCGAGATCAAGCAGGTCACCACCGTCATGAGCGCGCATCTGCTCAAGAAGGGTCTCCAGGTCGTTCTCGACGATGAAGTCCGCACCCTCGTCAAGGAACGACTGCACAGGTCCGGTCGGCCCCTTCGCGAGACGTGATTTCAGCAAGAGCTTCACGTCCTTAGCGGTCAGGTCGGGGTTCTGCTCGCTGCCGGACAGCGCGAACTCCTTCTCGACGATCTGCCGTGACGTCACGAACCAGGAGTGGTCGTGTCCGGTCGTACGCAAGTGCTCTAGCGTGCCGAGGGTGTCGAACCCGGGGAAAAGCGGCACCGGGAGCCGCTTGCCGGTGGCATCCAGCCAGAGGGACGAGGGACCAGGAAGAATGCGGATGCCGTGCATCGGCCACACCGGATCCCAGTTCTCGATGCCCTCGACGTAGTGCCACATCCGATCGCCGTTGATCAAGTGTGCGCCAGCGGCCGAGGAGACAGCCTGCATCGAGCCGTCGACGTACGAGGGGACGCCGGAGAGCATGTGCGCGGGCGGAGTCCCGAGCCGCTCGGGCCAGGACGCCCGGACGAGGTCGTGATTGCCGCCGATGCCGCCGGAGGAGACGATCGTGGCTCCGGCCGAGATCTCGAAATCGCCCACGACGCCGCGCGATGAGGAGACGCCGCGCTCCGTCGGATCTTCTGCGAGCACATCGCCTCGGGCACCCACGACGGCGCCGTCGTGGATGACCAGCGCCGTGACGCGGTGACGGGGGAGGATCGTGAGGCGGCCGGCATCCTCTGCCATGTGCACGTCCGTCTCGAAAGGCGCGACGATGCCCGGACCCGTGCCCCATGTGATGTGGAAGCGGGGTACCGAGTTGCCGGGGCCGATGGCACCATACCCGCCGCGCTCCGCCCACCCGACCACCGGGAAGAATCCGACCCCCTTCTCGCGCAACCACGACCGCATCTCGCCGGCGGCGAACTGCAGATAGGCCTCGGCCCACGTACGCGGCCATTCGTCCTCGTCACGGTCGAACCCGGCGTTTCCGAACCAGTCCTGCGTCGCGAGCTCCAACGAGTCCTTGATACCCATCCGGCGCTGCTCCGGCGAATCGACGAAGAACAGCCCGCCGAACGCCCACCAGGCCTGCCCGCCCAGATTGGAACGCGGCTCCTGGTCGAGGACGATCACGCGGCGGCCGGCGGCCACTGCCTCAGAAGCGGCGACGAGACCGGCCAACCCCCATCCGATCACCAGGACGTCTGCGGACAGGGGTGTGGTCGTCATGCGTTCTCCGTTGAATCCTGACTGCTGCTGCGTGTCTCGAGCGTGGGGCGTCCCTCCGGCGACGGGCCGGGCGATGCCATGATGTTCACCATGGCATACGCGGCGCGCTCCAGGTAGTCCCAGAGCGTCGCATCGTGCAACGGTGACAGCTGCACCTCGTCGAGCGAGGTGCGCATGCAGCGCAGCCACCGCTCACGTGCGTCCTGATCGATGCGGAAGGGGTGGTGCCGCATGCGCAGCCGTGGGTGGCCACGACGCTGGCTGTACGTCGTCGGTCCGCCCCAGTACTGCACGAGGAACATCGTGAATCGCTCGGCCGCCGGACCGAGGTCTTCCTCGGGGTACATCGGTTTCAGCACCGGATCCAGTGCGACCTCGCGATAGAAGCCGTCGACGATTCGCTCGAACGTCGCGTAACCGCCGACCTCGTCGTAGAACGTCACTCTGTCGCCTCCGGGGGATCGGGCTGCTGTTTCGGATTCTTCTTGCGCCAGATTCCGCGTGCGGCAGGCGGAACTCCCGTCACAGCGTTCGGTCGCGTCGTGGGCGGATTCGCTCCACGGACGCGCCTGGCGCCGGCGGCACCGTCGGGAACGACCGACGAGAGCGAGGGAACGGAGAGGTCCAGCTTTTCGACGGCGTCTTTCAGACGCATACGGAGCTCACGGGCGACGTCGTCCATCGCCACAGCGCGCGTCTTCATCACCACGCGTATGACGAGCGCTTCACCGGTCATGGACTCCAGCCCCCACACCTCCGGTCGGTCGATGATGCGGGTGCGCCACTTCGCATCCTTCGCAAGACCCTGAGCAGCTTCGAGCAGGGCGGCCTCGACCTCCGGAACACTGGCGTCCACCGGGACTCCGACATCGACGATAGCCCGTGCCCAGCCCTGCGACATGTTGCCGATCCGGGTGACTTCGCCGTTTCGGACGTACCAGAGCGTGCCGTTGACGTCGCGCACATGGGTGATGCGCACAGCGACGTACTCGACGACGCCGGAGGCGAGACCCATGTCGACCATGTCACCGATGCCGATCTGGTCCTCGGCGACGATGAACAGCCCGTTCAGGACATCCTTGACGATGTTCTGCGCACCGAAACCGAGGCCGGCGCCGATCGCGGCGGTCAGCAGCGTGAGCGAGCCCACGAGGGAGGGGACGAGGACGTTCGCGATCAAGACGAGCGCGACGACGGCGACGATGACGTTGACGATGTTCTGCAGGATCGTGCCGAGCGTCCGCGTGCGCTGGACGAGCCGCATATCCGCGAGCGGGGAGCGCTCCAGAGCCTGGGTGTCGTCGACGTTCGCCTTGGTCTTGGCTCTGTCGACGATCCGGTGAACGACACGTCGGATCACGAACCGGAGGATGAAGGCGATCGCGACACAGACGACGAGGATGAGCGCGACGCGGAGCAGATTCCACCCCGCCGCCACGAGCCAGGCCAGCACATCGTTCCACTCCGGGAGCCGGGGTGGCTCTGAAGCGGTGTCGAAAGGAGCGTTCAGCACCTCTCGATCCTAGCGATCGCGGTTCTCAGCCGGCTGAGGGCTCGGGCTCCTCGGCATCCCGTGCCTGGGCGCTGAGCGCGCGCTCGACGTCGGCGAGCCCTTCGCTGACGAGGCGGCGGAGAGCGGGCGCGGCATCCTTGTTCTCGGCCAGCCAGGCACGCGTCGCGTCGCGCAGCGCAGCGTCGGCGCGCGCCGTCGGATACAGGCCCACGATCAGGTAATTCGCGATCTGATACGTGCGCGACTCCCACACCGGGATGAGCATGTCGAAGTAGCTCTGCACGAACTCGCCGAGAACCTCAGCACTGTTCGGATGGACGAACCCGAGCGCGGCCGAGCGCACGATCGTGTTCGGCAGCTCGTCGCTGTCGATGAGTGAAGCCCACGCGATGCGCTTGTCGGCCACCGTCGGCAGAGCAGCCCGCGCCTGCGCCGCGAACTCGGCGCCCTTGGACGTGTTGTCCGCGGCGAGAGCCGCTTCGATGGCTCCGGCATCCGTCGCGCCGACCGAGGCGAGGCCCACCAGCAGCTGCCACGAGAGGTCGGTGTCGATCTCGAGGCCGGGGAGGGTCTCCTCACCGGAGCGGAGACGACCGATGATTCCGGCGTGTTCCTGGGTCACCTGCGACGCCGCGAACGCCGTGACGAACTGCAGCTGGCTGTCGCTGCCGGCCGGAGCGCTGTGGGCGAGGTCCCAGAGGCCGTCTGCGACCTTCAGTCGCGCAGCGTCGCGCTGCGCCGGCTCCACGTAAAGGGTGGCGGCGGTCCGCAGCTGTGCGAGCGTGGTGCGAACAGTCGTCGATTCCGTCTCGCGGCCGATGTTGCCGAGTACGAGATCGATGTAGTCGGATGCCGTGCTCTCGGCATCGCGCGTCTGGTCCCAGGCGGCGCCCCAGATGAGGGAGCGCGCCAGCGGGTCGGAGATATCGGCGAGGTGCGCGATGGCGGTGGCGAGCGAGCGCTCGTCGAGGCGGATCTTCGCGTACGCGAGGTCGTTGTCGTTGAGCAGAACCAGATCCGGGCGCTTTCTGCCCTGCAGCTCCGGAACCTCTGTTCGGTCGCCATCCACGTCTATCTAGACGTAGTGGGTGCGGGTGAGTGCGTCGCCGTCGAGGTCGTAGAAACCGATGCCGAGCCGGTGCGGGCGGATGGTCGGGTAGTCAGCCGGTGCCGTCTGTGTGATCGCAAAACGCGTGATCAGACCGTCGGAGTCGTCGTCGATCACCGGTGAAAGGGTGTTGACGCCGGCGGTCTCGAGCCACTTCTTCGACCAGGTGCCGAGTTCGCGGCCGCTGGTGGCCTCGAGCTCGGTGAGCAGGTCGCTGAGCTCGGTGTTGCCCCAGGCGTGCTTCTGGAAGTACTGCCCGACACCGGCGAAGAACGCGTCGATGCCGACCCAGGCGGCGAGCTGCTTGAGCACCGAACCGCCCTTGGCATAGGTGATGCCGTCGAAGTTGACCTGCACGTCTTCGAGATCGTTGATCTCAGCGGTGATCGGGTGCGTCGACGGCAGCTGGTCCTGACGATACGCCCAGGTCTTCTCCATGGCGTTGAAGGTCGTCCAGGCCTCGGTCCATTCGGTGGCCTCGGCGGTGGCGATGGTCGATGCCCACTCGGCGAACGACTCGTT
>JACYYJ010058047.1_pt6 | contig 10168 bp, 8 predicted proteins | sample 8236861 | NCBI WGS metagenome assembly JACYYJ01 (sample SAMN14103086, study PRJNA606662) | landfill metagenome | isolation source: landfill solid waste | place: India:New Delhi, Okhla landfill site | collected 2017-11-05
CCGACGTCGGCACGGAGGTCGGGTCGTCGTCGAGGAGGACGAGGTCGGCGTCCATGCCCGCCTCGATCCGCCCACGCCGATGTTCCTGGCACGCGGCGTACGCGGCATGGGTGGTGAACGCGCGCAACGCCTCCGTGGCGTCCACGCGCTCGTCCTTCGCCAGCACCACGCCGCCGCTCGTCGTGCGCTCGACCATGTTGCGCATGCCCGCCAGAGGAGCGCCGGTGCCCACGCACGGCCGATCGGAGCTGCCGGGCACCCGCAGCCCCGCGTCGAGGAACGAACGGTGCCGGTACAGCCACGGCACCCGCGACTCGCCCAGCGACTTGTACATGGTGTCGCCGATCTCGTAGAGGAACCGGGCCTGGGGCACGGGGACGACGTCCAGCGCCGCCAGCCGCGGCAACTGGTCGGGCCGCACCATGGCGGCGTGCTCGATGCGGTGGCGCACTCCCGGCCGCGGGAACTCGCGTTGAGCCTGTTCGAACGCCTCCAGCGTCAGGTCGATCGCGCGGTCGCCGATGGCGTGTGCCGCGACCCGCCACCCGCTGCGGTGCGCGTCGAGGATGCGCTTGCGCAGCACGTCCGGATCGTCGCCGAGGACACCGAGTCCCCCGTCGCCCTCGAACGGCTGCGTCACGGCCGCGGTCTTGCTGCTCAACGCACCGTCGGTGAAGATCTTCATGGGACCGACGCGCAGGAAGTCGTCGCCGAACCCGGTCCGCACGCCGAGGTCCAGCCCCACGACGTCCTCCACGAGCGGGTGCAGTGTCTCCGCCGCGGGCATCAGCTCCACGCGCACCGTGAGGTCGCCGCGCTGCCGGGCGAGCTGGTAGGCCGCCGCCTCGGCCGGGCTGTGCCCGATCCAGCCTCCGGCGACGCCCGCCTCGGTCACGTGTGTCAACCCCTCGGCGGCGTACACCTTCGCCGCCCGTGCGACCGCCTGGGCGAGCTCCTCGACGGGATACGGCTTCACCAGAGCGTCGACGAGTTGCTGCGCCTGCTCGGCGAGCAGGCCGGTGGGCTCGCCCGAGGCGTCTCGCTCCACCACACCGCCCTCGGGCACGGTAGCCGTGCCGTCGAGGACACCCGCCTGGGCGAGGATCGCGCTGCTGACCGAGCACATGTGCGCGGAGCGGTGCTTCAACCACACCGGACGTCCACCGCCCGCGCGGTCCAGCGCCTCCCGCGACGGGTGAGCGCCGAGCACGAAGTCGTCGTACTGCGATCCGACCACCCACGCGTCGGACGGCAGTCGAGCCGCGCGCTCCGCCACCGCGTCGTACAACTCGTCGAGGCTCCGGCACGCCGAGAGGTCCATCTCGGCGAGAGACAACCCGTACCAGACCATGTGGTTGTGGGCGTCGGTGAACCCCGGAGCGAGCACGGCTCCCCCGCCGTCGACCACCGTTGTCGCGGACAGTCCGTCCACCTCGTCGTCCACGCCGACGATGCGTCCTCCCAGCACGCCCACGGTGTGAGCCCGCGGTCGGTCGTCGCACAGGGTCAGGGCGCGCACATCGCGGAGAAGCAGGTCCAGCACCGCGGTTCCTCCCTAGGGTCGGGGCACGAAGTCAGCCGATTACGCTCGGGACACGCTCGACGGTACCCGGGCTCGGGAGGAAGGGGCAGCACGCTGTGCTCCAGCAAAGGAAGGGGCGGACGGCGCTCGCATCGGGACTCGCCGCCGCGTTGCTGGTGCTGACCGCCTGCGCTTCGCCCGGGACCGCACCCGCCCCGCCGGTGGACGAGACCCGCACGGTGACACTGCAACCGTTCACCCCGGAGGGCGAGCTCACCCCGGGACTGCGCGTGGTGCAGGAGGTGTCCGGCAGGTGCGTGCCGTCGGTGCTGAGCCCGGACAACGACCACGCCCGCCGCTGCTTCGCCACCGAGACGTCCGTGGCGATGGACCCCTGCTACGTGCCGGACCCCGAGCTCGGGCGGCGGCTCGTCGACCACGAGGAGCTGCGGGAACTCGGCATCTTCACCGTGGCGGTGTGCCTCGCGACTCCGGAGCAGACCGACCTCACGCGCATCTACGTCGCGGAGGACACCGGGGTGTACTCCGCACCCACGAACTCGGTCGACCCGCACTGGGCGCTCGAACTCGCCGACGGCACGCGCTGCGTGAAGGTGTTCGGGGTGAAGGAGGTCCGGGAGAACCTGCACCTCAGCTACAGCTGCGACGACGGCGGATACCTGTACGGCATCCCCGACGAGGAGCTGCGGGTGTGGATGATCCACTACCGGGAGAAGGACTCGGACGAGCTCGTCTACACCGAGGTGCGCACGGCCTGGAAGTGACGCCCGCGGCCGCCCCCGCGGATCACCGCGGAGGTCGGCGCGGAGCTGATGTCGCCTGCTGTCAGACGACGGGTTGGTCGGCGTCGTCCTCGGAGGTCTCAGCGTCGTCGGCGTCGTTCGCGTCGGCGGAGTCCTCGATCGTCCACTTCAGCTGGAACTCGATCTCCTCCTCGCCGTCACCGCGTTCGTGCTCGATCGAGAACTGGGCGCGCGCGGGCACCCGGATGCGTTCCCCGGCGATCTGGATACGGAACGGCTTGTCGGTTTCGAGCGCGTCGGCCAGCCGGCGCAGCTTCGCCACGACGTCGGCGGTCGAGTAGAAGGCTTCCACGTCCCGCGATGCGGCAGTCACAGTCTTCCCTTCGTTCGGATGGCTTGCTGACGTTCGCGATCCTGTCACGCCGACCGGTCACGCCGCCGGGTTTCGAGACAGCGCCGGATCGCTCACGCGGCCTCGTACGCCGGTACCGGCCAGTGCTCCTCGACCAGCGCGCGGGCCCGCGGCAGCGACCCCACGGCGTCGAGGACCTCCGACCGCAGCGAGTCGACCGCGGACGGTGCGACCGACCGCGAGGTGAGCACGGCGAGCACCCACTGCGCCACGTCCCGCACGAGGCGGCCGTCGGCGGTGAGCAGTGCTCCCTCGACCGCGCGGAAGGACTGTTCCACGCAGTCGCGGATCACCAGGTTGAGGTCGGTGTCGGTGACGATGTCGCCCTCGCCCACGGACCCCGCGGGCCCCCACTGCCCGGTGACTTGTCGCACCAGGCTGTAGTGCTCGGTGTCGAGGGTGCGCTGTTCGGAGAGGACGTCCTGCGGCAGGGGCGGCACGGACTCCACCGTCGGAGGGAGGTCCTCGATGAGGTCGAGTCCTTCCGGCAGCGTCGGCGCCCACGCCGTGGCACCGAGCGTCCGCGCGCGGCGTCCGTCGGTGCCGAACGCGGCCCCGCCCGCCAGCACGGGGATTCCCGCCGTGGTCGCCGACTCGATGGCCCGGCGGGTGCTCGGCAGCCCCCCGGCCACGGAGCAGCTCACGGCGACCGCGTCCGGCTCGACCTGGTACAGGTACGAGTACAGCCGCTCGGCGGGTGTCGCCGCGCCCAGGAACGTCACCTGCCAGCCGCGCGCCCGCAGGGACGTGCCCACCACCATCGCGGCCAGCGCGTGCCATTCCCGCTCCGCGCAGCCCACGATGACGCGGCCCTTCGTCACAGGCAGCGCCCGGACCCGCCTCGCCACGGCCTCGGCGGCGGCCAGCGAGATCCCGGTGGCGATGTGCTCCTGTGCGACCGACCACTCCGCGCTCTGCCACCGCTCGCCGATGCGGCGCTGGGCGGGCGTGATCACGTCGCACAGCAGTGAGACGGGCTCGGCGCCGGCGTCCAGGGCGTGGTCCACGAGCGCGATCGCCTCCGAGGCGTTGCCCGCCGCGAGCGCGTGCTCGAAGCCGGAGAACAAGCCGTCGTGATCGGCGTGGTGTGCCGTCATGGAGGTGGACATGAGAGTCAGGCTCCGTTCTGAACGGCGATCAAGGCGATGTCGTCGTGCGCCGCGCTGTCGAGGTGTTCCAGCACGCGTTGCTCCACGGCCTCACAGACCGTCGCGGGACTCGCGCCCGCGTACTCGGGGAGCATCACGCGCAGCCGCTCGTGACCGAAGAAACCCTCCACGCCACGCGCTTCGTCGACCCCGTCGGTGTAGAGCAGGACGGTGTCCTTCACGCCCAGCCGTACGTCCGTCTCGACGAACGACAGACCGGAGATGATGCCCGCGACCGTTCCGGTGACGCCCGGCTCGTCGACGGCGCCGTCGGCCCGCACCACGAGCGGCGGCGGGTGTCCCGCCACGGCGATCGTGGCGGTGATGGCCTCGTCGCCGCTGTTCCGGCGGAAACGCACGCAGGCCGCCGTCACGAAACGTTGGGACATCTGAGGGCGCAGGACCTCGTTCAACGCCCCCAGCACCTTGGCGGGCGATCGGTCGAAGTACGCCGCCGTCCGGATCGTCTGGCGGGCGAGGCTCGTGTACACCGCCGCGTCGATGCCCTTGCCGCAGACGTCGCCGATGACCACGGTGAAGTCGTCCGCGTCGCCGTGGACGTCGTAGAAGTCACCGCCGATCCGCAACCGCTGCTGTCCCGGCCGGTACCGCGCCGCCATGTAGACGCCCGGGTACTCGGGCAGCTCGGGAGGACGCAGCACCTGCTCCAGGGCGTTGGCCATCTCGCCGCGTTCCTCGTAGAGCCGCGCCGACTCCAGAGTTGCGGCCACCCTGCGACCGAACTCCTCGGCGGCGAGCGCGTCGCCGGTGGTGTAGTCGCCGCCGTCGACGCCGCCGGCCGGCCCGCGCACCACGACGAACACGCCGTTGGTCGCGCCCCCGATGTTGAGTGGGACGGCGAGCACCGTCGACGGCCGGTGCGACGCGGCCTCGTCCCGCAGCGGTGTGGAGGGGACGAGGTCGGCGAGCGCGGCGTCCACGTCGTCGCCGGGTGCCGCGTAGCGTCCGGTGACTCCGCGCCGCCGGAACCGGCCCAACGCCTGCCGGGGATCGAGCCGACCGAGCAGCACAGGACCCGACACCCGCGTGTCGCGGCTGCGGGAGTAGACGGAAACGCTGTCGGAGTCGAAGAACGCGAGCATCGCCCAGTCGCCGAAATGGGGAACGGCGAAATCGAGTGCCCGGTACACGGTGCGGCGCACGTTCAGCGACCCGGCGAGCTGCCGGGACAGTTCGCCGATGACTTGCACGTGGGCCCAGTCGCCGGGCTGAGGCGTTCCGGCGAGGTCACTCTCCGATGGTTCACGGGGTGCTCGATCGAAAGCCGCGTTCACAGCCGACTCCTCGGTGAAGAGGACATCAAAACCCGACTGTACGGGACGAATCGACCCTCAGGACCCACCGTGGACCGACCGAGTCCGAACATTCTCGGCGGGTGAGCGGGCGAACGCGCAGGGCCACGGGAACGCCCCGGCGACGTCGACGGTCGGCCCCGGAGCAGGGCGCACGAGCGCGCACGGCGGCGACCGCCGGGAGACCGCGGCGAAGCGAACTGATCGACGAACGAACGAATGGACGGAGCCGGCAACAGGACTCGAACCTGCGACCCTCTGTTTACAAGACAGATGCTCTACCAGCTGAGCTATGCCGGCCTGAATCCTCGCGCCCGAAGACGTGCGGACCCGTCCCCACTATATCCGGCGCGATCTGCGCCACAGCGGGCGCCCACACGGCCTTACGTCGCTGCTGAGGGCCCATATCGCGACTACCGTAGTTCGAGGTCACGTTCGGACAACGATGTGGTATACGCCACGACCCTCAGGGTGCAACGGTCGAGGCCGCGCTGCCGATGCTCTCCCGGGGGGAACAGCTGGACTTCCGAGGAGGTGGAGATGAAGTTGAAGCCGCGCGCTCGTGCGGCCGCACCCAAGCGCCGTCACGCGTGGCAGATCCTGGAAGCACCAGCCGACGAACAGGCCGAGAAGCGCGCGCAACGCCAACCGGGCCGCAAGATCCGGCAACGCGCCTGGCACATCCTGGAGCCGCCGACGGGCGAACTGCCCGCGGTCGAGCCGCTGCAGGACGCGGCCATCGGCCCGGAACTGCCGGACGAAGCGACCGTCCACATGGTTCTGGATCTCGTCACACGCATCGGTGAGGTCCAGATGGCCAGCGGGGCGGGCGCCTCCGACGTCACGGCCACGATCCTCGCGCTGACGCGGGCTCTCGGCCTCCCACACTGCGAGGTGGACGTCATCTTCACGTCCATCACCGTCAGTTGTCTGCGAGGCAGCGACCTTCCGCCGGTCACCGCACTGCGCGTCGTGCGCTCCCGCAGCCTCGACTACACCCGGTTGTCCGACACCGAACGCCTCGTGCAGCTGCTGATCCGCGGGCGGATCAGCGCCGAGGACGCCTACACGGAGCTGGCGCGGCTCACGAACGCCGAGCACCCCTACCCGCGGTGGGTGTCGACGCTCGCGTGGGGCGGCATGGCCGGCTTCATCACCCTGCTGCTGGGCGGTACCGGGTGGCTCCCGCTCATCTCCTTCGTGATCAGTGCCGTGGTGGACCGCGTGGGCAGGCTCCTCAACAAGGGCGCGCTGCCGTTCTTCTTCCAGCAGGTGGTGGGCGGCTTCATCGCCACGTTGTCGGCCATCGCCATCGTGAACATCGACGCCTTCGACCTGGAGAGACCGACCCTCGTCGTGGCCGCGGCCCTGACGGTGCTGCTGTCCGGGCTCTCGACCGTGTCGGCCGTGCAGGACGCCATCACGGGCTATTACGTGACCGCGTCGGGCCGAACCCTCGAAGTGGCGATCATGAGTGCCGGACTGATCACCGGGGTGGGTGCCGCCATCAGCCTCGCCGCCGAGTTGGGGGCGACCCGGACTCCGGTGCCTGCCACGCCGACGGCCTCGCCGCTGACGCTGCCGATCATGGTGGTCGCCGGGTCGGGTGCCGCCGCGTGCTTCGCGCTGGCGTCCTACTCGAAGATCCGCCCGATGGCCGTGGCCGCCGTCGCGGGCGCAGTCGGTGCGGGCGCCTACGGTGCGCTGAGCCTGGCCGGGTACAACCAGATCATCGCCGCGTCGATCGCGGCGACGCTGGTCGGCTTCGGCGGCGGCGTGCTCGCCCGGCGGCTGAAGGTCACCCCTCTGGTGGTCGCGGTATCCGGTATCACTCCACTGCTTCCGGGGTTCTCGACCTACCGCGGTATGTCCCAGTTGGTCAACAACGGCGACATCAAGATCCTGATGTCGGCGGCGGCGATCGGCCTGGCTCTCGCGGCCGGAGTGGTGCTCGGCGAGTGGTTGGCACAGCCCGTGAAAACGGGGCTCGGACGGCTCGAACGCAAGCTCTCCGGCCCCCGAATGGCGGGCCCCCTGAACACTGGCCGCCCCCTCGAATAGGCCCAGGCGAGTTACTGTTTGGACATGCCTTCCGCGCCATTTTCGGAGCTGCCCTCGAACCCGACGTTCACCCCGCGGTCGAACGCACGAGCCGAGTTCGTCGTGGTCGCCAACCGGCTACCGGTCGACCTCGAACGCACCGCGGACGGCACCCAGCGCTGGACGCAGAGCCCCGGCGGGCTCGTGTCGGCGCTGGAGCCGTTCCTGCGGTCGCGCAAGGGCGCCTGGGTCGGTTGGCCCGGGGTGCCGGACGTGGAGGTCGACGAATTCAGCGACGACGGCCTCGTGCTGCACCCGGTGGCCCTGACCTCGGACGAGGTCCGCGACTACTACGAGGGGTTCTCCAACGCCACGTTGTGGCCGCTGTACCACGACGTGGTGGCCAGGCCGGTGTTCGACCGGGGTTGGTGGGAGAGCTACGTGCGCGTCAACCGGCGGTTCGCCGAGGCGAGCGCGGCCGTGGCGGGCCCGGGCGCCACCGTGTGGGTGCAGGACTACCAGCTCCAGCTGGTGCCCACGATGCTGCGTGAACTGCGGCCCGACCTGCGCATCGGCTTCTTCCTGCACATCCCGTTCCCACCCGTGGAGCTGTTCATGCAGTTGCCGTGGCGAGCGGAGATCGTGCGCGGGCTCATCGGGGCCGACCTGGTGGGCTTCCACCGGCCGGGCGGTGCGCAGAACTTCCTGTGGCTGGCCCGCCAGCTCATCGGCCTCGAACCGAGCCGGGGTTCGGTGGGTGTGCGGTCGAGGCCGGGCATGGTGCAGGTCGGCGACCGGACCGTGCGCGTCGGCGCGTTCCCCATCTCCATCGACGCCGCCGGCCTCGACTCGCTGTCGCGGAGCAAGCCGGTCCAGGAACGCGCCCGGCAGGTGCGGCGCGAGCTCGGCGACCCGAAGACCGTGCTGCTCGGGGTCGACCGCCTCGACTACACCAAGGGCATCGACCTCCGGCTGGCCGCGTTCCACGAACTCCTGCAGGAGGGCCGGGTCAAGCCGGAGGACGTCACCTTCGTGCAGCTCGCGACCCCGAGCCGGGAACGCGTCGAGCACTACCAGCAGATGCGCAGCGAGATCGAACAGATGGTGGGCCGCATCAACGGCGAGTTCTCCCGCGTCGGCCACCCCGCGGTGCACTACCTGCACCAGTCGGTGAACCGCTCGGAACTCGCGGCGTTCTTCTCGGCGGCCGACGTCATGGTGGTGACCCCGCTGCGGGACGGCATGAACCTCGTCTGCAAGGAGTACGTCGCCTGCCGTCACGATCTCGGTGGCGCGCTCGTCCTGTCGGAGTTCGCGGGCGCGGCAGCCGAGCTGAGCAGCGCGTTCCTGGTCAATCCTCACGACCTGGATGGGGTGAAGAACGCACTCGAGCAGGCTATTACGCTCGACCCTGCAGAAGGTCGGCGTAGGATGCGCGCCCTGCGTCGCCAGGTTCTGACGCATGACGTCGATAGGTGGGCGCGCTCGTTCCTCGAAGCCCTCGGAACGGAAGCGGCCGCCTGACCTTCTCCCCAGACCCGCTGCTCAACTCCCCGAGGAGGAGTGTTGACCGCCGAGGCCCTGCCTGCTGAGCTGCGGCGGGCGATCGTGCAGATCGCCCGGACGCCGCGCCTGCTGGTCGCCTGCGACTACGACGGAACGCTTGCCCCCATCACGACCAATCCGGACGAGGCCAGAGCCCGTCCCGAGTCGGTGGGCGCTCTGCGGTCCCTCGCATCGCTGCACGAGACCACGTGCGCCGTGATCTCCGGACGTGCGCTACGCGACCTGGCGATCCTGTCGCGGCTGCCCGCCGAGGTCCATCTCGTCGGCAGCCACGGTTCCGAGTTCGACATCGGGTTCGTGCATGCTCTCGACCCCGAGGCGCGGGACCTGCACCGTCGACTCGAAACCGAGCTCGCGCGCCTCGTGGACGGCGTCGACGGCGCGGCCCTGGAGGTCAAGCCCGCGAGCGTGGCGGTCCACGTGCGACGGGCCGACCGCGAGGACGCGCGCAAGCTCGTGGCCGCGGTCCACGAAGGGCCTGCCACGTGGGACGGCGTCACCACCACGGACGGCAAAGAGGTGGTCGAACTCGCCGTGGTGCAGACGGACAAGGGCAGCGCCCTGGACACGCTGCGCCATCAGGCGGGCGCCACCGCCGCCGTGTTCGTCGGCGACGACGTCACCGACGAGAAGGCGTTCGCGCGGCTGACCGGCCCCGACCTCGGCGTGAAGGTCGGCGAGGGCGACACGCTGGCCGAGTACCGCATCGACGACACCGAGGACGTCGCCACCATGCTGGCGTTCCTGCTGGAGGAACGCCGCAACTGGTTGTACGGCCAGCAGGCGCCGCCCATCGAACGCATCTCGATGCTCGCCAACGAACGTTCGGTGGCGCTGCTGACGCCGGACGCCAAGCTGACGTGGCTGTGCCACCCCGGCCCGGACGCCCCCGCCGTGTTCGCCGACCTGCTCGGCGGCGAGAGCGCGGGGCACTTCTCCATCAAGCCGCACCGCAACGGGCTGCCACTGGGCCAGCGCTACCTCCCCAACACGATGACCGTGGAAACCCGCTGGTCCCGCCTGCTCGTCACCGACTACCTGGAGCCGGAGAGCGCGCCCCACCGCACCGACCTCGTGCGCGTCATCAGTGGCGAGACCACGGCGTCCGTCGTGTTCGCGCCGCGCCCGGAGTTCGGCGGCGTGCCCGTGCGGCTGCTGCGCGAGGAGGACGGGCTGCGCGTGCTCGGCACCTCCGAGCCGTTCGTGCTGCGCTCCCCCGGCGTGCAGTGGGAGATCACGCACGACGGCCTGCACGACACCGCGAGCGCGCTGGTGACTCCCGAACGCGACAAGCCCGTGGTGCTCGAACTGCGTTGCGGCACCACCGACCTCGGCGCCCACGAATTGTCCGAGGTGGAACGCCGGGCGCGCGCGGGCCGCTACTGGAGCGAGTGGGCCACCAC
>JACYYJ010008795.1_pt4 | contig 10167 bp, 11 predicted proteins | sample 8236861 | NCBI WGS metagenome assembly JACYYJ01 (sample SAMN14103086, study PRJNA606662) | landfill metagenome | isolation source: landfill solid waste | place: India:New Delhi, Okhla landfill site | collected 2017-11-05
CACCGCGCCGCCTTTGCCGACAACCTGAAGCTGCTCGAGATCATGCTCGCACATGGCGCCGATCCCAATGTGCGCGACCTGACCAAATCGACACCGCTGGATGATGCCCTGCTGGCGAGGTATCACCGATTGGAGAAGCTGGAAATATTGCTGGCGGCAGGTGCGGACCCGAACGCCACCGGTCCGAATGGCGACACACCGCTGCTCACCGCTGCCCGCACCAACAACGGCAGGGCCATCCTGATCCTCCTCGAGGCTGGAGCCTCCCCTCACGCCCAGACGACAACGGGTGGGACCTTCCAGGGCTTCTATTTCGGCTACAACACCGCCATCCTGAGTGAGCGCGGCCTGGCAGCGCGCCGCGAGGTGGCGGAATGGCTGCGGCAACACGGCATTCCGCTCGAACCGGGTGTGGAAGTGGAATAGTCGAGTTTATCGACGGCTGAAGATCGTCATGGCAGGAGACGATCTTCAGCAGCGGGGTGCCTTACCGCACCTTCAGGAAACGGGCTGTGTCGGGGTCGATGGGAATGCCGTTCGCTGCTCGGCGTTCGGCTTCAGCCCACTCGCGGTCACCGGGAGCCATGACCGAGCGACCTGGGCGTGCCGGTGCGCCTCGTAGCGAGGCCAGATAGCCGTGCATCGCCTGACCGAACAGTTCTGCACCGACGAACTTGGCAGGGTCGATGACGATCACGTAGTGCCCCATATTTCGCGGATCATGATCGTTGTCGGTGCCGTACATCGGGATGAAATCCGGATCCAGGGTGGTGCCCGTCAACAGCGCGGAGAAGAGCGTGGCGACCCCGGCAAGGCCCGCGCCCTTGTAGCCGTATTCTTCGCCACCCAGCGGCAGCAGCATTTCCGCCGCGTCTGGATCGCGGGTTGGGTTTCCCTCAGCATCGGCGGCTACGCCGGCGGGCAGCTCCTTTCCCAGAGATCGGTGCAGCAGCACCCGATTCATGGGAATCGAGGACGTTGCCATGTCGAGCAGCCAAGGGCGGCTGTTGGGCACAGGCGCGGCAAAGGCTAGCGGATTGGTGCCGTGAAACCGCTCCGCCCCGTCAAACAGCGCTACCATGGAGTCGGTGTTGGTCGTGACAAAGGTCACAAACCCCCGCTCGGCCCCGGCAACAGCGTAGGCGCCGGCGGCGCCCAGATGAGACGAGTGCTCTATCCCCACTCCTGCAATGCCGTGTTCACCGGCGATCTCCATCCCGAGGTCGACGGCCTTATAGGCCGCATAGTGACCCAGGCCGTCATCGCCGTTCAGCATCGCGCTGCCGGCGGCGGTGCGGCGCACCGTGATTTCCGGGTTCCTGTTGATGCGGCCACCGGCCATCATCCTGCAATAATGCTCGGTAAGCCGCACGCCATGGCTGTCGACGCCCAACAAGGACGCATGCATCAGCGCGCGTACGGCAGCATTGGCCGAAGCCTGGCTTGCGCCCGCGCGGGTCAGTTCGCCCAGCACCCGCTGTTCGAGTTCGGCCGCGGGGACCAGGATCTGATTGTCGCTCTGCATGGTCTACTCACATGGTTACCCCACCATCGGCCACGTACACGGCACCGGTGGTGTAGGCTGATTCATCGGAGGCAAGGTGGACGGCCAAGGCCGCAATCTCTTCGGGCCGACCAAGCCGGCCCAAGGGCTGGCGGGCAATAAACGCGGCGCGGGCTGCCTCGTAGTCTCCAGTGTCCCGCGCGCGTTGATCGAGTGAAGGGCTATCGGTGGTGCCCGGCGCAATGAGGTTGGCGCGAATGCCTTGTCCGACGAAGTCCGCGGCAATGCCCTTGGTCAAACCCACCAAAGCCGCTTTGCTTGCGCCGTAGGCCAGACGATTGGGAGTGCCTTTCAGCGCACCGGCAATGGAGCCGACATTGATGATATTGCCGTAGCCGCGCGCCAGCATTCCGGGCAGCAAGGCTTTGGTGAGCCGATAGCTCGCGGTGACGTTCACCTCGAACGACTTTGCCCAATCCGTCTCATCACAGTCGAGGATGGTGCCGGCGTGCACAAATCCAGCCACATTGACCAAGATATCGACGTCTCCAGCCTCGTCGGCGAAGGCTGCTATGGCCTCACGGTCACTGACATCAAGGATGCGGGCCTCTATGGGCTTGGGGACTTCAAAGGGGGAACGACTGGTCGCGATCACCCGCGCGCCTTCCGCAGCGAAGGGCAACGCGATGGCGTGACCGATTCCAGCTCCGGCACCGGTAATCACCGCGGTCTTTGCTTCCAGGCGTAGTCTCGTCATGCGGTTTCCGTCTCATCCATGGATCGAGTTGTCATGACTTCGAGATAGGAAGCCTTGGTTTCCTCGATGTGCTTCTGCAGTTGGGACAGCAGCGCGGGGGTGTCGTTTTTCGTCACTGCGTCCAGCATCTTCTGGTGCTGCACCACCGAACGGGAGTTGAGCTCGGACAGCCCCGACAACCGGGACCGTAGCGCCTGGATGCGGAAGCTGAGTTGCCCATAGGCATCCCGCAGGTAGCGGTTGCCGCACAGGTCGATGAAGGCCTGGTGGAACTGCGCATCGAGCTTGCGATAAGCCTTCATGTCGGTCCGATCATAAGCCTCCTGCATCGGAGCCATGATCCCGGACATGAGGGAGATCAGTTCGTCCCGGCTGCGTTCCATCGCCAACCGCGCAGCCGCAAGTTCGAGAACCTGGCGCAACTCGCTGATCTGCACGACATCTTCGGCCTCGATGCGCAGCACGAAGGTGCCCTTCTGCGCCATCACTTCCACGAGACCTTCGACCTGCAATTGCTGCAACGCTTCGCGCACCGGGGTCTTGGAAAGACCGAGGTCGGCCGCAAGGGCATTCTCGGACAGCGATGCGCCAAGCTTCAGCCTGTTGTCGATGATGCGCTCGCGCAGTTCATCGACAACCATCTCCTTGAGTGACTTCGGTCGAGCCAGTTTCATCTTATCCCCCCAAGCGCTGAGATCTCGGCCACGAGTACTGGGCCGTGCCACTAAAGCGGCGGCGCAACACAGATGCAGGAGTGACCCGTTACCCGAAAATCAGATTGGGAACAAAAAGAACCACCTGGGGAACGAAGATCAGAAGCAACGTCACAAGGACAATTGCCAGCAGCAATGGCCAACCCTCGCGCACATAGTCCTTCACCGACACCTTGAGGATCGAGCAGACGGTGTACATTGCGGCGCCAACCGGGGGCGTGAAGTTGCCCAAGGTGGCCGCGATGATGAAGACCACGCCGAAGTGGACCGGATCGCCGCCGAGCTTCGTTATGACGGGCAGCACGATCGGCGTCATCATGATGATGAGCACCGTGGCGTCAATGAAGAAGCCGAAGAAGATCACCAGCAGCACGATGAGTACCGTCACGATTTGAACATTGTCGGTGACGCTGGACAGACCGCTGGCCATCAATTCGGGCAGCCGGTCGAAGACGATGCCGTAGCCGAAGATTGCCGAAAGGCTGATCAGGAACATCACGGCCCCGACGTCGCCGAGGCTGGTCTCCAGTGCCTCGAGGAAGCTCTTCGTCGTCAGCTGCCGATAGACCAGGAAGCCGATGAACAAGGCATAGACTACGGCGAAGGCGCCGATCTCGGACGGTGTGAAGACGCCCATCCGCAGGCCCAGCAACAAGATAACCGGGAATAGCAGCGCCCAGATGCCGCCACGGAAAGCCTTGACGGTCTCGGATATCGTGGGGGCCGTCGTGCGCTCGGGGGGATAGCCACGCCTGGTAGCGGTGATCCACACCGCCACACTCATGGCTAGGCCCAGGATCACCGCTGGCACGATCCCGGCCGCGAAGAGGCGCCCGATCGAGACGGAGCTGATGGTGCCGAACAGGATCAGGCCGATGCCGGGCGGGATGATCGGCGTCAGCAGGGAGCTGAAGGATAGGACGGCGGCGGCAAAGCCCTTGGTCATGCCGCGCTTGATCATCTGGTCGCCAAGGATGCGCGACTGCATGGCGGCGTCGGCAATGGCCGAGCCGGACACGCCGCCCATCAACGCGGAGAGCGCAATGGACACTTGTGCGAGCCCGCCCCGGAGGCGACCGGTCAGCACCGACGCCAGGGTGAGCAGCCCCTCGGTGATGCCGGAGCGGTTCATCAGATTGCCCGCCACGATGAAGAGCGGCACGGCCAGCAGCGAGAAGTTCTGCGTGGACGAGACGGTTACCTGCAGCGGGATAGAGATCGGGAGTTCGGGATGCTGGAAGAAGAACAACATGCCGGAGATGCCAATCGCGAAGGCCACGGGCATGCCGATGACGAGAAGGACGGCGAAGGCCAGGGATACGAGCAACATGGCAGAGCTCAGCTCAGGGATGCTGTCGGAGCGGCATGGTCAATGCGCTGCTGCCGGAGCTTAAGAAGTGTGGTGATCAGCATCAGGCCGCAGCCCACGGCGATCGAACTGGTGACCCAGGAATAGGATACGCCCGGAATGCCGTTGAAGGTGCGGGCGCGACTGGCCCACGCCAGCTGGATCCCATACCAGACGCCATAGGCCAGGAAGGCCGAGATGATGAGCAGGTTGATCGTGTCCAGGATGCGTCGAGCGCGTTCGGACATCATCTCGGTGAAGAGGTCCAGCGACATCAGCGTGTTGGTGCGCCAGGCGATGTCCGCACACAGGAACACCGCCCAGGCAACGAAGCACGTCGCCAGATCGATGGTCCAGTTGAGCGGGTGGTGCAGCATGCGCGCCATCCCACCCAACAGCACCATGATGATCATGGCGATCAGACAGACACCGGCGAGAACCACTTCCAACCGCAGGAGGGAACGGTAGATTTTCTGCATTGTTCGACCCTCGCCGGTTTGGCTTATTCGCCGCGCAGTTCTTCGAGGAGCGCGTCGCGGACCTCAACGAGACCAAGCGCTTCGTAAGCCTCGATGCTCTTGGCCCTGAACGCTTCGATGTCGACGTTCTCGGTCACCTGCATGCCGGCTTCGATCAGGGCTGCCTTCTCGGTTTCAGCCTGTTCCTGCAGCACGGCGGTGACTTCCTGACCGGCAACCCGGCACTCCTCAACGAGGGCCGTCTGATAGTCTGCCGGAAGCGACTGGAACCAGCTCGCCGAGACGACCTCGAAGTTCATCAGCAGGATATGGCCGGTTTCCGAGACGTGGCTGAGCACTTCCTGGAGGTTGTTCGGGCGGATGTTGGCATAGGTGACTTCCGCACCGTCCACGGCGCGCTGCTGCAGGCCCGGGTAGATTTCGCCGAAGGACATGGCAGTCGGAGCCGCACCAAGGGCGCGGGTGGCTTCCTGCCAAATCGGAGCCGGCGGGGTGCGGATGCGCAGACCCGACATGTCGTCCGGATTGGTCACGGGCTGGTTGGTGAAGACGTGACGCAGGCCCTGCGAGAAGTCGAAGCAGACGACCTGGAGCCCATGATCGTTGGCCAGTTCGTCGATCCAGCCCTGGACGGACGGCAGTTCGGCAAGCTGGAAAGCTTCCTCGAAGGAATCCACGAGGTAAGGACCGTTCAGCACAGCAATTTCGGGGACATAGTTGCCCAAACGCGCCGCGTCGGTGTTGAGGCCGAAGTTGGCGCCCATGCGGACCTGCTCGATGATGTCTTCCTCGACACCCAGCTGGCTCGAATGAAACACCTCGATCTTGAGGCCGCCATTGGTGCGCTCGGCAACGCGCTCAGCCCACGATTCGAAAGCCTGGTGGTACGCCTCGGTGGGCGTGTGCACATGGTTGAAGCGCAGCACATATTCCTGCGCTGCGGCCGGGGCGGCTGCCAGCAGTGCAAGCCCCGTTGCGCCCATGAGGGACGCGATACGCTTATTGATCGCCATCGGTAACTCCGAGAAGTCCGGGCCACCCGTGAGTAGCCCCAGGTTGATACTCAAGGAACGTTTTCCTCTCCCACACCGCAGGCGGTTCCGTCGCCGCTTTGGTGCGGTCTTTTCCGGAGCCATGCGGGCCAGGTGCTAGAGGTCTTGCATGGTTGCATATCAGATGCAAGATATCAGGTATGAGCTAAACGCAGGGCAGCCTGAGCGGCCGTCACGAGCTTAGCTCGTGCTAAATCACTGATTAGTAGGATGTTTTATGGGCAAGCGCGCGATACACGCATATACTTGGGCACCGATGTGGACCACGGAATATGGTTCACGGGCCGTGGAACGCGCAGCTGCGCTGGGCTACGACTATGTGGTCGTGCCGATTCGGAACCACGAGAACATCGACCCCCAAGCCATCGCGCACATCTTCGCCGAGTCTGGCATCAAGCCGATAACGACGTCGCCTCTGCAGCCTGAGAACGACATCTCCAGCACCGACAAGGCCATCTGGCAGCGCGGCGTCGACCGCCACAAGGCCGCTCTCGATTTGGCCGCCGAAATGGGCGCTGACCGCATGGGCGGTATTCTATACTCGGCCTTCGGCAAAGCCACGCGAGGCGCCAACGCGGACAATTTCAAGGCCGCGGCCGAGGGATTGGCGCTGGTGGCCGAAAAGGCGAGCGGCATGGGCATGCTCCTCACCCTCGAGGTGGTGAACCGGTACGAGACCAATCTCATCAACACTGCAGCGGATGCGATACGGCTGATCGAAGCGATCGGCGCCGACAACGTGAAAGTGCACCTCGACACCTTCCACATGAACATCGAGGAAGATGACATGATGGAAGCCCTGGAACTGGCACTGCCGCACCTGGGCTATTTCGAGATCGACCAGAATAACCGAGGCCTTCTCAGCCGTGGAGCGATCGACTTTTCGCCGTTGTTGCAGCGACTCAAAGAGGCTGAGTACGCGGGACTGATCGGGGTGGAAGCCTTCTCGTCTGCGATCTCTCACCCTGACATCGCAGCCGGCGTGGGAGCGTGGCGCAACCTGTTCGAGAACGGCGACGACGTGGCTCGCGAGGGCGTAGAGCTCATGGAACGCTACGGCTACTGATCCGATCACCAGGCGAACCACACAGCACTGGATAGAGACGGAGGGCGCCGCTCTCGTTGCCGCAGGCGGCAGTACGGATCGGACGCTCTCCCTAAGCATATGGCATTGCCGCCGGGGGCGTTGCCTCGCCTCAGCGAAGGCGCCCGCTTAGGCTCGCCTGTTGGACAACCACATCGCCAAGCAGCCGGTGACCAGCAGCGCCAGCCCCACCAGGGTCAGCGCCAGCGCCTGCCCCTCCGGAGCAGGCGAGATGATCCCCAGCCCCGTCAGCATGGCGAGTCCGCCGGACAGTGCCGCCAAGGCACCCAATATCAGGATGAATATCCGCATCATTGTCACCTCCATTGCGCCTTATCGAAACCAGTCAACCTTCGTAGGCGCCCTTTGCGGGTGCCCGCCTCTAGATCGTGATCCACCCTGTCGCTAGTCCGTAGGCTCCGGCAGCGGCAGCAAGCAGGATGACAACGAACACCGTCCACTCGGCGCCGGTGAACACCGCCTGTTTCCGCTCCCGGCGGGCAACGGCGAACAAGACCGTCGCCGGAGCATAGAGCAGCGCCGAGAGCAGCAGGAATTCGATCCCCGCGCCAACCACCATCAGCACCGCGAACACCGTTGCGCCCCAAGACCATATCGCAGCCCCTGGGTCCCTGCCCTGGCCGACGGTTAGTTTCAGCGCGAAACCGGCCGACAGCAGATAAGGAACCAGCACCATGGTGCTGGTCAGCTTCACCAGAGTGATAAAGGCGTCGTCCGAAAACAGCGTCAGGATCAGCACCACCTGGATCACCGCATTGGAGAGCCAGAGCGAGGCAGCAGGCACGCCGTTGCGGTTCTCCCAGGCGAGGAAACGCGGAACATCGCCGGCCTTGGCCGCCGCGAACAGCACTTCGATGGCAATCAGCGACCAGGCCAGATAGGCCCCGAGCACCGACACGATCAGCCCGGCCCCGACAAAGACCCGGCCCCATGATCCCACCACCGCCTCCAGCGCGGACGCCATCGAGGGCTGCCGCAATCCGGCCAGTTCGGCACGGGGAAGCACCGCATAGGGAAGCAGGGTCACGAGCACGAGCAGAGCCAGCACCAAGGCGAATCCGGCCAGCGTCGCCCGTCCGACGTCGGAGCGGCGCCGGGCATAGCGGGAATAGACACTGGCCCCTTCGATGCCGATGAACACGAAAATGGTGATCAGAATGGTGGCGCGCACCTGCTCGATCAGGCCGGTCGTTTCCTCGCCGGCGAAGTTGCTGGCGAAGACTTCTGCGTCGAAGGCTGAGGCGATCAGCAGGATGAACACCAGGATCGGCACGATCTTTGCTGCCGTCACCACGGTGTTGATCCCCGCCGCACTCTTGATGCCGCGCAGGATCAGCACATGGTAGAGCCACACGCCTGCCGACGACACCAGCACCGCCGCCAGCGTGTTGCCGTCGCCGAAGACCGGGAAACTCGCGCCGAGCGTGGACTTGATCAGCACCCAGTAGGACACGTCGGCAATGCAGCCGACCAGCCAGTACCCGACCGCCGACAGGAAGCCGGCATAGTCTCCGAAGCCGGCCTTGGCGTAGCTGAAAACCCCGGCATCGAGATCGGGCCGGCGCACGGCCAGCATCTGGAACACCCGCGCCAGGGCGAACATGCCGATACCGGTAACCGTCCACGCCAGCAGGGCACCCGCAACGCCGGTGGCGAGGCCAAATGAGCGCGGCAGCGAAAAAATGCCGGCGCCCACCATCGAGCCGACGACCATGCCTGTCAGCGCGATTGCTGACAGTTGGCGCCCGCTGTCGTTCATGAGATCGACCGCCTGCCGCCTAGAGCCGGCTGGCCGTGAAGTTCACCGGCCTCACCCCGCGCACGGTCGGGAAGTAGGTGCAGTGGAGGGTCCGCACCGCCGGGGTGTCGGGCACCATGACGAACGGGTTGGGTCCCGACCCGAAGATCCTGTCGAGAGCGTTGCGGAGGAGGCCGCGACCCGTGCAGTCAATCGAAGCAGCCTCCCAGGCCTGCCCTCCGCCGCAGGACTGCCGGCGGATGTCGATGGCGCTGTTGCGCCCCGAGACCCGCCAGTTCAGCCGCCCCTCGCAATGCATGCCCCGGCCGGTCAGTGTGTAGGTGCCGCGGTTTCTGAGGCACATCGTGAAATTGTACCCGAACAGGCGCTGATTGGCGCCGTAGCACCCGGCCACCACCGCCCCGCTGGATGGTCCATCGGGGACCATTACCAGGGCATTCTCGTTCTGCGCCTGAGCTGGCGCTGCAAGAAGACAAAGAGCCAGCACCGTGCTGGCGAACCATGCTGGTTTGCGCACTTGAAGTCTCCTTTTCTCACCCACCGCCGGTTGGGTTCGACTGCTTGAGGCAAGGGAGCCCAAGGAGAACGGCTCTCTAAGCCTACGCACGGCACCCGGACCTATCAAGTTGTCATGTAAGCAACATGGAACGAATACAAGTATTGACTCCGACGCAATTTGGCGCGATCCATTCAGTTGCCAGATTACAAAGTGATGACACCGAGGCATCAGCGCCACGCGCTGACTCTCCGGCCACTTCGACTTGCACATTTATTACGGCAGTTTCGCTGACCATTTTCCGTATGCTCAATTCGGAAGGAATGTGTCCATGGCGACCACCGGTGGAATTCACCCCAGGCATAGCTTCATCCGGCTCGGCGGGTTCGGACCGAGCGCGGCGGCAGCGTCCAGCCGGCGCGGGGGGCAATGATGTCCGCCGAGGCCATGCAGGGAACAGGAGCTACGGGAACAGCCACCAGCAGCGGCGCCGGAGACAAGCTCAGCCTGCCGGCGCTGACCGCCATGGTGGTTGGCTCCATGGTTGGTGCGGGCGTCTTCCAGCTCCCCGCCCGCTTCGCCACCCAGACCGGCGTCTATGGCGCGCTCATCGCCTGGACCATCGCCGGCGCGGGCATGCTCACTTTGGCCTTCGTGTTCCAGAGCCTGGCGATCCGCAAGCCTAACCTGGACAACGGCGTCTATGTCTATGCCCGCGCCGGCTTCGGGGTTTATCCCGGCTTTCTCTCCGCCTTCGGCTTCTGGGCCTCCTCTTGCGCCGGCAACGCCTTTTACTGGGTCCTGATCATGACCACCGTGTCCCAGCTCTTTCCCGAGCTGGCGGGCATTTTCGGCACCGGCGATACCTGGCCCGCCTTCTTCGTCTCGGCCGCAGCGGTATGGGGTTTTTACTTCCTGATCCGCCGCGGCGTGAAGGAAGCGGCTGGGATCAAC
>JACYYJ010060298.1_pt1 | contig 10155 bp, 8 predicted proteins | sample 8236861 | NCBI WGS metagenome assembly JACYYJ01 (sample SAMN14103086, study PRJNA606662) | landfill metagenome | isolation source: landfill solid waste | place: India:New Delhi, Okhla landfill site | collected 2017-11-05
CTGATCGACGACATGGTGGCGTCGTCCCTCAAGTGGGAGGGCGGCTACGTCTGGGCCTGCAAGAACTACGACGGCGACGTCCAGTCCGACACCGTCGCGCAGGGCTACGGCTCGCTGGGCCTGATGACCTCCGTCCTGATGACCCCGGACGGCAAGACCGTCGAGGCGGAGGCCGCACACGGCACCGTCACCCGGCACTACCGTCAGCACCAGCAGGGCAAGCCGACGTCGACCAACCCGATCGCGTCGATCTTCGCCTGGACCCGTGGCCTCGAGCACCGCGGCAAGCTCGACAACACCCCCGAGGTCATCGAGTTCGCGCAGCAGCTCGAGGACGTCGTCATCAAGACCGTCGAAGCCGGTCAGATGACCAAGGACCTCGCACTGCTCGTCGGCCCCGAGCAGAGCTGGCTGACCACCGAGGAGTTCCTCGGCGCACTCGACGAGAATCTGCAGAAGGCTCGCGCCTGACCTTCCGCTCCGTTCTCGACAACACGACACGGGACGCCCGCACCGGACGTCCCGTGTCGTGTTTCCCGAGCACTCCCGGCACCGGTTACCGTTTCGTGTACCACTGTCAGTCGCATCACCGTAGGTCCGGGAGGAGGGACGGCCGTGACCACCACTGCCACCGACTCCGAAGCCCGCGGTGGAGCGCACGCCCGCCGGCGGTTCTGGACCCGGGTATGGATGCTGATGTTCGGCTCGGCGCTGGCCTATCTGCCGGTCGCCCTCGCCCCCAACCTGATCCACGCGGTCGCCCGCCGTACCGACGAACTGGCCTACGACCGGTCCACGCCGGTGCGCAGCGGCGTACTCACCACCCTCACGATGGGTGAGGCCGCCGCCGTCCTCGGTGTGCTCGCCGCCCTCGTCATCGCGCTCAATCTCATCGCGTGGTCGCTCGGACCGGCCATCACCGCCGAGGGCTCGTCCCGGTCGACCGAGGCGCTGCGCCTCGAACACCTCGAACTGTGCGGGTCGGTGTTCGGCGTCGGGGCGACGATGACCTTCGTCGCCGCGCTGCTCGACGGCCTTCCGCACTCCGTGGATCTGGCGGCGCTGCTGCTGTTCCCGGCGGTCTTCGTGATCGTGGTGCTCAGCCAGGATCTGTTCCTCGCGACCCAGCGCGGTGTCGGTGCCCGTCGTCGTCTGCGCCGGGAGGCGTCACTGCTGCGCCGCCGCGAACTGCTCGCCACGGCGGCGAGGCTGCGCCCCGCCGACTCACGGGCCGCCGGGCACCCCTTCGCGGCGCTCGCCGTCGAACTCGCTCTCCTGGCCGTCGTCACGGTGGCGACAGGGCTCCTGATGGTCGTGGTGTTCGACGACGAGTCGGGTTCCGGACCGCTGCCGGACTCCTCGGACGTCGTCTTCGTCGTGGTCATGTCCGCGATCACGATGTTCACGGCCGCCGTCCTCGTGCTGTGGACGGTCCGGTGCTGGTTGCTCCGTCGATACGTCGGTGCCGTCCTGGCCGCGGCGCTGGGCGGCACCCTCTACGTCGTGGTCGGCGCAGGAATCGTATGGGCGGCGCTCGACGAGGATGCCGTCGCCGAGGCGATCGCCTCCGCCGCCGTGCTGTACGCCTGGATAATCCTGCCGGCCGCTGTCCTGCTCCTCGGCACCGTCGGGTTCGGCCGTCACGGTCGCTTCCCGGGTGTCACCGCCGCCCTGCGCGCCGCTGTGCTGCGCGAGCGGTACCGGGTGCGGCGTGCCGAGGTCGACGGTGGCCGGAGGGACGGTCGAGCGGAGGGTTCCGTCCCGCCGCTCCGTCATCTGATCGTGCGGGCGCGCACCGTCGCNNCGGCGCCCGCGCCGCCCCGGCGGACCGGACATGACGACGGGGACGCCCCCTCGGAGGACGTCCCCGTCGATCCACTCGTCTACCGGTGTGCGCCCACCGGATCGCGGTGCGGTGCGCCCTGCCGCTCCGTCTGCTCGGTCAGCAGATGGCCGAACAGACCGCCGGCGCGCAGCCACTCCCACTCCAGGGGAGTGTCGATCCGGCAGAGTGCCGTGCCCTGCCACACGATCTCGCCCGCACGGCGGACCCGGACGGTGATCTCGGTGGTCGACCCGAGATCGGCCAGTCCGAGCAGGTCGATCTCCTCGCTGCCGTCGAAGGTCTCCGGGGCGGGGCCCTGCCACTGGATCGGCAGGACACCCATCGCGACCAGGTTGGTGCGGTGGATGCGTTCGAAGCTACGGGCGAGGACCGCGCGGATGCCGAGCAGCCGCGTGACCTTCGCGGCCCAGTCCCGCGCCGACCCGGCGCCGTACAGTTCACCGGCGACCACCACGACCGGGGTGCCCTGCCGGCGGTGGTACTCGGCCGCTTCGTGGACGGGCACCGGCTCCTCGCCGGGTGCCGTGCGCGTCCAGCCGCCCTGCTTCTCGGGCACGAGCAGGTTCGCGAGGCGGGTGTTGGCGAAGCCGCCGCGGATCATGACGTCGTGGTTGAGCCGCCGGGAGCTGAAGGTGCCCAGTGCCCGGTCGCCCACACCGCGCTCGCGGAGCCAGCGACCCGCCGCGGAGTCGGGCAGGACCCGTGCGACCGGCGAGATGTGGTCGGTGGTGACCGCATCGCCGAGGACCAGCAGGGGCCGCGCGGTCAGATCGCCGGTGAGGGTGGGCGACGTCAGTTCCGGATCGGTGAAGGGCGGGCGACGGATGCTGCCGGCCTCCCCGTCCCAGCGGTAGTGCTCACCGCGCGGGTACTCGAGTTCCTGCCAGCGCGTGGTGGTCAACTCCCGGTGAGCGTCACGCCCGAGCGCGGCGGCCTCGTGCTCGGCCAGCATCGCGTCGATCTCCTCGTCGGAGGGCCACAGGTCGGCGAGGGTGACGTCGGTGCCGTCCTCGGCGCGCCCGATCGGGTCGCGCGTCACGTCGATCCGGACGTTGCCCGCGAGGGCGTAGGCCACGACCATCGCCGGGGAGGCGAGGTAGGCGTGCGCGATCGCCGGGTGGATGCGTCCGGTGAAGTTGCGGTTGCCCGACAGCACCGCCGCGAGCGCGGTGTCCTTCGTCCGGTCCGACTCGGACAGGGCCGGGCTGAGCGGCCCGGAATTGCCCATGCACGTGCCGCATCCGAATCCCGCGACCTGGAAGCCGAGCCGGTCGAGGTGATCCTGCAGACCCGCCGAGGCCAGCAGGTCGGCGGCGGCCCGCGAGCCGGGCGTGAACGACGTCTTCGTCCAGCCCGGTGGACGCAGACCGGCCGCGACGGCGTTGCGCGCCAGCAACCCCGCCGCGACCAGCGACCGGGGATTGGAGGTGTTGGTGCAGCTGGTGATCGCAGCGATCGCGATGTCGCCATCGAGCGGTCCGCTCTCGCCGCGGGAGGTCGGGACCTCGGAGGGCGACAGGGCATCGTGCGGTCGGGACGGACCGGCGAGGGTGGTGGTGATGCTCGCGAGGTCGATCGACAGGCCGGTCTCGAACCGTGGTGCCGGGCTGCTCGGGGTGCGGAACAGTCCCTGGGCTCGCAGGTACTGCTCGGCGAGGTGGACACGCTCGGGGGAGCGGCCCGTCGCGGCCAGGTACTCGATCGTCCGGCGATCGGCCGGGAACCAGGCCATGGTCGCGCCGTATTCGGGTGCCATGTTGGCGACGGTCGCGCGGTCGGGCACCGACAGTGCCTCCAGGCCGGGACCGTGGAACTCGACGACGGCGCCGACCACATTCAGTGCGCGCAGTTTCTCGGCGAGGGTGAGGGCGAGATCGGAGGCGAACACCCCGGGTGCGAGACGTCCGGTGAGTTCGATGCCGACGACGCGGGGCACGCGGATCATGACGGCCTGCCCGAGGGCCGCGGCGGTGGCCTCGATGCCGCCGACGCCCCAGCCGGTGACGCCGAGCGCGTTGATCATCGTGGTGTGCGAGTCGGTGCCGACCAGGCTGTCCAGCGCTGCGACGTGCCGGCCCCCGGATTCGGTGGCGGTCACGACCGGCGCGAGGACCTCGAGGTTCAGCTGGTGACAGATCCCGAGCCCCGGCGGCACGACCCGAAGGCCCGGAAGCCGGTCCTGCGCCCAGCGCAGGAAACGGTACCGATCGCGGTGACGCTCGTACTCCAGATCGATGTTGCGAAGTGCCGCTTCCGGATTCGCGTACTCATCCACCTCGAGTGCGTGATCGACGACCAGGTCGAGGGGCAACGCGGGTTCGAGCGCGGACGTGTCCAACCCCTCGGCCCGGGCGCGTTCGAGCAGGGTGATCATGTCGGCCAGTACCGGGATCCCGGAGGCGCCCTGGAACAGCACACGACCCGGGAAGAACGGGATCGCGGCCGTCTCGTCGCGGCGGGTGACGGCGTGGACGTGCTCGGGCAGCGCCTGCGGATGACCCTGGTGACGCAGGATCCCTTCGACGAGCGTCTTCAGCGACCACGGCAGGTCGGCGATCGGCCCGGCACCGTGTGCTTCGGCCTCGGCCAGGCTGTAGTAGTGCAGGGGAGCGCCGGCCTCGTCCGAGACCGGCAGAGCGGTCAGGGAGCGGAAGGGATCGGTCGTCATACTGCGCCTTCTTCCCGGAAACGGGTGATCTGCTCGGCGCTGAAGCCGATCTCGCGGAGGATCTCGTCGGTGTGCTCTCCGAGCGTCGGCGGCGGAGTATCGGGACGGACCGACTCACCGTCGACGTGCGTGGGCAGACCGAGGACCTGGACCGTGCCGGAGCCGGCTGCCACGTCCAGTTCGGAGATCAACCCGCGGTGGCGGATCTGATCGGAGCGCAGCGCCTCCGACACCGGAGCGACGGGCGCGGCGGGAACGCCGGTGTCGAGCAGGATCTCGTCCCACTCGGCCGCGGTCCTCTCCTTGAGGGAGATCTCGAGTTCGTCGCGCAGGATCTCGCGGTTGCGCTTGCGGTCCTCGCGGGTGACGAAACGGGGGTCGGTGACGAGTTCCTCGCGGCCGAGCACCTTGCACAGGATCTCGTACTGTTCCTGCTTGTTCGCCGCGATGTTCAGGACTCCGTCGGCCGTGCGGAACGCACCCGACGGCGCCGAGGTCATGTTCTCGTTGCCCATCGGCACCGGTTCCTTGCCGGTCACCAGATGGTTCGAGACCACCCAGCCCATCGACGTGATGGCCGCGTCGAGCATCGAGGTGTCCAGGTACGCGCCCTGCCCGGTCTGTCGCTGGCGGACGATGGCGGCGCACACGGTCATGGCCGCGGCCATACCGCCGAAGCTGTCGCAGACGGGATAGCCGACGCGCAGCGGCGCGGATTCGGTGTCGCCGGTGACGCTCATGATGCCGGACAGTCCCTGGACCACCTGGTCGTAGGCGGGTCGGCTGCTCATCGGGCCGGTGGCGCCGAATCCGGAGACCGCGCAGTAGATCAGGCGGGGATTGAGCTCGTGCAGACGTTCCCAGTCGAAGCCGAGGCGGGCGAGCACGCCCGGACGGAAGTTCTCGAGGAGCACGTCGGCGTCCGCGAGCAACTGCTCGAAGACCTTCTTGCCGCCCTCGGTCTTGAGGTTGACCGTGACCGAGCGCTTGCCGGCGTTCTGGGCGAGGAAGGACACGCCCATGTATTCGGCGCTCAGGTCGGGATCGGCGCCGAGCTGACGGGCCAGGTCGCCGCTTCCGGCGGTCTCGACCTTGATCACATCCGCGCCGAGCAGGGCCAATTGGTAGCCCGCGAAGGGTCCGGCCAGGACGTTGGTCATATCGAGGACGAGCACGCCCTCCAGAAGGTTGGTGGTCACAGGAAGGCCTCCACGGTTCCGAGCCCGGCAGCACTGATCTGCCGGGCGGTGTCGGTTACGGCATCGACGTAGGCGGCGACCCGGTCGGCGGTGAAGCGCGACGTGGGGCCACTGATCGACAGGGCTGCGATGACACGGCCGTCGGCGGACAGGATCGGCGCGGCGACCGCGGAAGCGCCCAGCTCCCGATCGCCGTGGGTGATGGCGTAACCCGCCTCCCGTGCTCCGGCGGCCTCGGTCCTCAGGTCCGCCGTGCTGGTGGTGCCCTCCTGCTCGGCGAGCGCTTCGAGAACGTTGTCCGGACAGCCACCGAGCAGGATCCGGCCGGCGGCGCCGACGACGAGCGGGTACTGAGCACCCACCTGGACGACGCTGCGGACCGTCGTCGTGCCCTCGACCTGAGCGACGGAGACGCGGTGCAGGTCCTGTCGGATGTAGATGTTGACGGTCTCTCCGCATCGATCGCGCAGTTCCGTCATCGATCGCCGTGCCTCGGCGCCGATCTCCCACATCGCGTCGGCCAGACCGATCCAGCGAAGGAAGGCGGGGCCGACGCTGTAGGTCGTCGAATCGCCTCGGGTGGCGACGATCCCTTGCGTGGTGAGGGTGCCCAGCAGGCGCACCACCGTCGACTTGGGGAGCCCGGTGATCTCGACGAGTTCGCGCAGCGTCCGGATCGGGTGCTCGGCGTCGAATGCGTTGAGCAGATCGAACGCGCGAGCGACGCTCCGCACGCCGCCGTCGGCTCCGGTGACCGTCGATGCCTGTGTCATGTGAGTCACTCTAGGTCCGTAGAACGGTTTCAACAATCCGCAGAATGGATCGATGCAGCATTTCAGCTGGAAGTGCATTCGTCCGTTCCGCTGTATGAGAGAACGTGGTGAATTCGTTCCGTCTCGTGGAACGACCGGTCGTGGGGTGGACCACCCTCGCGGGAGGCCCCTCCCACAGGGAAGCCGTTGCGTCGTGGGTGTCGGCTACGGTGACCCGGTGCCTCTCGTGATCACCACCGTGAACGTCAACGGCGTGCGCGCAGCCGCAGCCAAGGGTCTCGTCGACTGGCTGGCCTCGTCGGCCGCCGACATCGTGTGCCTGCAGGAGGTGCGGGCCACCGAGAAGCAGTTCCACGCTGCGATCGCCCCTGCACTCGAGGCCGGATGGCACTGCGTCGGCGCGGAGTCCTCGGCCAAGGGCCGCGCCGGGGTGGCGATCCTCTCACGTGTACCGGCGGACGCGGTCCGCGTCGGATTCGACGTCGACGAGTTCGCGTCGGCCGGCCGCTACATCGAGGCCGACTTCGGCGACGTGACGGTGGGAAGCCTCTACCTTCCGACCGGTGAGGCGCAGACGCCGAAGCAGGACGAGAAGGAACACTTCATGAAGAGCTTCGCGACCTATCTCGCCGAGCGGTACGCCGCGGTGACGGCCGCAGGTCGCGACATGGTGGTATGCGGCGACTGGAACATCGCCCCCACCGAGCGGGACATCAAGAACTGGAAGGGCAACGTCAAGAAGTCCGGCTTCCTGCCGGAGGAGCGCGCCTGGGTCGGCGACCTGCTCGACGCGGGCTGGCGCGACGTGGTGCGCGACCTCCACGGAGACGTCGCCGGTCCCTATTCGTGGTGGTCGTACCGCGGCAAGGCATTCGACAACGACGCCGGCTGGCGCATCGACTACCACCTCGTGACCCCGGGCCTGGCGGCCCGCGCGACCGAGGCCCGCGTCGAACGCGCAGCGAGCTACGACCGGCGCTGGTCCGACCATGCACCGGTGACGGTGGCCTTCGATCGCTGACCGCTTCTGCGGATCGCCCGGAAGTGCCCACCTCGGTCGCAGTGCGGTGGGGCCTGCGTGGAATCATCGACGGCATGTCGAGCACTGCAGAACAGAACGCCACGAAGCCGAAGGCCCGCCCCCGTGTGCTGTCCGGCATCCAGCCCACCTCGGATTCGTTCCACCTCGGGAACTTCCTCGGGGCGCTGGCGCAGTGGGTTCCGGCGCAGGACGAGAACGACGCCTTCTACTTCATCCCCGACCTGCACGCGATCACCGTTCCGCACGAGCCGAAGCTGCTCCGCAAGCGTGTGCTCGTCTCCGTGGCGCAGCTGCTCGCAATCGGTATCGATCCGGAGAAGTCCGTCCTGTTCGTGCAGAGCCAGGTGCCCGAGCACGCCGAGCTCGCCTGGGTCCTGAGCTGCATCACCGGTTTCGGTGAGGCCAGCCGGATGACACAGTTCAAGGACAAGTCCGCCAAGCAGGGCACCGAGCACGCCGGCGTCGGCCTGTTCACCTATCCGATCCTCATGGCCGCCGACATCCTGCTCTACCGCGCGAGCCACGTGCCGGTGGGGGAGGACCAGCGTCAGCACCTCGAGTTGACGCGAGATCTCGCGCAGCGCTTCAACTCCCGCTTCGGCAAGACCTTCGTCGTCCCCGAGCCGACGATCGTGAAGGAGACCGCGAAGATCTACGACCTGCAGGATCCGACGTCGAAGATGAGCAAGTCCGCGGCGACCGACGCGGGCCTGATCAACCTCCTCGACGATCCGAAGGTCTCGGCGAAGAAGATCCGCTCCGCGGTGACCGACAACGAGCGCGAGATCCGTTTCGACCGCGAGAACAAGCCCGGGGTCTCGAACCTGCTCACGATCCAGTCGGCTCTGTCGGGCCGCAGTATCGACGAGCTCGTCGCCGGCTACGAGGGCAAGGGCTACGGCGACCTGAAGGCCGACACCGCAGAGGTTCTCACCGAGTTCGTCACGCCGATCCGCACCAAGGTCGACGAGTACCTGGCCGACCCGGCCGAACTGAACCGCATTCTCTCGGGCGGCGCGGACCGCGCTCGCGAGGTCGCATCCCGCACCTTGGCGCAGGTCTATGACAAGGTGGGTTTCCTGCCGCGGACCTAGACGAAGGAGCACCCGGATGGCCGGCGAACCCGACGAGAAGCCGGGATTTCTCGAGCGTCAACGCGCGGCCCATCCGGTGCTCGACCGCATCCTCCGGGCCGGGGTGCGGTATCAGGAGAACAAAGGCGATTACTACGCGGCCGGTCTGACCTTCTTCACGGTGCTGGCCATCGTCCCGATCGTCATGGTCGTATTCTCGCTGGCCGGCTTCGTGCTCGCCGGTCGCCCCGAGCTGCTCGACCAGATCCGGCAGATCATCTCCGAGAACATCCCCGGTCAGCTCGGTGGCACCGTCCAGAGCCTGATCGACTCGGCGATCGAATCCCGCGGCGCGGTAGGTCTCATCGGTCTGCTCACCGCCTCGTATGCGGGCCTGGGCTGGATCACGAATCTGCGTGAAGCACTCACCGCCATGTGGGAGCACCCGCGCGACAAGGGCAACTTCTTCGTGGTCAAGCTGCGCGACGGCGGCGCGCTCGTCAGTCTCGGGCTCGCGATGACAGTGTCGTTGGGGCTCTCGGCGCTGAGCAGCGGGCCGATCGCGCGCAGAATCGTCGAGCTGCTCAACATGGAGAACCTCGTCGGCATCGGCGTGGTTCTGCGGATCCTGGCACTGATCACGGCCACGGCCGCGACCGCCCTGGTGTTCACCTGGGTGATCGCGCGCCTGCCCCGCGAACCGGTCCCGTTCCGCAGCGCGATCGTCGCAGGTGTGATCGCCGGGATCGGTTTCGAACTGCTCAAGCAGACCGGTTCGATCTATCTCGAACGGGTGCTCAACGGGCCGGCGGGCGTCGCCTTCGGGCCCATTCTCGGCATTCTCGTGTTCGGTAATCTCACGGCTCGTCTTGTGCTCTTCTGCACCGCGTTCGCAGCGACGTCCCGCGCGAGCCTCGCACTCGCACACCATCCCGCGCCCACGGGAGCTGTCATCACTCCGCGTCTCGAGGTGCACGAAGGTTTCGACGCGCGCCGCGGGGCCGTACTCCTCGGAGCGGGTCTGCTCGGGGGGCTCCTCGCCGGGTTGCGATTCCGGAGGAAATGAACGAACTCCCGGGGTGAAAACCCGGTTCGGGGGTGCCGATCGTGCCGCGGACGGGCGACGATGGAGGCGTGGCAAAACAGACGCGCTCCGCCGCGCCCCGACGCTCGTTCCAGGTGACTCCGCGCAGAGTTCTCGCGGCCGTCCTGGTCCTGCTCGCCGCGCTGTTCGTCCTCCAGAACCGCAAGAGCACGAGCATCGACCTCTTCTGGATCTCGCTGCAGGCACCGTTGTGGCTGGTGCTCGTCGTCATCTTCGCGGTCGGGTGGGTCGCGGGCTTCCTGTTCGCACGCGGACGCTGATCCGATCGTCTCGGTTCGGGTTCACCCGCGCGCGGAATCCTGCTCCATCGACTGCCGGGCCTGTTCCTCGATGAAGTTCGGGACGACACGTAGTGAGAACAGCGGAGTGAGGACAGCGGAGTGAGCACAGACGACGGCAGGCCCGTCCCCCAAGGGGGGGGCCTGCCGGCGGGCGAGGTGATCAGCGCG
>JACYYJ010056634.1_pt1 | contig 10146 bp, 18 predicted proteins | sample 8236861 | NCBI WGS metagenome assembly JACYYJ01 (sample SAMN14103086, study PRJNA606662) | landfill metagenome | isolation source: landfill solid waste | place: India:New Delhi, Okhla landfill site | collected 2017-11-05
CGTGCAGCAGGGGTTGGTCGCACTTCCAGCACCTCGTAGTCGTTCTCGTCTTCGTCCATAGTCCATTATGACACAGTGCAGACCTATGGCGGCGGAGCCTGATGTTCAGCAAATCAAGGTATTCCGTGACCAGCGGAAACACCCTATTTGCTGAACATTCTGCACAGGGGCAGGAGAGCCTTCACCTCACGCGCGTATCGACAGTTTTCCACGGGGAGAAGGCTCTATAGGGGGTCAGGTTGATTTTTATTTTTGGATCGGGGTGTTTGGGCCGTTATGGCATTGGAGGAGTTAATTTTTCCCGCGTACTCCTTAAGCCCGACCACGTTTTGGCCGAAATTGGGATCATGAATCGAGGCTTTTCGCAACTCGATCCTAAATTGAATCGATTCAACGTCCATACGACTGATATGTCCGTTTTGCCCCGTTATGGGTGCATATGGGGGTATTTGTACATTCTTTAGGTATCGGGTTGGGTGAATTGGCTTGACAGTTCGGAAATGGGGTTGCATTAGTCCGGCCTATCACTACCCATATCCACTACCCATATCCATGAATGTATATGACATAGACCACTATCTACCATGTACACGTTGGAGGTTGTGCCTTAAATCATTGCTCTATGCAACCATTATCAACACTGTCTTCAATGTCCGTTTTATCACGCTTATCACACTACTTCCTTTCGTGTACTGTGCGTGCTCTGTACAAGAAACAACTTATCTATCCTAGTTATTCCCTATGTCTCTATGTATCCATAGTGTGAGACAGATGAGGGTAGCCTACCCTTACCTATGCCATACCTATGCCCCCATACCCTGATATGGACCATGCCCAAATAGCCCTCTGTGCGGCCCCGTAGCGGCCTGTACCCCCGATATGGTCCCGTCGCCCACGGACAACCCTGATAGGCGCTGCTAGGCCACATTGTGGCGTTCGTGCTGGTTAGCAGGCGTGGCGGATACAGGGAGTGTCCGCCACAAACACACCCATGTCGGACATGTCCGAATATACGGCGTACACGCATAGTGATGCATACGCTTGCATAGGTAATCTCACCCGGTTTGGGCCTTGACATAGCAACGTTGGTTGTGGTATCACGCGCACCCTCGCCCGCCTATGCCGCAGAGGTAGACACTGCTGCCCTGAGACCGTTACACAACCGTTATCTAGCGGGGGTTGCATCCTGGCAGGCAGGCCCGTAGTGTTCTTCTTGTTGGACGCACCGTCCCGCAGGAACCGCCAGTCACCTAGGCAGGCAGGCCACGGAAACGGACTAGAGCGTCACATGTGGCAGGTATCGGGAGCGTTAACCGCACGCGATGATCGATACGGATTGCACAGTGCCTAGGCAGATACCTAGAGCGGCAATCACATAGGCCCGAATGGTAACCCTTGCAATTACCTAGGTTCGATTCCTAGGCGGGCCACGCAAACAAACATTCCTACGCACAGAGGGACGGAACAATGAGCATCTACGCAACGGACTTTCCGCTCATCAACAAGACGTTTCCCGAGAACGTCGTCACGCAAGGTCACGTCGACTACTGCCAGGACAACGGTCACGCTTCTTGGGACGTTGACGGTATCAACCAGGGAATCTGTCCGCGTTGCGGCGCGCGCACGGTCAAGTAACCAACATTCGCAACAACTGACAGAGGGACGGAACAATGCAGACACTGGACTACATCGTGGAATACCGCGACGAGCAGGGCAACGCCGCAACGCACCGTCTCGACAACGCTAGAGACGCCGTGAGCCTGTTTGAGCGGATCGCAGGTGAGGACGTCACAGCCTACGGACTCCCGCATGAGGACTTGTGGGAACACCTGGGATGGGAGACCTACAACATTGAGCAGCGCGGTTACATCTACACCCGCTATTCGGAAGAGGTCGGCAACTGGTCGGCGATCATTTCGGTGAGCATCCGCCACGACGTTTCAGACGAGGACGTGGCGCACGTCGTCAACCGGACGGCGGACCGCTACGGTGTGGCTCCCGAGACTGTGCAGGTCACTGCCGTAACAGAGTTTCCGGGTGAGGGTGTCACGGTCACTGTCGCCTATGGTGACTACCACTACGGCACGTTCGGCACGGCGACATGGGGAATCACCCCGGACAGTATCGATATCTACCAGGATTGAGGAATCCGCAATGTTGGCAATCATTTTGGGTTTGTTCTTTCCGCACTGCACAGAGGGTAACGATGCTTTTTGTGTTTGGACGGACGATAACAACGTGGCAACGGTGCTAGTGATTAATCACTACGCCTACGTGATCGGAGACTGACGATGCAGACCTATGAATACCCGCTTGGCGTGACATTCCGGGCTAGCACTCCCGAGCACGCGGCGGCACGTGTTTTCGGTGGCAGGCCTACCGACTATATCGCCACTGTTCAGACACTTTCCGAATTCCAGAATTGGGCGCAATTCGTGGAAGTGACCGATACCAACACTCTTGAGTTTGTTGGAGACATTCCGATTGTGGAGGGAAACTGAAATGGCATGGTTTGAGATTGGTTTTTGGCAGGGTGACTTTGGACGCACTGTCGCGGACATTGTGTGCAACGTGGAGGGCACGGTAGTGCATGGCATCACAGTCCCTACGTACGCCGCAGGGATTCATTTCCTCGCACAATGGGACCTTGGCGTCGACGACGACATCCTCACGGAAGTGGAGGACATTCCTACTTATCCGGGTGACTATGCCCCGTGGTATTTCGACGGTTACGCAATCGTAGTGAACGTCGGCTTGGGCACTGTGGCGTTGTTCCGTGAGGTCGGATTGGATGATTGGGACGCTGCAACGTGTCTCGTCTGCGGTGACCCGATCGACTATTGCGTAGGCGGTCACAATTCTGTCTGGGGTGACGATATGCGCACCGAATACGAAAGGGCAGACGACGAATACAACGCCGCTATGGCGCGGCTTGATTCCGAGACTGCCGATATGTAATCGTATGCCGATGAATGCAGTCTAGTTGGTCTGACAGTTTCTATTAGCGGGGGATGAAATCAGATTCTCCCCCGCTAGTAGTGATTGGCAGACAGTCAATCAACACAACGTTTCTGGGAGGAAACCTCATGGCAAAGCACTCCACGTTCAAGGCGTCCCGCGCTGGCAAGTCGCAGACCCTGGCACGACGCCGCGTGCGCGCCGTCAAGGGCGGCGCAACGGTCACTAACCGATCCGGGCGTGCCAAGCGCTCTGCGGCCGTTTGAGAGGAGGATCAACGATGTTCCGCAACCGGCTTGTCGAGGCTCTGACCGATGACTACGGCACTACGGTGCCGATTGGTACCCGATTCCGTGTCCCGGCACATATCGGCGTCACAGTGTTTGAGTATGTTGGGGAGGCATATTTCGAGTATGCCAATCCTACGGGCGATGATGATGGTTCTTTCGACATTCTCATGAGTGACACTGACGAGAATGTCGGCAATCTCGAAGAATTCGTCGCCACGGCCAATCCGCACTATGGATATCCCACACTGTCTGACGCTGGCATTGATGGTATTCGTTTCGAATACATCAATAGCGGCACGGCACTGCAATTGACGCCGGATGAGGAGGGCGTATACGTGTTCCGATTCTGGGGTGAGGATGACTAGCGCACTACTCGCAATGTTCACCATTGCAGTATTCACCACAATCCGAGCACGCATCATTGATGAGAGGAACAACCGATGATTACTGGACACGACACCCCGGCATATATCGCAAACTATGACGCACGTCTTTTCGAACTCAACAACAAGGGTTATGACGTTGTCCCTGCCGTTGACGCATTCTGCCTAGGTTACGCGGAAGCGCTTTTGTGGGCAAACACTATGGTTGTCACGGATGAGGGTGAGCACGGTATTGAGTATGTCGATTGCGCTTACGATTTCCAGTCGCCGGGACGTTGGTGGGAAGGCATCGGAATCGATTTCACCGACGCTATCGACTTCCTCGCCGCCAATTTCGAGACTATGGCGAACATTCCCGCCGATTGGCGGCATGATCGATTTGGTTTCTGGGAATGCCACGGCCATGATTTCGCGCTGACCCGCAACGGTCACGGTGTGGGATTCTGGGACCGTGGATATGGCGACATTGGCGACATTCTCACCGATGCTTGCAAGCCCTATGGGGAGCACAACCTGTATGTTGACGCCGACGACAAAATTTGGAATGAGTGACACACTCTGACAGGTTCAATCGGGATTATGGGTACTACTCCAATCCATAATCCCGGTTGTGTTTGGCAGACAGTCAAACAACACAAGCAATACCTATCCCTTGAAAGGGGAATCGCATGGCTCCGCACAATTTCTTCTGGCAGACGGCCGACGACATTTCCAATCTTTGGTTCCCTAGCGCTACTGACGCTAAGGAAGCAGCAGAGGCAGCAGGACACTTCCCGGATGAATACACCGTCCTGTCGGTCAAGGATGACTTCTCGGAGATTCTGTCCAATCTGTCCGATGGTATCTACGATGATGAGGTTTACCTTGCTTTCATCGAGGAGATTGTCGGATGGGATTATCTCACGACGTCTTACTATTCGTGGGATGACTTTGAGTCGGCTTTCAATGACTCTTACGGGGGCGAGTATGACTCGCCGGAGGATTGGGCCGAGAATTTCATTGATGAGGTTTACGGCGACATCACTTCCAATCTCGGCATTGGCAATCTGTCGTATTACGTGACGTTCGACTACGCCACTTTCGCCCGTGACGCCGAGTTGTGTGGGGATGAGAATTTCGTCAAGATTCCCGGTGGCGGCGTCTACGTCTTCCACGCCAATTTCTGAGATAGGCAATTTGGAAATCATCGCCTACCTCATCATGACTGCCGTTGACAATCTGCGACATATCGTCGCCACAATCGTTTCCATCCTGGCGCTAGCAATCCTCATTGGTGCCGCTATCTGACGCGCTTAGTGGCGCACAACCTGACTATAGGTTGTGCGCCGCTATGTCTGGCAGATACCTAACATTTATCTCACGGATTGGAGACTCTCATGTCAGAGCCGACGTACGAGAAGTGCGCGCACTGCCACCTTTTCATCTGGCCGAATACCAGTTTCGACCTCTATCCCGATGCAGGGTATGCGGAGTGGGACCACCTGGCAGACCTGGACGACGAGTCGGAACTCGCCACCGACGAATCGCACGACGCCGCACCTTCCGGCGAGGTACACACGCTCGACTATTGGCGCCAGTATGGTCCCGCCGAAATGAGAGCACGCTCCACACTCTGACAGATTCAATCGGGAGTGACACGACGCCTACCAACGGCGTGCCCCGAGCATCGATCCTAGCGATTGGTGCTCGGGGCACTTTTCTTTTGCCACCAATCCCTACCTTTCCGGTCGGAATAGTCGGACCACTGCCGGCATCGAATACTTCCACGATGCGGAATTCGCCGGAAACGGCACTATACGGCTCATAGACGGCCGCAGACTACCGGGAAGGGTGATCGGTCCTGCCGACCACTAAACGTCGATCCTAGGGGCCTTAGCGCAAGCCTGCGGGGGAGATCCTAGGTGTCCACACCAATGCACTACCGGACCACAACTAGGAACTTTCACCCGCAGCACTACCCGCTACCGCTTGACGCACCCCACGGTCATCCCGTATGTCCCGGCCAGAGGCCGCAGAATCGATTCTCCCGGCCTCTAGCGCTGCCAGGGCACTCTGGGACCCCGAGACGTTTTCGTCGCCTTAGAATCGATTCTGTGGCCTCGCCCGGCTTATCCGACATGTCCGATTTGTCCAGTTACTTGACGCAACGATTGAATCGATTCAACGCTTACTGATTTTGAATCGGTTCAACCTCAATAGCGCCTGGCAGACTCACTGCACAGGAGCGGCAGCCGCAGCCAGGCCGAAACCCTTGTAAGAGTAGAGCCTCGCAAATCCTTTGGGACCTTGTAAGAGTGGGCCTCCCGAAATCCTTCGGGCGATTTTCTGACGTAAGAGTGGTGTCCGTCACTTTCTTTCGGCGAGCACGGATCGTGAGCGTATTGCTAGGTACGTCTCTCGTGTACGTATCCCTAGTATTACGTATTATATAGTATAATATTTGTGGATCGTGTTATAGGGGGTCCTCCCCCTATGTATTTTGCTCACGTTACTGACCTAGCAAACACATGCATACTTAGCAGATATGTGTGGTTTGACGCCCCTCTACCCATCTGTTCTAAGGTCAGTAGTTTATACCTCTATATACTTAGCAGTACGCATATATGTATCAGCCATACGAGAATCAGATACTGGTTTGTCTGGTCCGCGCGCCTCCACCTCGATCCTCAGAGCCTCGATCCCTAGTTAGGACACGATGAGTGAGCAGCGGGTTTCTGGTCGCAGGAGTGTGGTAGACTGGTGCGGCACGGTTGAGGACCGGAGCGACGAGAGGAGGATGTGGATGGATGAGATGACCCGGATCGAGCGGGCAGCCCCTGTGCTGGACCTGCTGGAGTACAGTTGGGCCTTGCGTCAGGAACTCCAGAAGGCTATGGTGGCAGCGAACCGCAACAAGGCGTGGGCCAAGACGGCGATCACCAAGGGTGCGTACGCTGCCCAAGCACACGAGTATGGCAGCCAGCAGTACGCGCTGGACGAAGCCATGACACAGTGGGTCCAGTGGCTGCTGAGCCGTAAGTTGGTGAGCCAGGCACAGATTTTTGAGGCTATGGGAGCACGGACCAAGCACAGCCGGAACGGTAAGCGTGGCGAGATTATCAAGGCTGGTCGAGACCTGGCACGGGAGCGCCGCCCTAAAAATCTGGTTGAGGCCCCACCTGTTGAGGACCACCTAAAAAACCGAGTGCTGGAAAAGTTCCCGTCTAAAAAGTACAAGGCTGCGCTGCTCAGGGAGATGTACGAGGCGAGGCAGAAGATGCGCAGCATCGGGCACAGGAACGGCGGAGTGGAGTATGAGTACGCCACCCGAGAGTTCCAGGACGCTCTGACGGAGGTGTGGGACTACTACACCATTGCTGAACTCATGCGAGTCTGTAAGACCAGTTCGGCTGGTTGGCTGACACGGCAGTACGACGCAGGACTACAGAGAAGGGAGAGAGCATGACTAATCTGGATGCGCAGCAGGAGGGTCGGCTCAACGACCTGAAGCGCGCCTGGAAGGCACAGTCTCTGGCGATGACTGAGTTGCTGGAGAGGCAGGCAAAGGAGCGTGACGAACTCCAGGAGCAGATGTACGCGGAGGTAGTCAAGGCGACAGCACACGCGCTGGAGGTCTCTGTGCCGAAGAGTCGGCTGGGTAAGGCTACGGGCACAGCGAACTACTCTGCTAACCGCAAGGGGCTGCACGCTGATGCTCTCGCACTGCTGGAGACGTTCGAGGTCAAGGCTGCTGTTAAGAAGGCGACCGATTTGGACCTTCGAGACGAGGAGCAGGCTGAGGAGTGGGCACGCAATCTCGTGCTGACTTACGTGGGTGTAGACCGCAACATGGACATGTTCAAGGTGCAGGACCCGGCTGGGCTGATCGAGACCCTGTATGACGGCGGCATGTTCCCCGCCTGTTACGACGAGGGTGTGACCCCCGCTATCGAGGCCGCTACAGTTGACCAGGCAGACATTATCAAGCAGAAGATGCAGGAGGCTAAGAACTGATGACTGATATCAACATCACCCTGAGCGCCGAGGAGGCGCACCAGACGCTGCGTGCCCTCGCTGGACGTAAGCGTACGTTCCGCCAGACTGCCGATGCCCCTGTGCTGGAAGCGATCATCACCGCCCAGAACAAGGTGATACAGGCAATCAATAATTCCTTCGAGGTTCCCCTTGACACGCCGGTTGAGGAGCCTGTAGTGTCCACTCCAGCACCGAGGAAGCGACGGACCGCTAAGAAGGAGGCTTGATGACTGATCTGAGCACGCTGCTGGAGGAGATTGTCACCACGACGGACAAGGTGACGCCGAGGGAGATTTCGGAGGAGGCAGTTGATCGGCTGACGGAGTATGAGGATGTGCTGCGTCAGGTTCTGCCGNNCGTGTGTACAAGGAGCCTGTTGCGCCTGTACAGGAGGAGTCGTTCGCACCTGATGACCTGTTGAGTGACGAGGGGCAGAAGGGGCAGGCCAAGAAGCAGAAGACCATGCTCCGCGCCAGAGGTTCGGCCAAGGTGCAAGCGATTCGTACGGAGTGGCAGCGTCACTTCAACGACAGCCTGTGGAACGGGGAGCGCTACATCAAGTTCGGTGACGCTACGTCGGTGGACCTGAAGGGTGCGGCTGACTCGCTGCGCACGACTGCCAAGGCTGAGTACGCGGGCAAGATCAACAAGGCTGAGTACTACGAGAAGATCGCTGATGCGCTGGGCGATTCTCGCAAGGTCAGGGACTTGACACAGGACCCGACCAGGGCATAGTGTTGGGGCAACGGCAAGCCAACCGATTAGCGCTAAAACCCATATCGGGCTCGCTTGCCGTGGGGGAGAATGGCATACACCTGAGTTCGAGTCTCAGGCTTCCACGAGGACTTCAGCCAGACAACCTGCGCTAAAAACCCATTCTTAGGTCGCTGAAGTCCTAACCTTTTCGGAAGTGCCATTCCAGACGCGCTAAAACCCAATTAATACTCGCACTTCCGAGCACACTTGCAGAGCCACGCATGAATCGCTGAAACCCAATGAAAGAGCGCTCTGCACTACGTAAAGGAGGAACACCATGTCTGACATGCTGCTCAACACGATTGCTGCCCACCTGGATGACATCGAGGAGATGCGTAAGTCCACGGCTAACCGCCTGCGGATTCTCACGGCAACGGAGCCGGACGAGGATGGCGTCATGCGAGGGTTCGGCCTGGACACGGGGCACATTGTGGTGCGCTCGCTCACCGAGTCTCTGGACGTCCTGGAGATCGAGGAGGCTGAGACCATCAAGATCCTCCAGCGGCAGATGCGAGAGCATCCGCTGGGTCCTTGGGTCAAGGCACAGAAGGGCGTGGGCGAGAAGCAGGCAGCCCGTCTGCTGGCAGCCATTGGTGACCCGTACTGGATTGACGAGGCCGAGTTCGAGGACGACGAGGGCAACGTGATCGTCCGTGAGGCTGGACCTCGCACGGTGAGCCAGTTGTGGGCCTACGCCGGGCTGCATGTGGACAAGGATTCCTCCAGCGCTGTGCGGCGTAAGAAGGGTGTCCAGTCGAACTGGAAGACGGAGATCAAGACCCGCGCATATCTGGTGGCTACGTCTTGCATCAAGCAGGTTGCATCTCCGTACCGTAAGGTCTACGATGAGCGTAGGGCACGGACGGCTGAGACTCACCCGGAGTGGACGGCGGGGCACAGCCATAACGACGCTCTGCGGATCGTGAGCAAGGCACTGCTGAAGAACATGTGGATTGAGGCCAAGCGGCTTCACGACGAGAGGGGCGAGTGATGGCTAAGATCATGATGTTCGTGGAGTTGCGGGACGTCTATGATGGGTATAGCGTGGCCGTCTACGAGGACGGTACGATGGAGAACCGCTGGGACGCGATGGTGGAGAGGTTCCCTGACGGACCCGTCTGGAAGGATCGTCAGCGTAAGACACAGGAGTGGATCGACGCACAGAAGGAGGAGCGGCGCATCGAGGAGCGGTACCGGAGCGCGGCTGCCGACTACGCGGACGAGGCTGTGTCCCACGAGAGGAGAACTAATGGTTGACATTAGCAACAATCCGGTAAGCATCAACTTGATGACAGTGCCTGACGTAACGCCAGGAGATGTTGTCACGGCACGACGCTGGTTCGTCCACTCCTACGTTGAGAGAGGCACAGGGTGGTTCGATTCAGCCGAGACTGCCGAGACGCTGTTCGATGATCTGGCTGAGCAGGGCGCTCTGACCAACCAGGCGCTGCGCGAGTGGGCCGATTCGATGCGAAGGGTTGACAACCGCTCGTAGGGTGTCATAGGCTAGAGCCAGCAACAAACGCCGAACAAAGGAGGAACTGGTGAGCAACCATAAGATGAAGCCTGAGATCAAGGAGGCGTGGATCAACGCGCTGCGCTCGGGTGAGTACAAGCAGGGTGTGGGTGCCCTGCACCAGATCAAGGATGATGGCTCGGACGAGTTCTGTTGCCTGGGCGTGCTGTGTGATCTGGCTTATCGTGAGGGTGCGGTGCAGCGTTTCGAGACTGACACCTACGACGGG
>JACYYJ010135147.1_pt1 | contig 10146 bp, 12 predicted proteins | sample 8236861 | NCBI WGS metagenome assembly JACYYJ01 (sample SAMN14103086, study PRJNA606662) | landfill metagenome | isolation source: landfill solid waste | place: India:New Delhi, Okhla landfill site | collected 2017-11-05
GAAATCAAAGCTGGATCAATCATTTACCGCCAACGTGGTACTCACATCTACCCAGGTGTTAACGTTGGGCGCGGTAACGATGATACATTGTTTGCACTGACTGATGGTGTTGTAAAGTTCGCTCGTATGGGCCGTGACAAGCGCCAAGTATCAGTTGTATCTCGTGAAGAATACAAAGAAATCATTGCTAAGTAATTAGCAATTAAAAGAACCTTACTAATTTCGGTTAGTAGGGTTCTTTTTTGTTGGTTTGATAGAGGGGATGATTATTAGTTGTATGCTAAGTGTTGGAGTATGAACCAATATTTTTAAGTTGATTTAGAAAGGTTAACACAAGCATTTTATAATTAAAAAGCATCAGAATGAAGGCAAGATTCTTCGTTCTGACGCTTATGTTTAACTGGATTTTGTTTTTATAGAGAACTTATTCTTAATTTGTGAGCTTACTATAACCTGCTTTTAAACTAGTTTTTATATTTAAAGTGTCACTCAATTTAATTTACTGTCAGAATCACAGACTAAATATTGATTTCCCCATTTTTTCATTGCAAAAATAATTGGCATGAGCGATCGACCTTCTTCAGTCAGGGAATATGAAGAGGTCACTTGGTTATCACTGCTATATTTATTATTAAATACTAGACCGTTACTAATTAATCTATCTAGTTGTTGCTTGAGTACTTTTCGGCTGGCTAACATCGTCTTGTGTAATTCTTCAAAACGATACGGATGATCAGCAAGTGTCAACATGATAGTTGGCACCCACTTTTTACCAATCAAATTGGTAGTTGTTTCGACGGGACAACTAAATAATTGTTGATTTGCTAAGTATGTTTTTACCATGAAGAATACCTTATTTCTCTAGTTACTTTAAAGTTCCTAATTGTTTACTTTCCTCTCTGTAATTATACTATAGATAAAATTACTAAAAGACAAGGGGTCATTGATTATGAAACATTTTGAGAATATTATTATCGGTTTCGGTAAAGCCGGTAAGACACTTGCGGGATCATTAACAAAAAATGGGCAAGAAGTTCTACTGATTGAAAAAGATTCTGCAATGTATGGTGGTACTTGTATTAATGTTGCTTGTCTACCTTCTAAGAATATGATAATCAATGCACAGCATGGTACGGACTATGATGAAGCAATCGCCACTAAAAATAGACTGGTTGATAAATTAAGAAATAAAAACTATCATAAGGTTGCTGATCAAGAAAATGCCACAGTTTTAAGGGCTGATGTGTCGTTTATTGATGATTACACTATTGAAGTTAGTGATGATTCAGGACAAGAGACGGTGATTGGCGACAAAATTTTTATCAATACAGGGTCAACTCCTGTTTTGCCAGATGTTCAAGGGTTAAAAAATAGTCAGCATGTTTTTACATCTAAGACACTTTTAGACCAGACAGAGCAAACTAAAAATATTGCTATCTTAGGTGATGGCCCAATTGGATTAGAATTTGCCGCAATGTATGCCCGATTTGGTAGCCAAGTTACGGTAATTGGGCAAAATAAAATGATTCTAAATCAACTTGAACCAGAAATAGCCAATGCAGCCAAGGAAGATATGACGCAAGATGGCGTTCAATTTTTATTAAACAGCCAACTCACAAAAGTAACTGATATGGCTAATGGCATTATCTTAGATGTCAATACGCCAAATGGCGGGCAAACTTTACATGTCGATGCCTTGTTGGTTGCCACAGGACGGCGTGCTAACACGGATGACCTTCATCTTGAACGTACTAACATCCAAACAGGTAGTCATGGTGAAATTCTTGTTAATGACGTATTAGAAACCAATGTCACTAATATTTTTGCAATGGGTGATGTTAAAGGTGGCCCACAATTTACTTATATCTCATTAGATGATTGGCGTATTTTAAATAGTCAATTTTTCGGTGACCAAACGCGAACACGTGCTAATCGCCCCGTTTTTGCTAATACGATTTTCTTAAATCCAGCAATTAGCAGTGTTGGTCAAACTGAAGCCCAGTTGCAAAAGAAAGAGCGTCCGTACCAAGTTTTCAAGATGCTCACTGCTGGTGTTCCCAAATCACAAGTCATTGGAAATCCACGTGGTAGTTATAAAGTTCTTGTAGATGAAAAAACACACCAGGTACTTGGCGCAACAATTTATGCGGAAGAAGCATATGAGACAATCAATGTTATCAGTCTTGCTATGCAAAACAATTTACCAGCTGAAGCATTGCGAGATCAAATTTATACGCACCCCACTATGACTGAAGCGTTGAATGACCTTTTTGCTGAACTGTAATCTGTCAAAATTTGGCGAATAAAAATATTTGATAATAAAAAAGAACCTGACTAATTTCAGTTAGTCGGGTTCTTTTTTTGGTATTTTTAAAATTAAATAACAACGCACAACTTAAGTTTCAGTTGAGCCTAGTTTAACATTTATGAAAGTTCGTCCACATAGAATAAAATTATTCAAACCTCATAAATTATTCGGAAGTGGAGTTATAGACATGAATTTTATTAAACGAGCAGGGATTACCCTGTGGTCCCGTAAAGGACGAACCGTTTTGCTGGTAATTACTGCTAGTGTTGTTTTGATGTTTGTGATGGCAGGATTAATTATTCAAAATGCCGCCTTAATGTCGGCAAAAACAGCTACTAATTCAATTGGTTCAACCGTTACCTTGTCACAAAATCGAGAAAAGATGATGCAAAAGATGCAGAAAAAAATGTCATCGTCTTCGGCAACAACTGATCAGCAGCCAACCTTCACTCAGCCGACAACAACAATTGCAAAAGTTAAAAAGATTGCTGCACTATCAAATGTGGCATCATACAATATATCAACCAGTGCCTCGGTTAACGCCAGTGGTTTCAATGCAGTTTCGACTTCGTCTGCATCAAGTCAAACTGGTATGGGCGGCCCCTTTGGTAACTCATCAAGTAATGGGAGCATCCAAATTAATGGTGTTAGTACAACAGCTGGTTCAGCAAATTTTGCGGCTGGTACGGCTAAGATGATAAGCGGACGAGGTATCAAGGCAAGCGATGAAAATAAAAATAATGTCGTCATCGAATCGGAATTAGCCAGTGCTAATAATTTAAAGGTAGGCGATCGCATTAAGTTTGCCAATACTTCAGATGCATCAAAGAAAACATCAGTAAAGGTTGTCGGTATTTACAACGCGAAAACTACTACGAATGGTTTTTCACACCAAGATCCCTCAAATACGATTTATGCCTCGTATACTTTATCGAATGAATTGGCTGGTACTGAAGGAAAGGTTTCAAATGTGACCTACACGATGGCCGATTCATCAAAGACAAAAGCCTTCATCAAAGTAGCTAAGCAGATTTTGAATGATTCAAACATGACGCTAACAAGTGATGCGGCGACATACAAGACAGCAGCTAAGCAAATGAAAGATGTTGCAAACTTTGCTTCAAAGATTGTTTGGGTAGTTGCGATTGCTGGTGCGTTGATCCTTGGTTTGATTATTCTCTTAATGACGCGTGAACGTCGACATGAAATTGGTATTTTGGTTGCGTTGGGGGAGACTAAGGTTAAGGTAGTTGCCCAGTTGTTTATTGAATTGTTAATTGTTTTGGTTGTGGCGTTAGGTATTGCGACAGCAGCCGGTACTGCTGTCTCTGGGTCGATTTCCGATCGTCTGGTGTCACAACAGCAAAATTCACAACAGTCTGCGATGAAACAAGGTGCGCCAGGTGGAAATATAAATAAATCAGATCACCAAGGTAATGGTGCGCCCGCTACTGGCAAAATAACTGATGGTGCAATGGACCAATCAACGACCAAACCAACAACTATTAATACTGTCTTAACGCCAATGGCAGTCGCTGAGTTAGGTGGCATCGCAATTTTGATTGCTTTGTTATCAGTTAGTGGTGCAGGTATAACCATTTTACGACTGAAACCGAAGAAAATTTTACAAGCTGATTAACTAGAGAGTGAAGGAAGATGAAATGATATTAACCACTAAAAATTTAGCGCATTGGTATACTGATGAGTCCAGCAAGCTCTACAGTGATGTCAATTTAACATTTGGATCTAATAAGTTTTATGCGATCATTGGTGAGTCTGGCTCAGGAAAGACGACGATTTTATCATTTTTAGCTGGTTTAGATGTCCCACGCGCAGGTGAAATAGCGATTGATGGGGTATCAATTAACAAAATTGGCTTAACCAAATACCGGCAACGTTATGTGGCAACGATTTTTCAATCGTATAATTTATTAACGTCAATGACAGCCTACCAAAATATTGAAACTGCTTTGGCAATAACGCGTTCGTCACATAAAGGTGATCGCCAGTATATTTTAGAGCAGTTAGCTCGAGTCGGTATTAACCAAGCGCAAGCCTTTAAAAATGTTCATAAACTTTCTGGTGGTGAACAGCAACGTATTGCCATCGTGCGGGCGTTACTTGTTGATGCACCAATTGTTGCGGCTGATGAAGCGACAGGAAACTTAGACCATGAGAATTCAAGAGTCATTGTTAACTTGTTTAAAGAGCTAGCCCATGATTACGGTAAAACGGTCATTTTAATTACGCATGATCGCGAGATTGCCAAAGAAGCAGATGTTCAAATAGAATTGAAAGATCGTCAATTTACAGTCTTGTAGTGAATACATCTTTAGCACAAAAAGGTTGAAACGTTTTTGCCCGTTTCAACCTTTTTGTTATTTATTGATAATTTATTTAAAGGGGGAGTCATTCTCTAATAATAGGTGTACGATAGAGAGAGTATTTCTTCAGGAGGGAATAGTTATGGTAAATATGTGGGTTCATTTTGTGACATGGATCGTCTTAATTATCGTTGCGGCAATTGCCATTTTTAGCTCGAATCAGAAGGTTAGTGTCATTAGTATGATGATTGCCCGTCTATCTTACATCGTGGCAATCATAACAGGGATTGGACTGTTTCAATATGCTTATCAATCAAGTCCAGTATTAACAATTGTTAAAGTCATTTTTGCTATCTTATTGATGGGCATTATCGAAATGAGTTTTGCTAAGAAAAAGCAACGACGGTTAAACAGAAACTTTGCGATCGGCGTTATAATTCTAATTTTATTGTTGGGATTATTTGGCATTTACTTAGCAAGTGGCTTCCCTTTTTAAATATTTAATTTGATAAAAGGTTGAGACGATATAATGTTTCAGCTTTTTTTAGTTGCTTTGGATTACATAATCAGTGAAATGGTCCGTGAATCTTTGTTTGCATATTGTATACTAGAATTATGAAAAATTCTGCAGTAGAAAAATTTAATGTAACCGATTTGACAGAAAATCAAAGACAGCAATTAACTAAGATAGAAGGGTTTGTCCAACAACAATTGCAACAATCTGAGTCTAGTATCGCTGTCATTGAAGGAGCTGCTGGGACTGGAAAAAGTGTCATCTTAACAAAATTATTTGAAAAATTACAGACGGGGGCTAAAAGTTCGACCAGCCCATATTATGGATTAAAAAATAAGTTTACAGTGAATCATCCAGAGTTACTGAAGGTTTACCAAGAGTTATCGACAACCATTCCTAGTTTAAAAAAGGGCGACTATATTCGACCAACGTCTTTAATCAATCAGGCACATAAAAATAACCAACGTTATGATGTCATCGTTGTTGATGAAGGTCATTTACTGCTTTCTAAACCTGAACCCTATATTCGATTTACACAGGATAACCAGTTGAGCGAATTAATTAAACTGGCAAAAGTGGTGATTGTTGTGTTTGATTTCCAACAAGTCATGCAATCAAAAATGTTTTGGAATCGTTCATTATTAGAAAAGTGCCTAGCGCCGTATCCGCATCAAACATTTAATCTAACAATGCAGTATCGCATGCAAGCACCAGCTAGTGTGCAAGCTTGGATAAAAGCATTGGCAGCGGGACAGCTATCAGCCTTACCAAAGGATTTGGACGACTATGATTTAAGAATTTTCTCGCGAGCAGCTGATATGTATGAATTGATCAAGGAGAAAAACGAGTCGTTTGGTTTGTCACGTATGTTAGCAACGACGGGTTTTACTAAACGAACAGCAAACGAACACAATGTTTACCTCGACGATTTTGACTTACCTTGGGATGAATATGATGTTCAAACGACGCCTTGGGCAGAACGACCAGAGTCTATTCATGAGGTTGGATCAATTTATACGATTCAGGGATTTGATTTGAATTATGCGGGGGTAATTTTAGGACCACCTTTTAGATACGATGAGGCCAATGATCAATTATATATTGATACAGATAAAGTGACCCATCGTGAAATATATAAGAAAACACCGCATGTTACTGATGAAAAATCCATGCAGCAGATGAAACAATCAGTCATGTTTCATGTCTTGAATGTTTTATTAACGCGTGGCACCAGGGGTTTATATTTAACAGCAGCAGATGACGACCTACGGCAACGTCTTGAGCGGTTATGAAGCGCAAAAAGTGGTTAGGACATTACTTGTCCCAACCACTCCATGCTTTGGATACAGGAAAACAGTTAGGGGTATTACGCTACTGTTATCCCGTATGAATTTAGTATACGCTAAACTTTGCTCAATGGGTAACAAATTGCAAGATTATATCAAAGCAATCGTTGCAATAGTGAAACAATTATTAAAAATAAGTGAGGTATCATAGTGGGATTTTTGACGGAAGAAGAGCTACAAAATACTTTTGCATTAGCTAGTGATGCGGTTTATTTTGCAACACCTGATGGGCAGACGAAGTATTATGGTTTTGGAAAGCAGGCTGAATTAATTGGTGCTTCTTTTGATCAGGTACAAGAGTGGCTAACCACCCTTAAAAAGGATGAACCAAAACCAGTATTTGGTGGTTTTGCCTTTGATGACCAGCAAGTCGCTGATTCAGAATTGATGAATGGTTATTTCATGCAACCAGCAATTGTCTATGATGTTGTTAATCATAAAAGCATCGGCCAACCAATTGATTTGGTGCGCCACCAAACCAGTTTTAATACCACTATTAAGCAAGTGACGGACGAAACCGATTGGCCAGTACGCATCCAAGAAGCGATTGATGATATGAAGCAAAATAAACAACATGCAAAAGTTGTGTTGGGACGTCAGTGTCAAGTTGCTTTATCAGATCCATTAGATGAAAAGCAATTGCTTGAAAAGTTACAAAGTTCACAATCGACGAGTTATCACTTTGTTTTAAAACATTGTGACGAGTTATTTGTATCTGCAGCACCAGAACGATTAGTTAAAATAACTAATGGTCAACTAGCAACAGCGGCTGTTGCGGGTACGATTAAGCGTGGTACCGATGTGGTGAGTGATCAAGCACTAGCTGATACATTGTGGCATGATGCAAAGAATCGGATTGAACATGAAACGGTCGTTGCCACGATTAAGGAGCGCCTGCAAGCGGCGCAAGTGCAAGCATTGACGGTACCGGATGAACCACAAATTATGAAAAATCCACAGGTACAGCACTTGTATACGCCAATTACTGGTCAATTAGCCCCTGACTCAAATCTATTACAGATTGCGTCAGCACTACATCCGACACCTGCATTAGGTGGTAAGCCACGTGATTGGGCACTTGCAGAAATTGCCCAGATTGAAAAACAACCAAGAGGCCTATTCAGTGGGCCGATTGGGATGATCGATCCTGATGGCGATGGCGAATTTATTGTTGGTATTAGATCGATGTGGTACCGTGAAAATCTGGCAACTTTATTTGCTGGCGCAGGTATTTTAGCTGATTCAGATGCGCAAATGGAGTACCAAGAACCGGCATTAAAATTATTACCAATGATGAACTTATTGAAGGAGCAAACAGAAAATGACGGATAGCTTAACACGCAACATTAAACATTTACTAACGTCCCTTGTTTTACAAGGTGTACACGACTTTGTGGTTTCACCGGGTTCAAGAACAACCCCGGTGGCATTATTACTAGCAGAAATGCAACAAGTTCGTGATGACGTGCGCGTGACAGTTGATGTCGATGAACGTTCGGCAGCTTTTTTTGCGCTAGGCATTGCTAAAACTGCGCATCAGCCCGTTGTCTTACTGGCTACTTCAGGAACGGCCACTGGTAATTATTTACCAGCCTTTATGGAAGCTAGTATTTCACACATTCCATTGATTGCGTTGACAACTGATCGACCAACCGAATTACAACAAATCGGCGCACCCCAAACGGTTCATCAAGAACATTTATATGGTGAGCATGCAAAGGCATATACTGCTATCGAAATGCAAGATGATCATGCAGATGTGACGGCATATATTGACTATCACGTACAGGAATTAGTTGGTCGTGCATTAACTCAGCCAATGGGACCCATCCAAATCAACTTACCCTTGCGAAAGCCACTGATGCCCAAGTTGGGTGAAGCATGGCCGGATGTAACACCACAAAGAATCTTAGTTGGCCAACGTCAAGCAGGGTGGCAAGATATTCAAGCCATTGCGGCATTGTTACGAAAGCCAAAGGCTATGATGTTATTAGGACCAGATGAAATTGGTTGGCAGACTGAAAAAATAGAACAACTAGCAGCTCACTATCAACTGCCTGTTTTGGCTGATATTTTGAGCAATTTCCGTCCAAGTCAGTATGCCGTTAATGGTATTGATAGTTTAATAGCGGCTGATGTCATTGATGATTCACTGATACCGGATGTTGTCCTCCGCTTTGGTGGTACACCGGTTTCGGCAAAAGTCATTACCTGGTTACGTGATAAAGAAATTCCAGTTATTCAAGTTGGTCAGGAACATGCGGGTCATGATCATGGACGTCATACGCATACGACGGTGGTTGCGGACCCAGATACCGTCATATCGGACTTATTAGCTGAACCAGGCGTTAAAAATGCGACTTTCTTGAAAAAATGGCAAGATTTGACCGACAAATTAATGTCAGTTGTGACAACAGAAGTAGCTAACACAGTGGAATATCAAGTGCCCACGGCATTAGCGGAATTACCTGAAAATGCCAAGTTATTCATTGCAAATTCAATGCCAATCAGAGATATGGATAATTACTTTGTCCCTAAGCAACGGCTGCAGATTGCTGCTAATCGTGGTGCTAATGGAATCGATGGCACAGTCTCTTCTGCATTTGGGATGGCAATGTCTGGTCAGCCAACGACTTTATTAACGGGTGATTTGACATTATTCCATGATATGAATGGGTTAATGTTAAGTCATCAGGCACATGTGCCCATGACGATTGTCGTTGTTAACAATCAGGGTGGTGGCATTTTTTCATTTTTGCCACAGTCTGAGGCAGCAGCCTACTTTGAACCGATGTTTGGGACGCCATCACCAATCGTGATTGAACGAATTGCCCGTTTGTATGATGCCGAATATAAATTAGTCGACGACCTTGCAGCCTTATCAGACTTAATACGCAAACCAGCTACTCGCTTGCGTATCATTGAAATCCAGAGTAACCGTCAACAGAATGTTACCGCTCATCGTGATTTGACCACGGCGATTAACGAGGCTTTATCATGAAAAAGCAGGTTTCAATCAATGGTTACGAGTACGAACTAGAAATTCAAGGCACTGGTCAACCCACCTGGTTATTTTTACATGGCTTTATGGGGAGTTTGGCAGACTATCAAGGCATTGGTCCTACGGGTACGCGTATCTATTTGAACTTATTTGGATTTGGGACTAAATCCCAGACTGTAGCGGAACCAAAACGCTTTATGGTTCGGCAACAAGTGACTGATATCCACCAATTACTAGATAAACTGGCCATTCACCAAGTAAATTTAGTGGGGTATTCAATGGGGGCTCGATTAGCACTTGCGATGGGGATTATGATGCCCGAGCGAATCAATCATTTGGTCTTAGAAAGCGGTACGGCTGGGTTACCAACGCAACCAATGCGTCAACAGCGTATTATTGCTGATACGCATAAGGCAGAACATGTGGTACAGGTAGGTATGCCAACATTTATTCATGAATGGGAACAGTTACCACTCTTTAAAAGCCAACAGAATATGTCGGTACAGCAACAATCATTTATGCATGAGCAACGTATTAATCAAAATGCACAAAATGTTGCCAATTCACTACGCTTTTTTGGTACGGGAGCGATGCCTAATCTATGGCCTGAATTAGCGTATGTGAAATTACCGGTCACTTTAATTACTGGGACG
>JACYYJ010134866.1_pt1 | contig 10144 bp, 7 predicted proteins | sample 8236861 | NCBI WGS metagenome assembly JACYYJ01 (sample SAMN14103086, study PRJNA606662) | landfill metagenome | isolation source: landfill solid waste | place: India:New Delhi, Okhla landfill site | collected 2017-11-05
GTGGGCCCGGGTCACGCAGGTCTGCCTCATGCCGCTGCTCGCCGTGACGCTGTGGTGCGCCGCGCCCGCCCCCCGCTCGCGGCTGGTGCGCCTGGTCACCGTGGCGCTCGGCCTGTCCTGGCTCGGAGACACGGCGCCCGCGGCGTTCGAGGGCGACGCCGCGTTCCTCGTCATGGTGGGCTTCTTCCTGCTCGCGCAGGTGGCGTACGCGGTCGCCTTCTGGCCGACGCGGGGCGCGAGCGTCGCGCGTCGGCCGGCGCTGCTCGCGCCCTACGTGCTCGCGGCCGTGGCGCTCGTCGTCGCCTGCGCCTCCGGCGCGCCCGGCCCGCTGCTGGCGGCCGTGGTCGTGTACGGGGCGTGCCTCGTGACGATGGCGGTGCTCGCCACCGGCGTGCACCCGCTCGCCGGCGCGGGCGGCATCGTCTTCCTGGCGTCGGACGCCATGATCGCGCTGGGCGCTTTCACCGGCTGGTTCGACCCGCCGGCCTCCGGCTTCTGGGTGATGCTCACCTACGTCGCGGGTCAGGCGCTGCTGGTGGCCGGGGTGCTCGCCTGCAGCTGCAGCCAGCTGTCGGGCTCCGGGACGGGCGTGAAGCCGGCGCGCTCGTAGATCCGCCGGCCCTCGTCCGACGCGCGGAGCAGGACGCGCTTCAGGCCGAGCGACTCGACGTCGGCCAGGGCGTGCGCGACGACGGCGCGGCCCAGCCCGTTGCCGCGGTGGACGGGATCGACGATGACGTCCGCGAGCCACCCGAAGGTCGCGCCGTCGGTGACGAGGCGCGCGTAGGCGGCCAGGTCGCCCGTGGCCGTGAGGACGCCGTAGCTGCGGGACCCGGCCATCGCGCCGCGGTGGACCTCGAGGGTGCGGCCCTCGGCCCAGTAGGCGTGCGCGGCGAGGAGCGCGTGCGCGCGCGACGCGTCGATCCGCGCCGGGTCCGTGGTGAGGGTGAAGCCGTCGGGCAGGTCGTGCGGCGAGAGGTCCGGCATGGCGCCAGTGAAGCAGCCGCTCGTGTCGGAGGTCACACCTAATCTCGGGACATGGACATCATCCTGGTTCCCGGGTTCTGGCTCGACGGCTCCGCGTGGGACGAGGTGGTCCCGGCACTCGAGGCGGCCGGCCACACGGCGCACCCGATCACCCTGCCCGGGATGGAGTCGGCCGACGCCGACCGTTCCGGCATCCACCTCGCGGACCACGTGGGCGCCGTGGTCGCCGCGATCGACGCGGTGCCCGGCGACGCGCCGGTGGCACTCGTCGGGCACTCGGCGGGCGGCGGCCTCGTGTACGCGGCCTCCGACGCGCGTCCCGACCGGGTGGCGCACGTCGTGTACGTCGATTCGGGACCGTTCGCCGAGGGGCAGGCGGTGGACGCCGGCCTGCCCGCGGACGTCGTCGACCACGTGCTCCCCGCGTGGGACGCGTTCGAGGACGCCGACCTCGTCGGGCTCGACGACGACCGGCGCGCCAGGTTCCGGGCGCGCGCCGTCCCGCAGCCCGGCGGGACCGTCCGCGAGGGGCACGTGCTCGGCGACGACCTGCGGCGGCTCGACGTCCCGACCACGGTGATCGCCTGCGAGATGCCTGGAGAGGTGCTGCGCGGCCTGATGGCCGAGGGGCACCCGTTCGTCGCCGAGCTCGCCCGGCTGCACGACTACGAGATCGTCGACCTGCCCACCGGGCACTGGCCGATGTTCACGCGGCCCGCGGACCTGGGCGCGGCGATCGTGGCGGCCCTCGCGTAGCGTCCCGGCCCGGACCGCCCGGACCGCCCGGTACGCGGCCGAGCGCGGCCGGGCGCCACGTCACGTCAGGGTCCGCCGCCTCGTCGCCCTTGCGAGCCGCTCCCACGGAGGGCGACCGGACCGCGACGGGAGCCTGCCCATGTCACCGCACGGGCCCGCGCACGCGACGACCACGCCGGGGCGGAGCACGCCCGCGCCGGCCGCGACGACGGTACGGGTCGGGGGAGTGGGCTCGTGACGGCGTGGGCGGTGACCGTCGTCGTCGCGACGGTCACGATGAACGCCGTCTCCGGCGTGCTGTGGGTGGCGCGTCCCCGGAGGGTCCTGCCCGGGCTGCAGGAGAACCTGGCGACGATCGGCGTGCCCGAGTCGTGGGCGACCTTCCCGATCGGCACGGCGAAGCTCGCCGGCGCGGCCGGGCTGGTCGCCGGCCTGGCCGGGGTGCCGTACGTCGGTGCGGCCGCGTCCGGCGGGCTGATCCTGTTCTGGGTCTGCGCGGTCTTCAGCCACCTCCGGGTCGCAGACCGGTCGACCCCGCAGTTCTACGCCACGTCGTGCGTGTTCCTGCCGCTGGCGGCCGGGTCGCTCGCAGCCACCGTCGTGTGACGGCGAGCGACCCGAGGGCGCGCGGCCGGCGAGCGGCGTCAGCCGATCGCGGCGACGGGCGCGGCGAGCGGCTGGCCGGAGCCGTCGCGCCGGTCCGAGCTCTCCGGCAGCTCCACCGGCTGCCCGGCCCCGCCGACGGCCCGCGCCGGACCCTCGCCCACCCAGGCCAGGACGAGGCCGTCCTCGCCCTTGAGGAAGCGGTGCGCGCGCACCCCGCCGGTGCCGCGGCCCTTGCCGGGGTACAGCTCGTACGGCGTGACCTTGGCGGAGCCGCCGCCCGTGCCGGGCAGCGCCCCCGACGTCCCCGCCACCGTCACGACGGTGTGCAGGTCGCGGGTCGCCGCGCGCGCGACGCCGAAGAACACGACCTGCTGACCCGCGCCGAGGCGGATGCCCGCCATGCCGGCCGCGGCGCGGCCCTGCGGGCGTACGGCGGAGGCGTCGAAGTGCAGCAGGCTCGCGTCGGAGGCGACGAACACGAGCTCGTCGTCGTCTCCCACGGGGGCCGCGCCGACGACGCGGTCGCCGTCCTTGAGCGTGATGACGTCCCACTCGTCGCGGTTCGCGGGCACGTCGCCCGCGGCGACGCGCTTGACGACGCCGTTCGCGGTGCCGAGCGCCAGCGTCGGTGCGTCGTCGTCCAGAGCGACCACGGTCAGCGCGGTCTCGCCGGGCGCGAGCGCGACGAGCTCACTCACGGGGATGCCGCCCGACAGCGACGGCGGGCCGTCGGTCGGGGGGAGCGCGGGCAGGTCGAGCACGGACACCCGCAGGATGCGGCCCGCGGACGTGACCAGGCCGACGTCGCCACGCGTGGTCGCCGCGACGTCGCCGCGCATCGCGTCGTGGGCGTGGCGGCGACCGGCGCGCTCGAGCGGCGCGTCCGCGGCCTCGCCCGACGTGCGGGCCAGGAGCCCCGTGGCGGACAGCAGCGCCCGGGTGGGGGAGTCCGCGATCTCCAGGCTGATGGCCGGCGCCTTGCTGCGGCCGTTCGTGGCGGCGGGCGCGGTGGCTCCACCCGCGGAGTCGAGCAGCACGGTGCGGCGCGGGGTGCCGTAGGTGGAGGCGACCTCGCCCATCTCGGCGCTCACGACGGCGCGCAGGCGGGCGTCGTCGGCGAGGATCTCCTGGAGCTCGGCGATCTCGCGCTCCAGCTCCGACTGCTCCTTCTCCAGCTCGATGCGGGAGAACTTGGTCAGCCGGCGCAGCTGCAGGTCGAGGATGTACGTCGCCTGCGGCTCGGAGAGGTCGAAGACGCTCATGAGGCGCTCGCGCGCCGCGCCGGCGTCGTCGGAGGTGCGGATGACCTGGATGACCTCGTCGATGTCGACGATGGCGAGCAGCAGGCCCTCCACCAGGTGCAGGCGCTCCTGCCGCTTGGCGAGCCGGAACGTGGAACGGCGGCGCACCACGTCGATGCGGTGCTCCACCCACACGCGCAGCAGCTCCAGCAGGCCGAGGGTGCGCGGCTGGCCCTCGACGAGGGCCACGTTGTTGATGCCGAACGAGTCCTCGAGCGGCGTCGTCCGGTACAGCTGCTCCAGCACGGCGTCCGGGTCGAAGCCGGTCTTCACCTCGACGACCAGACGCAGGCCGTGGGTGCGGTCCGTGAGGTCCTGCACGTTGGTGACGCCCTGGATCTTCTTGGCCTTCACGCCGTCGGCGATCTTCTCGATCACCTTCTCCGGGCCCACGCCGTAGGGCAGCTCCGTGACCACGATGCCCTTGCGGCGCGGCGTGACGTTCTCGACGCGTGCCGTCGCGCGGGTGCGGAAGGTGCCGCGACCGGTGCGGTAGGCGTCGCGCACGCCGTCGAGCCCGACGATCTTGCCGCCCGAGGGCAGGTCCGGGCCGGGGACGAAGCGCATGACGTCGTCGAGCGTCGCGTCAGGGTGGGTGATGAGGTGCTGGGCCGCGGCCACGACCTCGACGAGGTTGTGGGGCGCCATGTTCGTGGCCATGCCGACGGCGATGCCGGACGCGCCGTTGACGAGCAGGTTCGGCACGGCGGACGGCAGCACGGACGGCTGCGTGAGCTTGTTGTCGTAGTTGGGGACGAAGTCGACGACGTCCTCGTCGAGGCCGGCGGTCATCGCCATCGACGGCGGGGCCAGCCGGGCCTCGGTGTACCGGGGGGCCGNNCGTGCGGGTGCAGCTTGCCCATCACCTCGCCGACCACGCGGGACGACTTCACGTGCGCGCGGTCGGGCCGCAGGCCCATGTCGGACATCATGTACAGGATGCGGCGGTGCACCGGCTTGAGCCCGTCGCGGGCGTCCGGCAGGGCGCGGGAGTAGATGACGGAGTACGCGTACTCGAGGAACGACGTCTCCATCTCCGCCGCGACGTCGATGTCGACGATCTTCTCGTCGAACGGTTCGTCGGTGGCGGGTGCGCTGCTGCTCTTGCGCGCCATGCGGTGCGGCTCCTGAGTTCGAAGGATGGCTCGGTCGAGAGTCCGGTGGGGTGCGGGCGTCCGTCGCGGACGCCCCAGACTCTAGTCGCCGGTGCCCACAGGGCCGCGCAGGCGCGGCGACGCGCCCGCGTCGCAGGCCCCGGATAGCCTGCACGGGTGGACGCACCCGACACTTCGGACGAGCAGCCGGGCGCTCGGCCGGACTCTCAGCCGGACCCCGAGTACCCGGTCGCGTGGGAGGCCGACGTCGTGCTGCGCGACGGCACGACCATGCACGTGCGACCGCTGCGGCCCGACGACGCCGACGCGATCCAGCGCTTCCAGGAAGCGCAGTCCGAACGGTCGGCGTACTTCCGTTTCTTCGCGCCCGTGCGGCGCCTCACCGACCGCGAGCTGAACCGCCTCACGCACCTCGACCAGCGCGACCGCGTGGCGCTGGTGGCCGTGCGTCCGGGTGTCGACGACGCCGGGACCCCGCGCGACGACGTGCTCGGCGTCGCCCGGTACGACAAGGTGGCCCCCGCGGAGGCCGAGGTGGCGTTCAACATCGCCGACGCGATGCAGGGCAAGGGCCTGGGCTCGGTGCTGCTCGAGCACGTCGCGGCGGCGGCGCGCGAGCGCGGCGTGCGCCGCTTCACGGCCGACGTCCTGCCCCAGAACTCGTCGATGCTCGCCGTCTTCCGCGACGCCGGCTACGCGGTGAGCCAGCACCTCGACGACGGCGTGGTCAGCGTCGCGTTCGACCTCGACCCCACGGAGCGGTCCCGCGAGGTGATGGCCGACCGCGAGCACCGCGCCGAGGCGCGCTCGATGGAGGCGCTGCTGTCCGCCCGCCGGGTGCTGCTCGTCGGGCCCGGGCCGGCAGGGCCCGGGGGAGCGACGCCGGAGCACCACCTCGCGCAGCGGGTCGTGGATGCCGCGGCCGCCGACCCGGGGGACACCCTGCTCACCGTGCTCGGCGCGCCGGGGCCGGTCCCCGACGCCCCGGGGCTCGCGGTCGCCGAGTCGTGGGACGACGCGCTGGAGGTCGACGACGACGGTGAGCAGGGCGGCGGGCACGACGGTGAGCACGGCGTCGATCTCGCGCTGCTGTCGGTGCCGCCGCCCGACGCCGTCGACGCGGTGCGCCGTCTGGCCGGGCGCGGTGTGCGCGGCGTCGTCGTGCTCGCCGCCGGGTACGCGGAGACGGGGCCGGACGGCCTGGCCCGCCAGCGCGAGCTGGTGCGCGCCGCGCACGCCGGCGGGATGCGGGTGGTCGGCCCGGCGTCGTTCGGCCTGCTGACCACGACGCCGGGCGCGCAGCTGCACGCGAGCCTCGCCGAGCGCCCGCCCCGCGCCGGCGTGGTCGGCATGTTCTGCCAGTCGGCCCCCGCCGCCGTCACGCTCACCCGGACGCTCGAACGCCGCGGCCTGGGCGTCTCGGCACTGGTCTCCGCCGGGCACCGCGCCGACGTGTCGGGCAACGACCTCATGCAGTACTGGCAGGACGACCCCCGCACCGCCGTGGTCTGCCTCTACCTCGAGTCGATCGGCAACCCGCGCAAGTTCTCCCGGATCGCGCGTCGGCTCGCCGGGGTCAAGCCCGTCGTCGTGGTGGTCGCCGGGCAGTCGGGCCAGGTCGTGCCGCCGGGGCACGCCGTGCGCGCCACCCGTGCCCCGCGCCGCCTGCTCGACGAGATGCTGCGGCAGTCCGGCGTCATCCGGGCGGAGAACACCCACCAGCTCATGGACGTCGCGCAGGTGCTCGCGCACCAGCCGCTGCCCGCCGGCGGGCGGGTGGGCATCCTCGCGTCGTCCGCGGCGCTCGCGGCCCTCGTGGCGGAGGCGGCGGCCGCCGCGGGCCTCGTCGTCGCGGCGTCGTCCGACTTCCTCCCGCCGGACGCCACCGACGAGCAGATCGCCCAGGTGACGGACGCCCTGTACGCACCGGGGGCGTGCGACGTCGTCGTGGTCGTCGACGTGCCCGTCGTCGTGCCGCGGACCGGGGCGGTGGCGCGCGCCGTCGCCGAGGCGGCCGCGCGCACCGGGCGCACCACCGTCGCGTCGATGCTCGGCCTGAGCGGCCTGCCCGACGAGCTGGCCGCGACCGGCCCCGACGGCACACCCGTGCGCATCCCCGCGTTCTCCACGCCGGAGGACGCCGTGACGGCGCTCGGCAAGGTCGTGACCTACGCGCGCTGGCGCACGGAGGACCGCGGCACGCACGTGCGCCCCGAGGGCACGGATGCGCGGCGGGCGCGCAAGCTCGTCGAGGGCTGGCTCGCGGCCGACGGCGGCGACGGCCGCGTGCTGACCCAGGACCAGACGGCGGAGCTGCTCGACTGCTACGGCGTGCGGCTGTGGCGGTCGCGCACCGTGCGCACGGCGGAGGAGGCCGTCGCGGCGGCCGACGCGCTCGGCTGGCCGGTCGCGCTGAAGACCGCGTCGACCGCCCTGCGCCACCGCACGGACCTGGGCGGCGTGCGCCTCGACATCGCCGACGCGGCCGAGCTGCGCGCCGACGTCGAGCGCATGCGGCAGGTCGCGCTGGAGGTCCTGGGGGAGGACGAGCCCGCCATGGAGGTGCAGCCCATGGCGCCCGTGGGGGTGCCGTGCGTCATCCGCTCCGGCGAGGACCCGCTGTTCGGCCCGAAGGTGTCGTTCGGGCTCGCGGGCGACGCGACCGACCTGCTCGACGACGTCGCCTACGGCATCCCGCCGCTGACGGACGTCGACGTGGCGGCCATGGTGCGCACGGTGCGCGCGGCGCCGCGGCTTTTCGGGTACGGCGGTGCACCGGAGGCCGACATCGACGCGCTCGAGGACGTGCTCGCGCGCGTGTCCGTGCTGGCCGACGACCTGCCCGAGCTGGCGTCGCTGGAGCTGTACCCCGTCGTCGCCGGCTCGGTGGGCGTCAGCGTGCTGCACGCCGTCGTCCGGCTGCGGTCGGCGGCCCAGCGGGCCGACGCGCCCCGCCGGGCCCTGCCCGGCTGAGGCCCCGGGCGATCCGGGCCGATCCGGCCGACCTCGTCGAGGCTGTCGGTCGGCCCGCCCCCCGTTCGTCGACCGGGTGGAGCGTGCCGACGATTCTCGGCGCGCTCGCCAGCCCGCCGCGATCCCGGCGGTCCGACGACGTCAAGGAGAGTGCCATGAGCATCACCGAGAGCCACGCCCGCCGCGGCGGGGAGAGCCACGCAGCGCCAGCCGTCCCGCCCGTCGTCGACCGGGCCACCTGGCAGACCGCCCGCGACGAGCTGCTCGTGCGGGAGAAGGCGCACACGCGGGAAGGCGACGCCATCGCGGCGGCCCGCCGGCGGCTGCCCATGACGGAGGTGGACGCGGGCGCCACGGTGGTCGGGGCCGGCGGACCCACCACCCTGCTCGACCTGTTCGACGGACGCGAGGAGCTCGTCGTCTACAAGCACATGTGGCACGCGGGCGAGCCGTTCGAGAACCAGTGCGAGGGCTGCACGCTGACGTACTTCCCCGCGCAGGACCCCGCCTACCTGAACGCCCGCGGCGTGTCGCTCGCCGTGTTCGCCCAGGCGCCGTACGACGAGCTGGCGCCGTTCGTCGCGTTCATGGGGTACCCGCAGCACTGGTACTCCGTGGTCGACGTGGCGGACCCGGACGTGAACGGGGAGGACTTCGGGACCTGGATGTGCTTCCTGCGCGTCGGCGAGCGGGTGTTCCTCACCGGCACGCTGACCGGGCGCGGCGGCGAGGCCACGATGCCGGCGCTCGCCCTGCTGGACCTGACGCCGCGCGGGCGCATGGAGGCGTGGCAGGACTACCCGGACGGCTGGCCGCAGGGCAAGGCGCCCTGCTGGTTCTGGCGTGCGGACGCCGACGGCGTCGGGAACGAGGGCGCCGGCGGGCGTCCGACGATCCAGTGGACCCGTCCCGGAGCCACGCCGGTGGCCCCGGTGGGCCACGAGCACCACCACTGAGTCCGGAGCGGGGGACCGTGCACACCGTGCACATCGTGCTCGCCGCGGGCTCGCTCGCCGCGGCCGGGGTCGGGACCGGGTGCTGCCTCGCGGGGCGGCACCCGGTCGGGGCCACGGCCGGGGCGGGCATGGCCGCGATGCTGCTCGGCATGGCCGACACGATGCTGACGGGCGGCACGCTGCTGCGCCCGTGGGCGTGGGCGGCCGTGCTCGTCGGGCTCGGCCAGCGGCTGGTGCACCTCGTAGAAGCGGCCGTCCGGGTCGCGCATGAGGATGCCGGTCTCCAGGCCGTGCGCCAGGACCTCGCGGTCGTGCTGCTGGAGTCCCAGGCAGATCCGGTAGGTCAGGTAGTACGCGATGATCGGCAGGACGACCATCCCGATGCGCCCGGCCCACGTCATCGCGTTCAGGCTGATGTGGAACGCCTGGGCGAACACGTCGTTGCCGCCGGAGATGACGCCGATGAGCCAGAAGACGATGATCATGACGCCCAGGCCGGTGCGGGCCGGCATGTCGCGCGGGCGCTGGAGCAGGTTGTGGTGCGCGCGGTCCTTGGTGAACCTGCGTTCCAGCAGCGGATAGACCAGCGGCAGCAGCACCGACAGGCCCATGCCCACGATGCCCGGCCAGAACACTCCCGGCAGCGTGAAGTACGGCGGCACGCGGAACTCCCAGGCGGGGAAGAGCCGGATGAGGCCGTCCATGAACATGACGTAGAAGTCGGGTTGCGACGCCGAGGAGACCACCGACGCCTCGTAGGGCCCGAACAGCCAGATCGGGTTGATCTGGAACAGGCCCGCCATCGCCGCGACCACGCCGAAGACCAGGAGCATGAAGCCGGCCTGCTTCATCACGTAGTTCGGGAACATGCGGAAGCCGACCACGTTGTGCTCGGTGCGCCCCGGTCCGGGCCACTGCGTGTGCTTCTGCGCGAACACCAGGCCGACGTGGACGGTGATGAGCGCCAGCAGCGCGAGCGGCAGCAGGAACACGTGGATGATGTAGAGCCTGGCGATGACCTCGTCGCCGGGGAAGGCCCCGCCGAAGAGGGCGGCCGAGACCCACGGTCCGAGGAAGGGCAGCGACTCGGTCATGCCCTCGGCGATCCGCAGACCGGTGCCGGAGAGCCCGTCGTCGGGCAGCGTGTAGCCGATGAAGCCCTCGAAGAAGCCCAGCCAGAACAGCAGGATGCCGATCATCCAGTTGGTCTCGCGCGGCGCGCGGAACGCGCCGGTGAAGAAGATCCGCATCATGTGGACCAGGATCGAGGCCATGAACAGCAGCGTCGCCCAGTGGTGCATCTGCCGCATGATGAGCCCGCCGCGCACCTCGAAGGAGATGTTCAGGGCCGACTCGTAGGCCTTCGACATGCCCACGCCCTGGAGGGGCACGTACGAGCCCTGGTAGGTCACGTGGGCCATGGACGGATCGAAGAACAGCGCCAGGAAGG
>JACYYJ010116512.1_pt2 | contig 10139 bp, 11 predicted proteins | sample 8236861 | NCBI WGS metagenome assembly JACYYJ01 (sample SAMN14103086, study PRJNA606662) | landfill metagenome | isolation source: landfill solid waste | place: India:New Delhi, Okhla landfill site | collected 2017-11-05
CCGTCGATCTCCAGGCCCAGGGTCTTGGGCTTGGAGCCGGTCGCCAGGAGGATGTTCTTCCCCTTGTAGACCTTGCCGTCGACGGTCACCTCGTCCTTGCCGGTGAGCTTGCCCTCACCCTCGACGACGGTGATCTTGCGGGACTTGATCAGTCCGCTCAGGCCCTTGTGCAGGCCACCGATGACCTTGTCCTTGTACTTGTGGACGGCCTCGATGTCGATGCCCTCGAAGGAGGCCTTGACGCCGAAGTTCTCGCTCTCCTTGGCGGAGTCGGCGACCTCGGCCGAGTGCAGGAGGGCCTTGGTGGGGATGCAGCCGCGGTGCAGGCAGGTGCCGCCGAGCTTGTCTTTCTCGATCAGGACGACGCTCATGTCCAGCTCGGCCGCGCGCAGCGCCGCCGCGTAGCCGCCACTGCCGCCGCCAAGGACGACGAGGTCGAAGGTACCGCCGCTCTCACTCACGGGAACGAACTCCTAAATCAGGTGGCTGATGGTGGTGGGTACCACGGTCGGTCGAGGTCGGGGACGCCCGGTCACCGAATCCGTGGTGGGCCGAGGCGGGCGGCGCCGAAGGCTCGATCGGCGCCGCCCCGGACGACTACTTGCTCGCGTAGTCCTCGGCGATGCGGACGAGGGTGCGGGTACCCGCACCCGTGGCGCCCTTGGGGGTATAGCCGTGCGGGCCGCCCTGGTTGAAGGAGGGCCCGGCGACGTCGAGGTGGGCCCACTTGTTGCCCTCCTCGATGAACTCCTGGAGGAAGAGACCGGCGGACAGCATGCCGCCTCCGGTCGCGTTCGAGATGTTCGCGATGTCGGCGATCGCGGAGTCGAGCCCGGAGCGCATCTCGCTCGGGAGCGGCATCGGCCAGGAGGCCTCGCCCTCGGCGGTGGCCGAGGAGACGATCTCCTCGCGGACGGTGTCGTCGTTGGACATGACCGCGAAGACGCGGGAGCCCAGGGCGACGATCTGCGCGCCCGTGAGGGTGGCGATGTCCACGACCAGGTCCGGCTCGTCCTCCTGAGCGCGGACCAGGGCGTCGGCCATGACCAGACGGCCCTCGGCGTCGGTGTTGAGGACCTCGACGGTCTTGCCGCCGTAGATGCTCAGCACGTCGGAGGGGCGCTGGGCGGTGCCGCTGGGCATGTTCTCGGCGACGGCCAGGTAGCCGACGACGTTCACCTTCAGGCCCAGGGCGGCGATGGCGCGCAGAGCGGAGAGCACCGAGGCGGCGCCGCTCATGTCGGACTTCATCCAGTCCATCGAGCCCGCGGGCTTGAGGGACAGACCGCCGGAGTCGAAGGTGATGCCCTTACCGACGAAGGCGACCTTCTTGGTGGCCTCGGGGTGGCTGTAGGCCAGCCGGACCAGACGGGGCGGGTTCACCGAACCCTGACCGACACCGGTCAGACCGCCGTAGCCGCCCTCGGCCAGGGCGCGCTCGTCCAGGACCTCGATCTCCAGGCCGGCCTGTTCGGCGACCTGCTGCGCGACCGAGGCCAGGTCCTCGGGGACCAGGTCGGCCGGGGCGGTGTTGACGAGGTCGCGGGTGAGGGAGACGGCGTCGGCCAGGACACCGGCGCGCTCGGCGGCCTCGGCGGCGCCGTCGGCCTCGCTGATCAGGGTCAGCGTGGTCTCGGTGCTCTCGGCGGCCTTCTCACCGGTGCGGTAGCGGTCGAAGGAGTAGGAGCCGAGCCGGGCGCCCAGGGCCACGGCGCCGACCTGGTCGGCGGTGGTGGCGGGCAGGGCCAGGACGACACGGCCCGCGCCCTCGGAGCGCGAGCTCAGCGAACGCAGCGCGGCGCCGGCCGCGCGGGACAGCGCGTCGGTGTCGACGGAGCCGTCGGTGGGCGCCGGGCCGAGACCGACCGCGACGACGACCGGGGCCTGGACGGCCCCGAGGGAGGCAAGGGTGTGCACCTCCTCGAGGGCGCCGCTCGCTCCCAGGAGCGACAGGGTCGAGCCGAGGCCACCGGAGAAGGCGGCGTCGACGGTATGAGCGCCCGATGCGGGCTCCGGGGCGTCGCCTCCGGAGTGGTAACCGACGACAACGGCGTCGGCGTCGAGCGAACTGGGGGACTCCGTGTTTACTGACAACGTCGTGCTCACGTCCCCGATGCTAGTCCTCCCTGTGCCCCGGCGGCGACGTGGCGCCCCGTGGGGCCGGCGGGCCCGGTGCGGCCCATGGCGACCCCGGGCGACGTGGACCGCTCCTTCGTGGGGTGGGGCCCGGCCGCGTGATGAGGGGCCTGTGGTCGCTGGTGGGGGGTGTCGTGCGGGTTCCGGCACGTGAGGGCGCGTTGCCCATGGCGAACCGCTGTGAAACTCCGTGTGAAAAAATGTGATGATGGCTACATTGGGCTCCGAGTCGGGTTACCGGTCGGTAGGAAAGCCCTGGTGGCGCTCTCGGGTGATCAGAGGCACCCTCGGTCCCACGGCGATCACAGATGGGAGGCGACCGCGACCATCACCAGGAGGGCCGTCGTGACGGCGGTCTCGACCAGAGCGCCCAGGACGTCCCCGGTGATACCGCCCAGCCGCCGCACCGCGTGCCACAGCACGAGACCGGCCGCGACGAGACCGGCCACGGCTCCGGCCGCACAGGCCGACGCGAACCCGGGGGAGTGGAACAGGCCCAGAGCGCACACGGCCACCAGACCCAGGGAACAGACCAGGGCCGCCGGAGGCCGTACGGTCCCGGCCACGAAGGCGCCCAACCCGTCCGGACGGGCCGAGGGGACCCCGCGCAGACACGCCAGCGTCGCCGCCGTCCGACCGGCCGCACCCGCCACCAGGGCCCCCACCACCACCGCCCAGGGGGAGAATTCGGCCAACCCGGCCAGGGCCAGGACCTGGGCGCCCACCGCGACCAGAAGGGTCAGTACGCCGAACGGGCCGATGTCGGAACGGCGCATCACCTCCAGTGAACGCTCGGCCGAACGCCCACTCCCCAGACCGTCGGCCAGGTCCGCCAGACCGTCCAGATGCAGCCCCCGGGTCGCCAACGCGCCCAGACCGGTCGCGAGCAGGGCGGACAACGGCGCCGACCAGCCCAGCCACAGACCGGCCGCGGTGGCCGCGCCGATCAGCGCGCCCAGAGCCCCGCCCAGGACGGGGGCCCAGCGCATCGCCCAGCCGGCCACCGCGCGATCGACCCGCTCCACCCGGACCGGCCACACGGTGAACGTGCCCACCGCCATCCGCGCGCCCGCCACGGCGTCGGAGACGCTCATCGCAGCTCCACCACGCGTCCGGCCACGGTCAGGACCACGTCCTCGGACTCGGCCCCGGCCCACTGGTTCAGCAGACCCAGGTGGTCCTGGAAGAGGCGCCCGGCCCTGGTCGCCGGCACGACCCCCGAGCCCACCTCGTTGGTCACCGCCACCACGTAGGCCGACGTGGCGCGCCAGGCCTCCAACAGCTCGTGGACGGCGGCCTCGACACGCTCCTCCGCGTCCCGGGGCGGCTCCTCCTCCCACAGGCCGCACTCGCCCATCACCCAGGTGAGCCAGGTGCCCAGACAATCGACCAGGACGGCGCCCCGCTCCCGACGCAACAGCCCGGCCAGATCGGTGGTCCGCTCGGTCCGCCACCACCAGGGACGCCGCTCGATGTGGCGGGCGACCCGCGCGGCCCACTCGGGATCGACCTCCGGGTCGGCGGCGGGGCCGGTCGCCGCGTACACCACCGTCGGTTCTGCCAACAGCCGCAGCTCGGCCTCGGTCGACTTGCCCGAACGGGCGCCCCCGGTCACCAGCGTCCGATGCGGTCCGCGAGGTCGGGGCTCGGGCCACACCGACGGCGGACAGGTCATCACGGTGCCGTCGCCCGGAGCCAGCGCGCCCCACAGACGGGCGCGCCGGGCGAACTCCTCGGGAGAACGGACCCGATGGTCGCCGCCGACCGCCACCACCGCCGTGGTCACGCCGATCACCCCCGAGCGGCGCAGCTCGCCGATGACCTCCGGGCGCTGTACGGCGTCCACGATGACCATGTCCACCTGCTGCTCCGGAGCGGAGGAATAGGTGGAGGACGCGTCGGAGGGGGCCTCGGCGGGCGGATCCTCCGGCGCCGGACCCGGTCCGGAGCGGGCGTACAGCAGACGGCCGCCGTCGGGCGCCTCCACCAGCACTCCGTGCGAGGTGGACGTGACCGTGTAACCGGGCGGCACCGGTCCCGCGGTGCCGGAGTCCCGGATCCGGAACCGGTCGTCGACGGTCACCCTCAGCGGCAGACGGCGTTCCGCGTGGGCCTTGTTGCAAGAGGAACAGGTGCACTGCGGCGCCGGCCAGCCCGCTTGTCCCGCTGTCCCCAGAAATCGGATACGCACCCGAAAGAGTAAACAGCATCTCGGGCCGAGGCTTGGTTAAGCTCGGCCACGGGATCTCGACGAGTGTCCCCGTGGAACCGGCGACGAAGGGCGGTCGAACATGGCATGGACATGGCGGTACCACGAGGCCGGTGGTGCTCCGGTGGAGACGACGGGCCTGCCCGAGGAGTCGTTCACCTCGCGTGGCGACGCCGAGAGCTGGCTGGGTGAGAACTGGGCCGAGCTGGCCGAGGCCGGCGTGGGCACGGTCGCCCTCCTGGAGGAGGACCGCGAGGTCTACACGATGCCCCTGGGCGCCGAGGACTGACGAGCCCCTCCCCCCCGGACACGGCGGGGCCCGGCGGGCGCGTAGACCGCCGGGCCCCGGTGCTCCTCGGGTCGTGCCTAGAGGAGGCGGACGTTCTCCGGGCTCTTGGTGAGCGCCGGGTCGCGCTGGACGCTGTCGCCGAGGATCTCGTCGATCCGGCTCATGAGCGCGGGGTCGAGACGGACCCCGGCAGCGCGGACGTTGCTCTCCACCTGCTCGGGGCGGGAGGCGCCGATGATCGCGGCGGACACGTTGGCGTTCTGGAGGACCCAGGCCACGGCGAGCTGCGAGAGGGTGAGACCGGCCTCGGCCGCCAGCGGCTCCAGCAGCTGGACCCGCTCCAGCAGGACCCGGTCCGAGACCTTGTCGGCGAGGAACTTCTCGCTCTTGGGGTCACTGGCCCGCGAACCGGCGGGGAGCTCCGCGCCCGGCTTGTACTTGCCGGTCAGGACGCCGCCCGCGATCGGGGACCACACGATCTGACCGATGCCCTCGCGCTCGGAGAGCGGGACGACCTCCGACTCGATGACCCGCCAGAGCATGTTGTACTGCGGCTGGCTGGAGACGATCCGGTCGAAGCCCATCTCGTCCGCGATCTTCAGGGCCCGCTCGATCTCCTCGGCGCGCCACTCCGAGACACCGATGTAGAGGGCCTTGCCCTGCCGGACCAGGTCCTCGAAGGCCCGCATCGTCTCTTCGAGCGGGGTGGTGTAGTCGAACCGGTGCGCCTGGTACAGGTCCAGGTAGTCGGTGCCCAGACGGCGCAGGGAGTCCTCGCAGCCGCGGACGATGTGCTTGCGGGACAGGCCCTTGTCGTTCTTCCCGTCGCCCATGGGCCAGAAGACCTTGGAGAAGATCTCCAGACCGTCGCGCCGCTCGCCCTTCAGAGCGCGACCGAGGACCTCCTCGGCCTTGCCCCGGGCGTAGACGTCGGCGGTGTCGAAGGTGGTGATGCCCGCGTCGAGCGCCGCGCGGACGCAGGAGACGGCGGTGTCCTCCTCCACCTGGGAACCGTGGGTGATCCAGTTCCCGTAGGCGATCTCGCTGATGATCAGGCCGCTGCTGCCCAGATGCCGAAATTCCATGTCGAGCACTCTAGTCGGCGGGGCCCGGAACGGGCGGTGGCGCCCCCGACCGTGGGGAGCGCTCCCAGTGGACGTCGAGAGTGAGGGGCCGGTACGGGAACCGGCCCCGCTCACATCGGACGTACGGGGATGGGGAGGCGGTGGTGCTCAGCGCGCGCTCTTCGGGGTGGGGTCCTCGCCCACCTTGACGCGCGGCTTGGGCAGACGCAGACGACGGAACTGGAGCTGGCGCATGGCGGCGTACATGCCGATGCCCCGCAGCAGTTCGTCGTTGGGGAAGTACTCGGTGGCGCGCTTCTTCACGGTGCGGCCCACGAGAACGCCCTCGGCGATGATCGTGACCATCATCAGCGGCCAGATCACGTACGCGACCCCCACCTGGAAGGTCGGGTTGTTCACGAAGAGCAGCAGGATGATCAGGATCGAGAACGGCAGGAAGAACTCGCTGGCGCTGCGGCGCGAATCGATGAAGTCGCGGGCGTAGGCGCGGGCCGGGCTCAGGTCCTGGGGCCGGAAGTGACGGGCGTCCTCACCCTTCGGTGCGCCGGGAACGGAACGCGCGACGCCTTTGGAACGTTGGCGATCGAGACGGTCCCGGTAGGCGCGGTAGGCCTCCTTCCGTGTCTCGGGGGCCTTCACCGGTCGGCGCGGGGAGGTTTCGGATTCCCTGCGCTTAGGGGTGGGCACACCCTTCTTGGGGGTATATCCCTTAGGTTGGGTGGCCTCAGAGGCCTCAGGGCTGGCGGATTCGGCGGAGGCCGAATCCGTGGCTGCGGAAGCGGAGCGACGTCGGAACACACCTTCAGGGTAGCCGGTCATAGCTTTATGGCGACCGCGGGCCAGACCGCGTAGGGTTGGGCAAAGCGCCCGCTGGGAACAGCCGATGTACGCACCGAGAAGGGGACGGCCACGCCAATGAGCGTGTTTCAGCGACTTTCGATGATCTTCAAGTCCAAGGCCAACAAGGCCTTGGACTCCGTCGAGGACCCCAGGGAGACCCTCGACTACTCGTACCAGAAACAGCTCGAACTGCTGCAGAAGGTGCGTCGCGGTGTCGCCGACGTCGCGACCTCCCGCAAGCGGGTCGAGCTCCAGATCCAGCAGCTCGAACAGCAGTCCTCCAAGCTGGAGAACCAGAGCCGGGCCGCCCTGACCCAGGGGCGTGAGGACCTCGCCCGCGAGGCCCTCACCCGTCGCTCCGGTCTGACCGGTCAGATCGAGGGCCTGCGCGAGCAGCACGCCAACCTCCAGGGCGAGGAGCAGAAGCTCACGATGGCCGCCCAGCGCCTGCAGGCGAAGGTCGACGCCTTCCGCACGCGCAAGGAGACCATCAAGGCGACCTACACCGCCGCCCAGGCCCAGACGCAGATCAGCGAGGCCTTCTCGGGTATCTCCGAGGAGATGGGCGACGTCGGCATGGCCGTGCAGCGCGCGGAGGACAAGACCGCCGAGATGCAGGCCCGCGCCGGCGCGGTCGACGAGCTGCTGGCCTCCGGCGCGCTCGACGACGTCACGGGCACCGGTCCCAAGGACGACATCCAGAGCGAGCTGGACCGCATGGCCAGCACCACCGGCGTCGAGGCCGAGCTGGAGCGCATGAAGCTCGAACTGGGCGGTGGCGGTTCCTCCACCCCGCAGCAGATCGAGGGTGGCAACGGTTCGGGTAACCGGGAGGGCCAGTGATCGTCCGCATCATGGGTGAGGGTCAGGTGGACCTGACCGACGCCGACCTGGAGCTGCTCAACTCCTTCGACGCCGCCCTCGAGGAGGCGATCGAGTCCGGGGACGAGGCCAGGTTCCGCAAGGCCCTGCACGACCTTCTGGAGCGGGTGCGCGAGGACGGCAGGCCCCTGCCTCCGGACTCCCTGGAGCCCTCCGAGTTCATCCTGCCGCACGCTGAGGCGGGCATGGACGAGGTGCGCAAGATGCTTCAGGACGACGGGCTCATCCCGGGCTGAACGTCCCCCTCGGGCCGTCACCTCCCGTCCGGGTGAGCCCCCGAATCAGACGCGGACCCCGGTCCGGGGTATCGCGTCCGGTGCCTGCGCGCGCTTTCTCCATCGCGGCCGCCGTGATCCCTCACGGTGNNGGCCGCGACGTGTGTCACGGAACACGGAGGCGTGGGAACACGCGGTGACCCGCTTTAACCCGATTCTCACCTGCGCGAACTACACTCCGAACCACGCATCGGGGGAGGAAACGCCGTGGCAGGTTCGAAATTCCGTCCGGACCGGGGGCTGACCGCCCGGATGGTCATGACCATGTTCCTTCTGGTCCTGGTCTACGTCGCCTTCATCGTCGGTCTGGTCCTGGCCGGGCTCAACATCTGGCTGGTGATCGTCCTCGTCGCCGCCTTCGCGCTCTTCTCCTACTTCTCCTCCGACAAGATCGCCATGTTCTCGATGGGGGCCAGGGAGGTCACCCCTCAGCAGGCGCCCGAACTGCACGCNNTCGCCGACACCGACGTGCCCAACGCCTTCGCCACGGGGCACAACGAGAAGTCCGCCGTCATCTGTGTGACCACCGGCCTCATGCGTCGTCTGGAGGGGCCCGAGCTGGAGGCGGTCCTCGCCCACGAGCTCTCCCACGTCGCCCACCGCGACGTCACGGTCATGACCGTCGCCGGGTTCCTCGGCATCGTCGCCGGCTTCCTCACCCAGGCCGGGCTGCGTTTCGCGATGTTCGCCGGTCCCGCGGGCGGCCGCGGCAACAACAACGGTCCGGCCCCCGCGGTGATCGCCCTGTTGGTGGTCCTGGTGAGCGCCGTGGCCTGGGCGCTGAGCTTCCTGCTCACCCGGGCCCTGTCCCGCTACCGCGAGCTGTCCGCGGACCGCGCCGCCGCCTATCTCACCGGGCGCCCCTCGATGCTGGGCAGCGCGCTGTCCAAGATCACCGGGGACATGGCCCGCATCCCCACCCGGGACCTGCGTCAGGTCGAGCCCTTCAACGCCTTCTTCTTCGCCCCGGCCTTCGCGAAGAAGGGGTTCAGCATGAACCAGCTGATCGCCACCCACCCCCCGGTCGAACAGCGCCTGGCCCAGCTCTCCGACATCTCCCGACAGCTCGGTCGAGGGGCCTGACGGGGCTCGGGCCCATCCGGCCCCGTTCCCTCCGGGACGGTGTCCACGACGCCTCCGGCTCCTCCGGACGGCACTCTCACCCGGAAAGGACATCATGAGCTTTTGGCGTTCACTCCTGGGGCGCTCCAAGCCGGTCCAACCCGACCTGGACGCGCTCTTCGGTCTGCCCTCGGCGGCCCTGACCCTGCGTGCCGGGGCGGGGCTGACCCCGACCGGAACGGGTTCGGTGGCCTTCCGCGCCGCCGAGGGGGCGGCCTTCGCCGACGTCGAACGCGACGTCACAGCCCTGTTGGACGCCGGTGACGGACCCCCGGTCGAACAGCGCACCGACGACTACGGCTACACCTGGCTGGTGGTGCGCGGCGATGCCTCGACGGGGGGCGGGGAGTCCGGAGGGGAGCTCGTGGACACCGACATCACGGGTCTGGTCACCGACCTGCACGCGGTCAACTCCACGCTGGAGGCCAACGGCTACGGTCCCTCCCTGCTGTGCTCCCTGGTGGGGTTCACCGACGGTTCCGGGCGCCGGGTCGGGCTGGTCTACCTCTACAAGCGCGGCACCTTCTACCCCTTCGCCCCGGCGGGAGGGCAGCGGCGCGACAACGCGCTGGAACTCCAGGTGGAGGCGGCGTTGGGGGACGATCTGCCGATGGAGCGGGACCGTTCGCGTTGGTTCCCGGTCTACGGGGCCCCGGGGCTCTGATCCACCCGACCCTTTTCTTTCGCCATGCGAGAGAAGCTGTTCGTTATGCGAATTTTCTGCCCTTAGGCCCTGGCGGGACGAGGATGTGAGGCCGCACACTGGTTCCACGTGTGTCAGGCCCGTTCCGGGGTCCGACGTCCTCCGGCGCCCTCGTGCGACCACAGGGGCGACGGCCCGGAACACGGCCCCGCCCCGGCCCTCACCCGGGACGGGGCCGAGGCCGACCACCAGGTCGCGGGGGTGGACCGGCCGAGGACGGGACGCTCCGGGACGGACGTTCGTGGAGATGGCATCGGGGCCGGGGACAAATTACCCTGGTGTCCACGGGCACATCCGTACGTCGTCGAGGGCACGGACGCACCGTGCGCCGCGGCGGCGGGGCGAACACGGCGGTCGGAAGGTGGAATGCTCCACCGGGCCCCGGTGTTGGCACCCGTTGAGGAGGACAGGACCCTTCGGGGTCCGCCTCGCCGACGACCGAGGGCGCCAGGCGGCCGCAACCCCTTTCCAGAGGAGCTTTACAACATGACGGTTCAGACCGAGGACACCGCGCAGGGAGTCATCCTCACCGACGAGGCGGCCGACAAGGTCCGCTCCCTCCTGGACCAGGAGGGCCGTGACGACCTGCGCCTGCGTG